>SPKZ01002456.1_pt1 | contig 15968 bp, 16 predicted proteins | sample 2456571 | NCBI WGS metagenome assembly SPKZ01 (sample SAMN11192286, study PRJNA482655) | marine metagenome | biome: ENVO:00000447; feature: ENVO:00000244|ENVO:00000211|ENVO:00000569|ENVO:00002023; material: ENVO:00002151; isolation source: ocean water from marine abyssalpelagic zone ...
ATGACTGGGCGTAGCCGTCGCTCTCGGCGCCCTGATGGCCGTTGTGGCGGTGGGTGGTGATGAAGTGGTTCTTGAAGCCGCGGTTGGCCTCGAACTTGATCGGAAGCGCGTTGTGGTGCCGGAACAGTACGCCCTCGTTGTAGCGCGCCATGAGCAGCTTCGGCGGAAAGGTTCCGTCGAAGGCCCAGAGTGCCTGGTGGTCCTGTACGGGCATGTTCGGGTGAAATTTGACGTCGATCCCCCTGGTCGTGGCATCGAACTTTCCGCTACAGGTGGCACCGTCCCACGTGCAGAGGCGATCACCCTTGTTGGTCTTCGGATTGACCACGGCCTCGCACGCGGTCTCATCTTTTCCGACGCAGACCCGGGCGGTGATGCCATGGACCGTATTGTGGTAGAGGCCGTCCGACCCAAACTCGCCGCCTTCGTACGCATGCGTCTGCCGGTCATCCCGCATTCCGCCATTCGTGCGCGCGCCGGCTTGCGCGGTTTGTGTCCAGACCGAAGGGAAGAACTCCTCCCAGCGCTGGTGTCCGTATTGCGGACCCGCCGGTCGCCCGTCACAGAAGCTCGGTAGACCGCCTGCGGTGATCGGCGTCAGCGGGCCCGTGTGGGTCTCCTCGATGCATGCCTGCCACGGGTTTGTCGGCGACTGGCCTATACCCGTGTCCGCGCAATCCTTCTGCGGGTATGGATGGAGCCTCTGGGCCAGCAGCGCGTCGATGTCGGCGCTTTTCGGCTTCCCATAGGCGCTGAAGGTTTCGCCGTCCGGCGCGTAGGGGGGCGGCAGGCCGAGGGGGCACTCTACACAAGGCTCGGCGTTACTCTTGCCACGCACGCTGCTCCGGCTCGGACAGCATGATCCCGCGAACGGATCGCCGTTTGTCGGCTGGGCGAGCGTCTGTGTGCCGAACTCCTCGAAGCGCAGCATCATCTGTGTGAACTTCTCGGCACCGAAGCTCGGGCTCAAGCTGCCGTCGGTCGGGACGTTGCACCTGCCGCGGGCCTCGCCCCCTCGGAGTCCAGCCGTGAGTGCCGGGTTGTCGGGATCGACCGGGCTGCTGGCGTGCACCGCGGGAGCCGCCAAACTGAATCCCAGGCCGAGTCCGCCGCCCAGGACCATGATTCGGGCCAGGTTGCGCGGTCCAATCCAGGCTCGAGCTCGGGCGGACCCCGGAGCGGAAGCCCGCGGGGCGCGAGAGCCGCTTGTGCTCGGATGTACGCGTATTGCCTCGTGCTGCATCAGTTCAGCCTCCCAGTTCAGTAGGCGAGGGAATGCACCGAATCCGTTGTGCGTCTCTGGGACGACTCTCCAGGTGCTGCGCCGACTGCGACACCGCCGAAGCGATCTTCGGAAATACCGGAATATGTTAGTTCTCAAAATCTTCAACAAGTAGGTAACTTGTACGCATCTAATCGGAAATAGTCAAGCTTTCAAAATGTTGATTCATATAATCTATATGTGTAAAATAGTATCAGCGTGTGACGAACTCGCATGCCCCGCGCAGCATGGACGCAGAAGCGGCTGCAAGTATCCGAAACGGTCTAAAGCTCGGGGCTCCTGATCCCATCTGAGGGCGTATGCTGTCTGCGAAACAGCGCTCGCTGGGACCCGGTCGGGGCCGTGTGCGTTTCTTACACAGAGGGAGAGCCCGCGTGAAGCAAACGCTTCGCTTTTATTCACGGCCGGACTGTCCGCTGTGTGACAAGGGGCTCCCGGCGGTGCGGCGGTTGGCGCGCCGCCACGGCCTGGAACTCGAGAAGGTGAACATCGCGTCGGATCCCGGGCTCGAAGCCCGGCATGGTCGACGTATTCCGGTCGTCGAGGTCGCGGGCCGCACGCTCGGCTGGGGCCTGCTTTCGGAACGCGCGCTCGAACGCGAACTTGCCCGCTGGTGTGGGGAAGCTGGCTAGAATCGGGTCCCGGACCGCGGGCGCGCAACCCATGGATCTCCCGCGCCCGGCGCTCGTTCGGGGTTGCCGAATTCGCATCCACGAAAATCTGGAGGAATCGAAACATGAGACCTGGTCGAAGCCTGCTCTCGGCGTTCGGCGCGGCCGGCCTGGCCCTGGCTATGTGGACGCTCGCACCCGATGGCGCACTCGCGGATCGCGGCGCGCAGCCGACCTTCCGCGGTGGAGGTGGTGACGTCGCCGCGGGCCTCTACGAAGAGGCGCTCGAAAAGATTGCGGATGCGCGCTACCGGAAGGCCATCAAGCTCCTGAAGAAGGCCAACCGCCGGGACTCGGGGAACCCCGACATTCTCAACATGCTCGCGTTCTCGGAGAGAAAACTCGGGAATCTCAAGGCTGCGTTCTCCTACTACGGGCGAGCGCTCGAACTTCGGCCGACCTTTCCCGAAGCGCGAGAGTACCTGGGCGAGGCGCACATCGATGCGGCGCTCCGCCAGCTCGCGCTGCTCAGGAGCTACGGCGAGGACGGCAAGCAGGCGCACGCCAGCCTGCTCGATGCGCTCAAGCGGGCCGCGGCCGGCGGCGACGCCGACGCGACCGGCCAGCCCCGCTCCTGGTAGGGTCTGCGCCTGCTGCGGGCCCGGGGTTCCCCGGGCTGCGCGCTAGCGCGCGAGTAGCGCGTACATGATGTCCTGCGCGGTGGAACAGCTCGCGTTCTGGTTCATGCCCGTGAACAGGTTCCCGTCGCGCGTGCGGTAGTTCGTGAACAGCTCGTGCTCGCCCTCGTGCTCGCCCTCGTGATCCTCCTCGAAGATGGCTCCGACACGGCGGAGTTCCGTCTCGGGATGCTGGGGCGTGCAGGTGATTCCGAGTGCCTCTACCGCTTCATCGGTCACGCCCGTGACCCGCCGGCCCCGGAGAAGTGGCGCACCGCTCTCGTCTCGTGCCTGGATCAATCCCAGCGCCCCGTGGCAGACGGCCCCCAGAAGCGCGCCCGCCGCGTTTGCCTGGGTCATCTTTCGGCCCAGGACCTCCGAGGTCCCGAGATCCCGGGCCGCGCCCCATCCGCCCGCCAGGAAGACGACGTCGTAGTTCGTGAAGTCGATGTCGTCGATCCTGCGAGAACCTGCGACCTTCTCGAGCAGAACGCGATCCTGCAGGTAGCGCTCCCCGTATTCGGTCGCGAGCGGCCAGTCGGGGTGGAGTCCAAGCCCGCGGAGCAAACGCGGAAGACCGATCCAGACCACGGCCACGACGACCAAGAGCGCAATCACGGTCTTCTTGAGCATTTCTCGCTTCTCCCTTTCCGGGATCCATCCGGGGCGGACCATGATGTCTCACTCGTCCCGTCCGAATACGATCTCGCTGAGATCCCGGCTGCTATCCTGGCGCGGAAAGGGAGGCGTTCTGTTCGGGTTCAAGAAGCGCCAGCGCCGACGACTTCGCGAGACGCCGCTGCGGCCCGAGGCCGTTGCGCTGCTCGAGCGGAATCTGCCGTATCTCGCAGCGCTTCCGCCGAAGGATCGCCGCGAACTCCAGGGGCTGGTCCAGATTTTCCTCGCCGAGAAGTCGTTCACGGGTTGCGGCGGGCTCGAGATCACTGAAGAGATTCGGCTCACGATCGCGGCCCAGGCATGCATGCTGCTGCTTCGGCGAAAGATCGACCGCGTCTATCCCGGTCTGTACAGCGTCCTCGTCTATCCCTCCGCCTACATCGCCCGGGCGCCCCGGCTCGGGGCGGGCGGGATCATGATCGAAGGCCGGCAGGTTCGGCTGGGCGAATCCTGGGACCGCGGCAGCCTGGTGCTCTCGTGGGACGACGTGCAGCAGGGAGCGGCCGACGTCCACGATGGGCACAACGTCGTCTTTCACGAGTTCGCGCATCAACTCGACCAGCAGGCGGGTGGGGGCTCCGGGGCGCCCGAGCTCGGCAGTCGCTCGCGCTACATCGCGTGGGCGCGGGCGCTCGGAAACGAGTACGAGGAACTCACGCGTGCGGTGTACGCGCATCGCAATACCCTGATCGACAGCTACGGCGCGACCAATCCCGCCGAGTTCTTTGCGGTCGTGACGGAGTGTTTCTTTGAAAAAGGCGTGCAGCTCCGGAAGCGGCACCCCGAGGTCTACCAGCAGCTATGCGGCTTTTACGCTCGGGATCCTGCGGCGCTCGAACTCGGTGAAGCGGAGCAGATCCCGTCCTGAGTGCGCACACTGCGGGCGCTGCCGCGGCTCAGCTCCCGGGCAGGACGCCGGGTCTCGCGATGTCGCTGTAGCGCAGCAGGGAGTCCGTCAGGCGCTCGCCGAGGTGGAAGCGGCGGTCGCGACCCTCCGGACGGCTGGCCAGGTTCGTGAGTTCCTGCGGGTCGCCCTCGAGGTCGAAGACTTCGACCTCGCCCGTCGAGTAGCGCGAGATCCGGCCCGCGTCGGAGATCAGTGTCCGGGTCTGAGCCGGCAGGAGCGGCATCCGCGCGTGGTTCGGAAAGTCGTCTTCGATGTAGACGTGATCGCGAACCGAGGCCGCAGGGTCCTCGAGCACGGGTCCGAGGCTCACTCCCTGCATTCCGTCGTAGGGCTCGAGTTCGCATAGCTCGAGTACGGTCTGGGCGAGGTCGAGGCTCGAGACCAGTGAGTGCGTACGCGCATGCGCCTGGCCGGGCCGCGCGATCACGAGCGGTACGCGCAGGCAGCCCTGATAGTGCATCCAGCCTTTCAGCATCAAGCCGTGGTCGCCGAACATGTCGCCGTGATCGCTGGTGAAGATCACGATCGTGTCGTTGGCGGCGCCGGAGCGTTCGAGCCCGGTCAGAAGCTGGCCGACCCCTTGGTCGACCAGCTCGAGCATGCCGTACTCGGCCGCGCGTGCGTGACGGACCTGGTCGCGCGTCGGGCCGAACATCTGCACGGGATTTCGGCCGGGCTTGAGCCCGCGAAACGCGCGCAGGTGCCGGGGTGCGTCTTCGAGCGGATCGTCGAAGGTCTCCGAAACTGGCATCAGCTCGGGGTCGTACGCGTCCCACCAGTCCCCGGGGGGCGTGAACGGGTGGTGCGGATCAGGGTAGGAGCACTGCAGGAACCACGGCTCCGAAGCCGCGGCGGCCTTTTCGATCCAGGCGATGCTCCGCTGCGTGACGAAGGTCGTCGAATACAGTGATTCGGGGACCGTGGGCTGATACACCTGCCACCAGTCTGCGTAGCGGGTTCGGGCCGGGCGCTCCGGTCCCCATTCGCCGCTCAGGGCTTCGAGTTCGCCGCCCCGCTCGAGCGCCCAGCGCAGGTGGTGGCCGCCCACGATGTCGCCGTGGCCGATCGCGAACTCGACGTGACCGAAGCCGTAGAAGTCGTCCGGGACCTCGACCGGGCCGCGCCAGTAGCGCTCGGGATGTTCCCAGGTGTCCCAGCCTTCCGTGTAGGGATCGCCCAGGGCGGGTTCCTGTTCCGGGACCGGGGCCTGGTCCGCGCTCAGTCCGTGCTGAATGTGCGACTTTCCGACCAGGCCGGTTTGGTAACCCGCCCCGCGCATCACGCGCACGAAGGTATTCGCGCTCCAGGCGAGCGAACGATCGTTGAACAGCACGCCGTGTGCGGTCGGGACGCGCCCCGTGAGGATGCTGCAGCGATTCGGCATACAGATCGGATTTGCGACGTAGCAGCGGTCGAACTGGGTTCCGCGCGCCGCCAGGGCATCCAGGTTCGGTGTGCGCAGAATCTCGTTGCCACCGAAGCCGACGTGATCGGCCCGCTGCTGATCGGTGATGATCAGGAGCACGTTCGGGCGCTTCGCGCGTGGGGATGCGCTGGCTTCGGGCGTCATTATTGATCACTCCCTTTTCGCTGACCCCTCGGGGTCAGGCCGGGGGGGTGCCGTCTTCCGGGCCCTTCTCGCGCACGGCGTAGAGCACGCGGCCGCGCGCGCAGAGGCGGTCCCGGTCGTCGAGAACGCTCACCTCGATCACGGCGATCCGGCGTCCCTTGCGAAGTACCGCGGCCTCGACGAACACGCGCTCGCCGACCGCCGGCCGCAGATAGCTGAGGTTCAGGTCGATCGTGCCCCCGGGCTGCTCCTTTTCCGAGAACATCGGCAGTACCGCTTCGAGCATCGCGATGTCGGCGAGCGACGCGAGGATTCCCCCGTGAATGCTGCCGTGGATTCCCCCGCTCACATTCGGCCCGGTCGCCAGGCTGAGCCGCGCGAATCCGGGTTTGCGCTGCTCGACTTCGACGCCGAGAAAGCGAAAGTAGGGCGACTGCGCGAACGGGCTTCGCGCGAAGCCCCGGGTCGTCTCTCCGTCTTCGGCCGGCATGGCTGGCAGGCTAGCACCGCATGGGGAAAGGTTCCGGCACGCGTTGCGTCAGGAGAACCTGCGCCGCAACCAGTCGAGCATCAGTCCGGAAAGCTCCTCGGGCTTCTCCTGCTGGGTCCAGTGACCGCAGGCCTCGATCGTGTGCATCTCGAGGTCCGAGCAGAGCGCGGGCATGCCGGAGGCCAGCTCGGGCGGGAGCGCCCGGTCCCAGGCGGCCCCGATCTGGAGGCAGGGCAGGTCGAGCTTCCGAACGCCGATCTCCGGGACCAGTTCCTTGTTGCGATCGATGTTGCGATACCAGCTGACCGGGCCGAAGAAGCCGGACTTCTCGAAGCCCCGGGCATAGATCTCGATCTCTTCCTCGCTGAGCAGCGGTTCGCCCAGATCTTCGAGTTCCGCGAGCCGCCGGAAGGGATTCGCGTCGCCCGTCTCGACGAGCGACTCCGCGGGCGGCGTGCCTCTGCGCATCAGCTTCTCGAAGACGAGCCTCGGTTCGCGTTCCAGGACCGACTCCGCGATGCCCGGTTCCTGGAACCAGAGGATGTAGAGCTTCTCGGGGTCCGGGAATGCGGCGCGCAGCAGGTCAGTCGTCGGAAACGGGACGTAGGGTGTGTTGACGCCGATCACGCCCAGACAACGTTCCGGGTAGAGGAGCGGCATGGCCCAGGCCACGAAGCCGCCCCAGTCGTGTCCCGCAAACACCGCGCGCTCGATCTCGAGGGCATCGAGCAGGAACACGAGATCGCCTGTGAGATGCGCGAGGTCGTAGGCTTCGACGGTCCGCGGCGCGCCGCTCTCGCCGTAGCCGCGCTGGTCGGGCGCGATCGCGCGAAAGCCTCCCCGGGCCAGTGCGTTCAGCTGGTGTCGCCAGGAGTAGGCCAGTTCGGGAAAGCCGTGGCAGAGCACGACGGCGGGTCCGGTCCCGTCCTCGTGGACGCACAGGCTCTGGTCGGGCAATTCGAACAGGCGTCCGGGCGGAAATGTCGGCATCTGCGGGGCCTCCTCTCCAGGCGCAATCATGCCACAAGCCCGCGTGTGGCAGGCGGGCGCGCCCGGAGAGCTGACCGCGGCCATTCTCTAGTATGCTGCGCGCATGGAGTACTCGATCTGCATTCCCTACATGGAAGCGGGCTACGATCGCGGCACCACGCTCGACTGGTGTCGAGAGGTCGACGCGGGTCCGTTTGCGACGCTCTCGTGCGGAGAGCGTGTCATCTCCTACAGCCAGGATATGCGCGTGATCCTTTCCGCGGCCGCGGCGCTCACCGAGCGCGTGCGGATCATGCCGTCGCTGTACGTGCTGCCCGCTCACGCGCCGGTGCGCGCTGCGAAGGAGATCGCGACGCTGGACGTGCTCTCGGGCGGCCGAGTGCGGGTCGGGGTCGGGGTGGGAGGGCGCGAACAGGACTACCGTGCCGTGGGCGCTTCTTTCGAACGCCGCCACCAGCGGCTCGATGATGCCGTAGCCGAGATGCGCCGGGTCTGGAGCGGGGCCCCGGTCTTCGAAGGCGGCGATCCCGTGGGGCCGGCGCCGGTTCAGGCCGGCGGTCCCCCGATCTACGCGGGCTCGATGGGTCCGAAGGCGATCGCGCGTGCGGCCCGCTGGGCGGACGGGCTCTACGGGTTCACGGTGAACGCGGATCCGGCCCCGGCAGGCGCGCAGTTCGACTGGGCGCGCAGCGCGTGGCAGGAGGCCGGGCGCGAGCAGGCGCCACGGCTGATGACGGGCTTCTGGTACTCACTTGCCGACGACGCGGCGACGAAGCTCGAGCGCTACGTGTTCGAGTACCTGAAGGTGGCCGGGACCGAGATCGCGCGCGCAATGGCCGCGAACATGGTCGCGAACAACCCCGACACGATTCTGCGCGCGATCGACGCGATCGAGGAACTCGGCTGCGACGAACTCTTCTTCGTCCCCGCGACGCTGGAGCTGACCGAACTCGAACGGCTCTCGAAGCTGCTCGCAACGCGCGGCTAGGGAGCGGGTCCGGGCAGTCGGCCTCCGCCGGGGGGCGAGCCGTCCAGGGCGAGCGTTCGGAAGTCTCGCAGTTGCGCATCGTCGAGGCCGAGCGCCTCGCGTCGGTACCGGTCGAACGATTGGTACTCCTGGTCGATCGCGTCGAACGCGGCCTCGAGATAGCGGCGCTCCACGCCGAGCACGGGGCGCAGTTGCTCGCCGTCGATCCGAAACAGCGAGAAGATTCGCGCCCGGAGGATCGTGCGCTCGATCTTCTCGGCCGTGTAGTGATTCGTGAGCAGAAAGTCGTCGTAGATCGTTTCGAGCGGGACGCCCAGGCTGCGCAAGATCAGGGCCGAGGCGAACCCGGCCCGGTCCTTTCCGGCGGTACAGTGCACCAGGGCCGGGAGGTTTTCGGGTTGCGTGATTCGCGCGAACATCGCTGCGTAGCGATCCGCGAAGCGGATGGCAAAGAGCCGGTTCCCGCGGACCAGGAGTCCTGCGAGGTCCATGTCTTCGATGTCCCCTGACTGGATCTTTTCGCGCAGCGATCCGGCCGAGAAGCTCTCGTCCCAGACTTCGAGTTCTGCGACCTCGGGTGGATTCACGGCCGGGAGCCGGTCGGGCTCCTCGGCGCGTTCCTCGGGCCCGCGGAAGTCGCAGACGAGCCGGATGCCGAGTTCTCCGAAGCGCTCGAGGTCGGCATCGCTCAGGTGGTGGAGGTTGTCGGAACGGAAGAGGAGGCCCCACTTTACGCTGCGGCCATCCTCGGTGGCGTAGCCCCCCAGATCGCGAAAGTTCGGGGCGCCCTCGAGCGCCAGGTGTCGGCGCTCCACGTGCGCGGGCATGCCGGCGTAGAGTTCGGGCGCGTCCGAACACGCCGGCGCGACACCGAGCAGCACCCACCCGATGGCCATCCCTCGCATTGCGCTTCCTTCCGCTGTTTGGAGCGCCTGCGGCACCCTCGCGACCGGGGCCGCATGATATCGTAGCAGCATGAGCTACGCGGGGGAGCGGCGCATCCTGGATGCCGACAGCCATCTGATGGAGTTGCCCGACTTTCTCTCAGAGCACGCGGATCCGGGGATCCGCGACCGCCTGCCCGACGTGGCCGGCATATCGGAGATGTTCGGGATCGAGAACATTGATGTCGGCCGCCACGGGGACGTTCACGCGCACCCCGACGCGGTGGTCGCGGCACTCGAGGCGCGGGGAAGCGCGCTCCTGCGCGGCCCGAAGTGGTACGACGCGCTCGGCGCCTTCAATGGCGCGGAACGCGGACGAGCACTCGATCTGCTCGGATTCGAGCGCCAGATCGTGTTTTCGTCGATCACGGGCGGAGCGCTGTTCGGCGTTTCCGATCTCGATACCGTGTACGGCGGGCTGCGTGCGCACAATCGTGCCGTCGCCGCCTTCTGTTCCGCGGACGCGCGCCTGGTCGGTGCCGCTGCGGTGGTGCTAGACGACGTCGCGCGGGCCCTGGACGAGATCGACGCCTCGTTGGAACTCGGGCTAGGCGTGATCTGGATTCCGGCGCGCGCGCCGGGCGGCCGCTCCCCGGGTCATCCCGACCACGATCCGATCTGGGCCCGGCTCGAGCAGGCCCGCGTCCCCTTCGTGCTGCACGTCGGCAGCGCGCCGTTGACGATCGCGGACGAGTGGATGAACGATGGGCGCCCCGAAACGCGCACGGCGCGCGGCGGAGCCGAGGTGATCGGGTCCAAGGATCTCTGTGTCATCTATCACGCTCCGGAACGGTTTCTTTCGATCCTGGTGCTGGACGGGGTGCTCGAGCGCTTTCCCGGGCTACACGGTGGCTGCATGGAACTCGGCGCAGGCTGGGTCCCGGCGATGATCCGGCGCCTCGACCACGCAGTCGAGATCTGGTCGCGCTCGGAGCCCCAGCTCGCGGAGATGAAGCGCCCGCCGTCCGAGCAGGTCCGCGCGCAGCTTCGCTTTACCCCGTACCCGTTCGAAGACGTGGGCCAGCTGATCCGCGAGTCGAGCGACGAACTCTATCTCTTCTCGAGCGACTACCCACACGCCGAGGGCGGTCGCGATCCGCTCGCGCGTTTCGAGCGCGCGCTGGAGGGCATCGGAGAAGAATCGAAGGACCGCTTCTACGCCCGTAACCTGGATCTCCTTCTGGGATCCTGAGGCGGGCCATGTTCGTCGAGATCGAAAAGCCGCGCCCAGCGGTTCGCGTGATCAGGCTGAACCGGCCTGACCGTCTGAACGCGCTCTCCTTCGAGGTCGTGGAGCCACTCTACGAGGCATTCCGGAGCGTGGCATCCGACAACGAGTGCCAGGTCGTGATTCTGACGGGCGCTGGACGCGGATTCTGTTCGGGCCTCGACCTGGAGTCGACCGGGCTGCCGCCCAACGCCGAGGGCCTGAGCATGTCCCGGATCGCGATCCGGGCGATGGAGTACATGTCGGACCTGGTTCCCGCCATGCGCGCGCTTCCGCAGCCCGTGATCGCGGCCATCAACGGACCCGCCTACGGCGGCGGACTGTGTCTGATCCTGGGTGCGGATATCCGGATCGCGGCCGAGTCCGCGACCTTTCGGGGCGCCGGGATCAACAACGGATTGACCGGGACCGAACTCGGTGTGAGCTTCCTGCTCCCGCGCGCGATCGGGGCCTCGCGCGCCTTCGAGATCATCCTGAGCGGCCGCGAGCTGGATGCCGTCGAGGCGGAGCGGATCGGGCTGGTCTCGCGCATCGTGCCTGATGCGCAGCTGCTCGAGAGCGCCCTCGAGTTGTCCGACCAGATCTGCGGCTACAGCACGCACGGGGTCGCGATGACCAAGAAGGTACTCTGGTCGAACCTCGAGAGCGGAAGTCTCACCCAGGCGATCGATCTCGAGAACCGTAACCAGCTGCTGGTCCGGATGACGACCGAGAATCTCGACGAGGCGATCCGGGCCCGGCGCGACGGCCGGAAGCCGGACTATCTCGACTGAGGGGGGATCTTTCGATGAGCTCGAATTCCGAGATCGTGCGCGACTTCGTCGCCGCTTGTAACGCCAACGACCTGGAGCGGATGCTGGCCTTCTTCGATCCCGAGTGTGTCTATCACAACATCCCGCTCGAGCCTGTTGCCGGGATCGACGGCATCCGTGGAGTGCTCGCGGGATTCATGGGCATGGCGCAGAAGGTGGACTGGGTCATCCACCAGCTCGCCGAGAACGCCGAGGGCGTGGTGCTCACCGAGCGTACCGACCGCTTTCTCGTCGGAGAGAACTGGGTCGAGCTTCCGGTCATGGGGGCGTTCGAGCTTCGCGAGGGCAAGATCGTGGGCTGGCGCGACTATTTCGATATGAAGCAATTCCAGTCGCAGCTCGCGGGCGAGTGATCGAGGACGATCAGGACCGCGCGTTCCAGACGCGGCCGTCCGGCCAGCGATAGGCCTCGAGACTCTCGGCCTTGATTTCGGCCCCGAGCCCCGGCCCGAGTGGTACGAGGTAGCGGCCGCCGCGCACGGCAGCGGGCTGGACGAAGTGCTCGTGCAGGTGGTCGGCGTACTCGGTGACCCGATGTTCGAGGCTGCCGCTCACGCAGACGTAGTCGAAGATCGAGAAATGCTGGACGTGCTCGCAGAGCCCGACCCCGCCCGCGTGCGGGCAGACCGGGACCCCGAAGCGCGCTGCGAGCAGCAACACCGCAATCACCTCGTTGATGCCGCCGAGCCGGCAGCCGTCGAGCTGCACGAAGTCGATCGCGTTCGCCTGCAGGAACTGCTTGAACACGATGCGGTTCTGGCAGTGCTCGCCGGTCGCGACCCCGATCGGGCGCACGGCGCGCGCGATCTGCGCGTGCCCGAGCACGTCGTCGGGACTCGTTGGCTCCTCGATCCACCAGGGGTCGAAGGCGGCGAGCTCGCGCATGGCCGCGATCGCCTCGTCGACCTCCCAGACCTGGTTCGCGTCGAGCATCAGCTTTCGCCCGGGCCCGATCTCCTCGCGGACTACGCGCGCCCGCCGCAGGTCATCGTCCAGGTCGCGGCCCACCTTGATCTTGAAGCAGGTCCAGCCCGCGGCGATGCCCTCGCGGCAGAGTTCGCGGATCTTCTCGTCTGAGTATCCGAGCCAGCCTGCAGAGGTCAGGTAGGCCGGGTAGCCGTCCCGCCGGATCTCGGTCTCGCGTTCCGTGCGCCCCGGGAGCTTTTCTTCGAGGAGCGCCAACGCCTCGTCGGGCGTGAGCGCGTCGCGTATATACCTGAAGTCCACGGCGCGCACCAGCGCGTCGGGTGGCAGATCGCAGAGGTATTTCCAGAGTGGCTTTTCGCTGCGGCGCGCGAGCAGGTCCCAGGTGGCATTCACGACCGCAGCGAGCCCGAGATGAATGGCACCCTTCTCGGGCCCGAGCCAGCGCAGTTGGCTGTCCCCGGCGAGACGACGCCAGAAAGCACCCGTATCCGCCTCGATCTCATCCAGCGCGAGGCCACAGACCAGCGGCCGAAACGCCTCGATCGCGGCCACGCAGACTTCGTTCCCGCGCCCGATCGTGAATGTCATTCCGTGTCCCTCGAGACCGGGCGTATCGGTCTCGAGACTCAGGTAGGCGGCGGAGTAGTCGGGGTCCGGATTCATCGCGTCCGATCCGTCGAGGAAGTCGGAGGTCGGGAAGCGAATGTCGCGGACGCGGAAGCCCGTGATGCGCGCACTCACGGAGCGCATCGTGGGAGGCGGGGCGAGTCTTTGTCAACGCGCGTGTTTCGGATAGAGTCGCGCTCGCCAGGAGAGCCCATGGATCCCGCCGGCCGAAGACGCATCGGTGAGACCGCGCTCGAGGTCACATCCCTCGGCATGGGCGGCGCAGCCATCGGAAACCTCTACGCGCCGGTCGCAGAGGAGACTGCGCTCGATGCGGTCGCGTCCGCACTCGAAGCAGAGCTCGGGTTCTTCGACACCGCGCCGCTCTACGGCTTCGGACTCAGCGAAGCGCGTCTCGGTCGCGTGCTCCGCGAACGCGCGCGACCGAGTTACGTATTGTCGACCAAGGTCGGGCGCCTGCTCGAAGAGCGCCCGTCCGGAGCTTCCGAGGACCCGGCGTTCGTTGACGCGTTGCCCTTCGAGGCGCGCTACGACTACTCCTACGATGGAGTGATGCGCTCATTCGAGGAGAGCCTGTCCAGGCTCGGCACCGGGCGCATCGACATGCTCTTGCTCCACGACATCGGGCTGCTCACGCACGGCGAGTCCGCGCACGCCGCGCTTTTCGAGACGGCCATGGCCGGAGGATTCCGCGCGCTCGAGGAGTTGCGCCGAACCGGGGCGGTCGCAGCCGTGGGTCTCGGCGTGAACGAGAGCGCCGTGTGTTTCGAGGCGCTCCAGCGCGTGGCACTCGACTGCATTCTGCTCGCGGGCCGCTACACGCTGCTCGAACAGGGCGCACTCGAACTCCTGCGGCTGTGTGAGGAGCGCGGTGTGTCGGTCGTGGTCGGGGGTCCCTACAACTCCGGACTCCTGGCGACAGAGGCCGGCTCCGGATCCAGCTACGACTACCGCCCGGCGCCCGGGGCGGTGGTCGAGCGGGCACGGCGGATCGGCGCGGTCTGTGCCCGACACCGCGTTCCGCTCCAGGCGGCGGCGCTCCAGTTCCCGCTGAGGCACCGGGCAGTGGCTTCCGTGATCCCCGGCGCGCGTTCCCGCACGGAGCTGGAGCAGAACGCGGACTTCGTGCGTCACCCGATTCCAGACGCGCTCTGGAGCGAACTCTGCGCGAACGGGTTGCTCGATCCGGGCGCGCCGACCGCGGAGTTCGCGTGAGTCCTGCCCGCGTCGATGCCCACCAGCACTTCTGGGAGCTCGCACGCGGCGACTATGCCTGGTTGACGCCGGAGCTCGAACCGCTTTATCGCGACTTTGGACCCGCAGACCTCGAGCCGTTGCTGCGCCAGGCGGACATCGAGGGCACGGTGCTGGTGCAGGCGGCCCCGACGCTGGCCGAGACGCGCTACCTGCTCGAGATCGCGGCACGTACGCCCTGGGTCGCCGGCGTCGTCGGCTGGGTGGACCTCGCAGCCCGGGACGTGGGGGAACAGCTCGAAGGGTTCTCCGACGCGCTGGCGCTTCGGGGGATCCGGCCGATGCTCCAGGATCTGCCCGATCCGGACTGGATTCTCCGGCCCGAGGTGACGCGCGGCCTACGAGAGGTCGAAGCTCGAGGGCTCCGTTTCGACGCTCTGATCCGGCCCGAACACCTGTCCCGTTTGCCGTGGCTCGTGGAGCGTCACCCCGAACTCCGGATCGTGATTGATCACGCGGCAAAGCCCGAAATCGAGAAGGGGGGCTTCGAGCCGTGGGCGCGCGAACTCGCGCGGGTCGCGCGCGGGACCGGGATCTGCTGCAAGCTCTCGGGCCTGGTGACGGAGGCGGGCGCCGGCTGGTCGGTCGAAGCTCTGCGTCGCTACGTCGACCTTCTGCTCGAGAGCTTCGGGCCGGAGCGACTGCTCTGGGGCAGCGACTGGCCCGTCGTCGAAACTGCGCGCGGCTTTCGCGAGTGGCGGCGAGCGACCGAAATCCTGCTCGAGCCGCTCGCGGCGCACGAACGCGCAGCGATCCTGGGTGGGAGCGCGGTCGAATTCTATGCGCTCGAGATCACCGAGGAGCTGGGCGAGTGAAACTCAGGCGATCGCCTTCTCCTCGCGCAGCTTCTCGATCTCGGCGGTCGAGAAGCCCCAGTCGGACAGCGCCTCCTTGGTGTGCTCACCCGGGAGCGCGGGCGGCCGGTCGAGATCGGGAGCAGTGCGGCTGAAGCGCGGAGCCGGTCCGGGCTGAATCACCCCCTCGACGTTGCGGAAGGCGTTGCGCGCGACCGCGTGTGGGTGCTCGGGCGCCTCCGACAATGTCAGCACCGGCGCAAAGCAGACGTCGCTGCCCTCCATGATCTCGCACCACTCGTCGCGCGTGCGGGTGCGGAAGATCGCCGCGAGCCGTTCCTTCATCTCGGACCAGTGCGAGCGGTCGTTCTGGTTCGGCAAATCCTCCGCAGCCAGGCCCGAGTGCTCGACCAGGAGCTTGTAGAACTGCGGCTCGATCGCCCCCACCGAGACGTACTTTCCGTCCTTGGTTTCGTAGGTCTCGTAGAAGTGGGCGCCCGTGTCGAGCATGTTGACCCCGCGCTCGTCGTGCCACCAGCCCGAAGAGTGCGCGCCGAAAATGATGGCCATGAGCGCCGCCACGCCGTCTACCATTGCGGCGTCGACCACCTGGCCCTGGCCCGAGCGGTCGCGTTCGACCAGGGCACACACGATTCCGAAGGCCAACAGCATGCCTCCACCGCCGAAGTCTCCGACGAGGTTGAGCGGCGGAACCGGGTTTTCACCTTTGCGCCCGATTGCGTGCAGCGCGCCCGCGAGCGCGATGTAGTTGATGTCGTGGCCGGCGGCCTGCGCGAGTGGCCCCTCCTGGCCCCACCCCGTCATGCGGCCGTAGACGAGCCGTGGGTTCCGTTCGAGACAGACCTCGGGACCGAGCCCGAGCCTCTCGGTAACGCCGGGCCGGAAGCCCTCGTAAAGCACGTCTGCCTTTTCGGCCAGGCGCAGGACCGTTTCGATGCCGGCCGGACTTTTGAGATCGACGGCGACGCTGCGTCGGCCGCGGCCCAGGATGTCGGCGCGCGGGCCGTCCGGAAAGGAGCCGCCGGCCGCGTTCACGCGGTCGATGCGAAGCAACTCGGCGCCCATGTCCGAGAGCATCATGCCGCAGAACGGACCGGGTCCGATCCCGGCGAGTTCGATGATCTTCACTCCAGCCAGCGGTCCCGCCATCGTTCCTCCTCGCTTCGGG
>SPKZ01006034.1_pt1 | contig 15963 bp, 17 predicted proteins | sample 2456571 | NCBI WGS metagenome assembly SPKZ01 (sample SAMN11192286, study PRJNA482655) | marine metagenome | biome: ENVO:00000447; feature: ENVO:00000244|ENVO:00000211|ENVO:00000569|ENVO:00002023; material: ENVO:00002151; isolation source: ocean water from marine abyssalpelagic zone ...
CGAGCGAGGCCGGGGGAACCGACGGCTTCACGCCGCTCGCACTGGCCTCGACCTGGGCGCCGGCACAGCGTCTCGGTTGCGCGATCTTCCCCGCCTATACCCGCGGCCCGGCTTTGATGGCGATGAGCGCCGCGTCCTTGGAGCAGGCCGCTCCGGGACGCTTCGTACTCGGGATCGGAAGCTCGTCGAACGTGATCGTCGAAAACTGGAATGGGATCGCGTTCGAACAGCCCTACCAGAAGACGCGCGACCTGGTCCGCTTCCTGCGCCGCGCGTTCACGGGGGAGAAGGTCAGCGAAGCGTACGAGACCTTCGAGGTCAAGAACTTCCGGCTCGGCGTCAAGCTCGATGCGCCGCCGAAGATCCTGGTGGCGGCGCTGCGCCAGGGCATGCTGCGCCTCGCGGGCCGCGAGGCCGACGGCGCGATCCTGAACTGGCTCTCGGCCGATGACGTGAAGCGCGTAGTGCCCCTGGTCAAGGAATCCGGGGACGACAAGGAGATCGTGGCACGCATCTTCGTGTGCCCGAATCCCGACCGCGAACAGGTCCTGCAGATGGCGCGCTTCGCGATCAACGCGTACCTGAACGTGCCCGTCTACGCCGCCTATCACGAGTGGCTCGGACGCACGGGCGCACTGCGCGAGATGTGGGACAAGTGGAGTGGCGGCGATCGGCGCGGGGCCGCCGCCGCGATTCCGGACGAGGTCGTAGACGAACTCATCGTTCACGGGTCACCCGAAGAGTGCCGGGCGCACATCCAGCGCTACGTAGACAACGGCGTCGATACGCCCGCGCTCTCGATCATGCCGCTCGGCGTGGATCCGCGTCAGGCAGCCCGGGATCTCGCGCCGTAGGCCGGGAGTAAGCCACGAGCCGCCCTTTCGGGAGGCATCGGAGAGCCAGCCGCGCGACCGGAGCGGGGCCGCCTCGCGCCGACACGACTACCCGAGCGCCCGGCGCCGGCTCCGGGCCGACCCGCTTAGCGCTCGTAGTAGGGATTCTCGCCCGCCGCGTGATCGGTGGTATCGAGCACACTGGTGATCTCGGGGATCTCATCCCGGATCATCGCCTCGATGCCTTGCTTGAGCGTCGCGTCTGCCTGACCGCAGCCCTGGCAACCACCGCCCAGCCGCACGAAGACCTTCCCATCCTTGACGTCGATCAGCGTGACGTGGCCCCCGTGGGACGCGACCGTGGGATTGATCCGCTCCTCGATCAACTGGTGCACGCGCGCAGCAACCGGGTCTTCGAGCAGCGGCGGTTGGTTCGGATTGTCGAACTTGAAGCCCGCTCCCGAGAGATCGTCGACAAAGTCGATCGTGGCGCCGCTCAGGAATTCTGCACTCTCGGGATCGATGTAGAGCACGACGCCGGCCTGATCCACCACGGTGTCCTCGGACACTCGCTCGTCTGCCTCTACGAACTGGAGAGCGTAGCGAAAGGCCGCCGGCCCATCGGTCGTGGCCGTCACGCGAATCGCCATGCCTTCCCGGCTTCCGGCTTCGGCCAGGCTCCGAGCTTTGGACACCGCGTCCTCGGTGAGGTGGATCAAGGGAACGGCCACAAACTCTCCTCCGGGAAACGACAGAACGCACCCGAGCGCAAGGATACTATAAGGTACCCGCCGTCCCAGGCTCACGCTCCGGGCGTGAGGCAGGGGCGTGGGGAGGGAAGCGCATGCTCGAACGGCTCGAGGGCGTTGTGCGGGCCCAGGGGGTGACCGGCGAGCAGAGCACCGTGGTCGCGCTCCTGGTCCTGATCGCCGGGGTCCTGATCCTGGCCATCGCCGCAGACTGGCTGATCCGGCGGCAACTCACCCGGGTGTCGGCACGGATCGTCTCACGGACGCAGGGTCGCTGGGACGACCAGCTGCTCGAAGCCGGGCTGTTCACACGCCTCGCGCACTTTGCCCCTGCAATCGTGGTCTACAGCTTCGCCGGGAACTTCGGTCCGGCACAGGAATGGATCGAGCGTCTCACGCTCGTATACATGATCGCCGTCACTGCGCTGGTCGCAGATTCGAGTCTCAAGGCGGGCCTCAGCATCTACCAGACGACGGAGGGCTCGCGCGAGAGGCCGATCCAGGGATGGGTTCAGGTCGCCAATGTCCTGGTGTATCTGATCGCCGCAATCGTCATCGTCTCGCTGCTGCTCGACCGCGAGCCCTGGGCCCTCCTGACGGGAATCGGCGCGCTCAGCGCCGTGGTCCTGCTGGTCTTTCGTGATTCGATCCTGGGCTTCGTGGCGAGCATCCAACTCTCGTCCAACGACATGGTGAGGCGCGGGGACTGGATCGAGATGCCGAGCCACGGGGCGGACGGCACCGTGCTCGAGATTTCGCTCTATACCGTCAAGGTCCAGAACTGGGACATGACCATCTGCACGATTCCGACCCAGGCACTCATCACCGACTCCTTCAAGAACTGGCGCGGGATGGAAGAGTCCACCGGTCGCCGGATCAAGCGCGCGATTCACATCGACATCAGTACCATCCGCCTCTGTAGCGAAGAGATGCTCGAGCGCTTCGAACACTTCGACCTGATCGGAGACTACGTGCGTTCCAAACGCCAGGAACTCGCCGACTACAACCGCGAGCAGGGTGTAGACGACTCGCAACTCGTGAACGGTCGCCGACTCACGAACGTCGGAACCCTGCGCGCCTACATCGAAGCCTACCTTCGATCTCATCCCAAGATCCACCAGGGCATGACCTTTCTGGTCCGTCAGCTCGCACCGAGCAGCGACGGACTCCCGATCGAGATCTATGTGTTTTCGTCGGACCAGGCCTGGGCGAACTACGAGGCGATCCAGTCCGACATCTTCGATCACGTGCTCGCCGTGGCGCCCGAATTCGGGCTGCGCATCCACCAGAGCCCGAGCGGGCACGAGTTGATCCGTGCAGCCCGCGAAATGGGCGGTAGCGCCGGAGCCGACTGAGGGATCCCCAGGCCGCACCCATAGAGTTCGGGAAACGGACCTGCGCCTGCAGCGGTCCGGAAGTCCGGAGACGGAGCCCAGTCATGCGCGCCACGAGCCGCTTCGATCGCGATACGCGTGTCACCGCGAGCAGCGACGGGAGCTTCGAGGCAGCCATCGACCCCGGCTGGTGGATCTCGCGCGGCCCGAACGGCGGCTACCTCGCCGCGATCCTGCTCCGCGCGTTCTCGGCCACGGTCGCGGATCCCGAACGTACGCCCCGGAGTTTCACGACGCACTTCACCAGGGCGCCGGCCCGGGGTGGCGTACGGATCGGGACCTCGATCGAGCGGAGCGGCCGCTCGCTGACGACCGTGTCGGGCCGAATGCACCAGGGCGACAGTCTCTGCGCGGTGGGACTCGCCGCGTTCTCGAAGACTCGAACGGGACTGGAGTTCCAGCACCGCACGAGGCCCGCGGTGCCGCCGCCGGAACGCTGTGAACGGCTGATCGCAGAGACCGAGACGGTCACGATTCGCGAGCGCTACGAGCAGCGGGGCGTGCCCGGCGCAGAATCTGAGTTTGGCACGGGCGGCTGGATCCGGCTGCGGGAAGGGGCGCCCGCCGATGCCGCGCTGGTGGCAGCGTTCCTGGACGCCTGGCCCCCGCCCACCCTCGAGCGCGCGCGCAGCGACCAGGGCATCCCGGTGCTCGGCCTCCCGACGGTCGAACTGACGATCCACTTTCGATCCCGCCTCCCTCTCCCCGACGCCCGCTCCGAAGACTTTTACCTGGCCCTGTTCCGCTCGCGGACGGCGCGGGACGGCTTCGTCGAAGAGGACGGCGAGATCTGGAGCCGAGACGGAATCCTGATCGCAGAGTCCCGGCAACTGGCCGCCTTCCTGGGCCCGCCCGCGCGTTAGTCCAGGAAGCGCAGACGCGGCGCTCTCCGGCCCGACTCTGGTATGCTCTGCGGGAAGGGAGGCTCGAGAGGAAATCATGCCCAACCGCACCGAGACGCGTGAGGGAGACGAGCGTTATTTCGAAGAAGACACCCGGACTCGCCGGGTCGGCTTCGACGAGCACCTGATCGAAGAGCCCCTCAGCGAACTACCCACGCGCCCGCCGCTGCTGTTTTCAGGAAGGGACTCGGTCACGGATGCAATGCGCGGAATGCAGAAAGAGAAGACCGGCGTCGCGCTGATCACCGAAGACGGGAGTGCGAAGACCCGCCTGATCGGGGTCTTCACCGAGAGAGACGTGCTGTACCGAATCGTCGATCGAGGGCGCAACCCCGCTTCCCTGAAACTCTCCGATGTCATGACTCCCGACCCGGACGTGCTACCCGCGGACGCCAGCATTGCCTGGGTGCTCAACAAAATGGCGGTTGGGGGCTTCCGGCACGTTCCGGTCGTGGACGAAGACGGCTGCCCGAGCGCCGTGGTCTCGGTGCGAGACGTCGTCCTCTTTCTGGTCGAGTTCTTTCCCAGCGCGGTGCTGAACCTGCCCTCCCATTACGAGGCGGGACATTTCAAGGATCGCGAGGGCGCCTGAAGCCCGACCCCTGGGAACCGCAAGCCACGACGATGCCGACAGCCCACGAGAACGACCCCTGGCTAGGGGCGAACCCCCTCGATCCGGCCTTTCGCGACGACCCCTACCCGGCGCTCAAGCGCTTGCGCGAATCCCAACCCGTGCATCAGGCCCCATTCGGCATGTGGCGCCTCACGCGCTACGACGACATCGCGCGACTGCTTCGGGAAGTGCGCGCCGGCGTGCGTCGCTCCGATGGAACCCGGCCCGGCGAAGAGAGCACGGGCGGAAGCGAGTTCATGCTCCAGCAGGACCCGCCCGACCACACGCGCCTTCGCAAACTGGTCAGCAAGGCCTTCACGCCGCGCGCGATCGAGCGCTGGCGGCCGCGCGCCGAGGCCATCGTCGAGGAACTGCTCGACCGCGTAGAGGCAAAGGGCGAACTGGACGTGATCGCCGACCTCGCGCTACCGGTTCCGTCGACGCTGATCTGCGAAATGCTCGGGGTCCCGGTCGAGGACCGTGCAAGCTTCACGGTCTGGACCGCAGACGCGACGCACGGCCTCGCGGCACAGATGTCGCCCCCGGACGTCGTCGAGCGTGCGGCCCAAGCGGCCGAGCAACTCGAGGAGTACTTCGAGGATCTGATTCAATCCCGCAGACAGGAACCGCGCGAGGACCTGCTCTCCGACCTGATCCGTGCCGAAGAGGCAGGAGACCGGCTCTCGCGAAACGAACTCCTGTCGCAGTCGATCGGACTCCTGATCGCGGGCTTCGAGACGACGATCGGATTGATCGGAAACGGCGTGCGCGCGTTGATTCGTCATCCGCGCGAACTCGAGAAGTTGAGGCGCGACCCCGGCCTGATCGAGAGTGCTGTCGAGGAGTGCCTGCGCTACGACGGGCCCATTCCACTGACGGTGCGGATCCTGCACGAGGATGCCGAGTTCGCGGGCGTTCGGATCCCGAAGGACGCGCAGGTGTTCGCGATGCTGGCCGCCGCCAATCGCGACCCCGAGGTCTTCCAGGAACCGGACCGCTTCGACATCGAACGGCGCGACAACCGACACCTGGCCTTCGGAGGCGGCACTCACTTCTGTCTCGGCACTCACCTTGCCCGGCTCGAAGCTCAACTCGCGATCGGGGGTCTGGTACGGAGGCTGCCGGGGCTGGAACTCGTAAACGAAAAGGTCGAGTGGGGCCCGTCCCTGTTCCGTGTCCCCGGACGCTTGCCGGTCCGTTTCCGGAGTTAGTCGGCGGGCCTCCGGTCCGCGTCTGAGCCTGCGCCGCCTTCGACGAGCGCTCCGGTGTTGCGCGCGACCCTGAGCGGAGCGTCGGGCCGGCGCGGGTCGAAGATCAGCAGGTCGGTGAGCCCGTCGCCGGTCACATCGCCGAAGCGAATGCGTCCTCGCGTATCCATCGGCTGCGAGGCGTTGCGTTTTCGGAAGTGCCTGCCCGGCCCGCCCAGGAAGACCTCGATCTCGTCTCCCGCGCCGGAAGCGAGCAGGTCTCTGTGGCCGTCCTGATTCAGGTCGGCCTCGAGCGTCGGGGTGAAGCCCCTCGGACGGTAGGATCCGAAGTCGATCGGAACGCTCAGTTCGCGCTGCGCCGTCGGCTCGGTTTCGAAGAGCCCCGCCGGATCCGGCCGGTAGACCTCTACCCTGGCATCCAGCGAGCGCGTGAGCAGCATCTCGACGAGTTCGGGCAGGGAGAGCGAAATGCTGACGCGTACCCACTCGGACCTTCCGTCCGCGTCCATGTCGGACAGCCAGTCCGAGGTCCAGGAACGCTCGGCTTCGAAGGACTGGTCGGGAAGTTCCAAATCCCAGCCCCCATGCTGGTTCAAATGCAGGGAACTGAGGGTTCGAGGATCGAGGACGCCCCCGCTCAGATACGACACCAGGAGGTCGGGCTTCCCGTCTGTATTCGCATCCGAGACCTGGACCCGGACCGCGCCCGAACCGCGAAGGTGATCGGCTGTCGAGACGCGGCGAAGCGGCAGGACCCGGTCCGGGGACTCGCCCAGGCTCCCATCCGCGCGTTGCAGAAAGACCCGAAGCTCGTGCCGCGCAGATGTGATCACATCGATGCGCCCGTCGCCGTCGACGTCCCCGAACTCCAGCCGCGGCGCGTCGAGATAGATCTGCAGTCCGCTCTCGAAGAGCAGCGGCCCGGGCGGAGGGATCAGGTAATTCGCCCGAATCCCAACCTGAAGCTGTGCGCGCAGTTCACCGGAGGGCGAGAGCGCAACTGCCCGGCCCGGAAGCGGGACCCACAACCAGGGCTCGCCGCTCACGTCGGCGTGCACCAGCGGCAGGCGCTCGAGCCCGCGCTCGTCGGCAGCCACACCCAGCGTTGGCGCCCCGGGTACGCTCAGGTCGACACTCCGCGGACGTTCGCCCCCCAGGGAGAGCAGCCGCACTCCCGGGGCGCGTAGCAGCACCAGTTCGACCCCGGGCTCCGGCAGCAGGTCGGCCAGATCGTAAGCGGCGACCCCGGCCGGAAGCGGCCAGCGAGCGCTCGGCTTCTCCGGAATCCGGCCCGACCCGTCCTGCAAGTAGACCAGGATCCAGCGCTCCTCCTCGGGCGGGTACCCCTCGACCGTCCACTGGAGCAGATCTCCACGGCCGTCTCCGTTCAGGTCGGCGAACTCGGCGGCTACCGTACGACCTCCGCTCTCGATCTCGGTGACCACGAAGGCATCGCGTGCGTACGGGCCGGTCGAACTCAGCAGCCAGATGCCCGCCACGAGCCCGGCGAAGCCCGCTTCGCCCCTCATGTTCAGGCAGACTCCTGCTCGGAAACGACCAGATCCGCCGGCTGCACCAGCAACGTCAGGTTGCGCACCGCATGGACGCGAACCTCGGTGCCGGCTGGAATCGCGCTGCCCCGGGTGCCGTGCGCCTCCGCCCGCCAGAGTTCGCCGCCCACACGCACCCAACCATCGGGATCGAGCGTCTCCTCGGTGAATCCGGACATGTCCAGCAGCCGCGCCGCGCCCACCAAGCGGCTCGGCTCGCCGTCATACGCGCGGCGAACGAACGGGTACTGGACACAGTCCTTCACGATCCAGGCCGCAAGCAGCGAGACCGCCAGGCCGAGCGAGATCAACTCAGAACGGTGTAGTGCCCAGAGCAGGCCCGCGGCCGCGAGCGTGCCCGGAATCTGAAACAGAATGTAGCGGCTGACGACGCGCACCGACCTTCCCTCCTCGGGCGCCCCAGCGCTTCGCAGCGCGAGGCCGCGTGAGGCTCAGAGACCTGAAACGCCCCCGGCCTGCGCACCGGTCCCATCCAGATGCGCCGTGCAGTCGAGCAACCGGATCTCCCAGGGCGGTCCTGCATCCACGAGCGTCAGTCCGGTGTTGCGCCAGGAGCGGGGCGTCTCTGCTCGGTGCTCGCCGAGCGACAGGTGGTGCAGCGCGAGCGAGTAACAGACGAGACCGTGGCAGACCACGGCCAGCTCCCCGCCGGTGTTCTCACTCGCCGCCCGGATTATGGCCCAGGCTCGATTCACACGCGCATGAAACACTTCCCAACTCTCTCCGCCGGGCGGATCGTAGCCGGGAGCCATGATGTCGATCCCGAGTTCCCGGTAGCTGTGTCCACGCAAGTCACCGAAGTTTCGCTCCTGAAGAGAGGCATCGAGATCGAGCGGCGCGCCCGAGTGCCGGGCCACGGCCTCCGCCGTCATCCGCGCACGCACGAGATCGCTCGAAAGCACCTGGGTGATGCCGGCGTCGGACAAGCGCGCACCCAAAAGTTCCGCCTGATCGAGCCCGCGCTGGCTCAGCGGCGTCTCCGGCACCTGCACGATCCGCTCCCGGTTCGAGTCGGTCTCACCGTGACGAATCAGCAGGATCGTCACTCTGCCGTCCCCGGCGGAATCGCCTCTACCTCTTCCGGAAAGTCGCGAAATGGGAAAGGAATCTCGGAGTCGTTGTAGCTCAGGTAGCGTCCGATCCGGTAGAAATAGGAAAGCACCCGGTTCGCGAAGCGGCGCACGATCGGCGAGGGCTCTCGCTCCAGGATCAAGGTATACACCAACTCGAAGAGCACGATCACCGAAAATACCGTCTCGAGCACCCGCGCGATCACGAAAAAGAGCACCGTGTAGAGGATTCTCAGACCCGTTGCTGCGCGCGAGATGGTGACTTCGTCTTCCATGCTGGCTCCTTCACTTCTCGTCGACGGTCATCGCTATACATCCCGATCGGCGACGGCGGCTGGGATTCCGGGACTGGTCGAGTTCAGCGGGACGCGACGATCGCCTCGAGCCGGTCCCACTCCTTCAGATATTTTGAAAAGTGCGCACCGCTCTCCGAACGGGCCTTCTCTTCGAGCAGGTCTCGCACTCGCTTCTGGTCTTCGGCGTACTCGCCCGCAGAAAAGTGTCCGGAAAAATGCGCGACCCGCAGCCACAGCAGGTAGGTAGTGACTGCATCGAACTCGTTGTAGCGCACGATTTCGCGCTGGTGTCCCGAGAGCCAGAGCTGGGCGACCTGGTTTCCGTCGACGTCCAGCTTGCCCGGGATTCCGGATTGGACCGCAAGTTCGTGTAGCGAAGGTACGGTCTTTCCCCAGCCGCCGAGCAACTGCTTGAGATCGATGTTCCAGTCGCTTCCGCGCGCAAAATAGTCGATCCCCTCCCAGGGCTTGTCGGGCCGCTCCGCGAAGCGTGCGGCCTGAAGCCCGAGAATTACGGCCCGCTGGACCATGATCTGGAGATCGGAGTCGATCGAGTTGAATCCGACGAGTTGCGGTCTGTGTTCTCCGATCGCGGTTAGAAATGTCGACAGGATCTCCGCCTCGGTCGCGCCCTCGGCTCCCGCGGAGGCGTTCGGCAACGACATCAGGTTGAGTACGACACTGCCGTCGGCCTCGACCCGGCGCTCCATCGCAGCGACAGAGACGACCCGGCACAGGACGGTCTTGAGAAAGGGCGTGGGATCCTCGGCCGTGGCCCCTCCCTTCTGCCACATGCGCTGCATGACGGATTCGGGAGAGCCGGCCGGATCCGGGAGGTCGTAGACGAGGCGCCCCGCGAGTGGATCGGGCACCCACTCGGCATCGAAGGCCCAGACTCTCGCTTTAATGTTCTTGAGCACCGATTCCGATTCTAGCAACCCGGGATCGGCGCTGGCGCCGACCCCACGACTTCGCTATCTCGGCCCAAACTACAGGGGGAATTTCCCATGCAGCGCTTCACGCAGATCCTGGCCGTCACGATTCTCGGGATCGGGGGCCTGACCCTCGACGCAAGAGCACAGAACGAAGCAGTTGCTCTAGAGGCGAAACCCTCCGCAGAGGTCGCGAGCGCCCAGTTCACACTGGCCGTGGTCGAGCGAGAACCGACCGGAGCGATCCAGGAACTCTCGAACGACCATCGCCAGATTTACTTCTGGAGCGACCTTCGCGACCTAACAGGAACGCAGGTCCTCCACCGCTGGGAGTGGAACGGCCAGGTGCTGGCCGAGGTTCCATTCGAGGTGTCGGGTCCGCGCTGGAGGGTCTTCTCGAGCAAGCAACTCGACGCGAACTGGCTCGGGGACTGGACCGTGTCGGTCGTCACGAGTACCGGCGAGGTACTGGCGCAGGAGAGCTTCGCCTACACGGCCGCCGAGCCGGCACCACCCGCGGCACCAGCTCCGGAAGCCAGCGGCGCGGCGCCCGGCAGCAACACCGGCCCCTGATCGCCCTCGGGGCGCTGGATAGACTTTCGTATTATATTCGCTTATGCTAGGGGGCCTGATGTCCCCTGCTCGCGAACCGATCCGCGGCCGAGGCACCCACCGGGACCCGGCGAACCGGTTCGAGGCACTGGCCCTCGAACCCGACGACGACGTCGCCGACTCCGAAGATCTGCAGCTCCCCGACCCGCGCACCCGCTACCTGCGCGACCACTCCCGCACGCTTCTGTCTCGAAATCAGAGCCCCGACCTTCCCTTCGACAGAAGCCTCAACCCCTATCGCGGCTGCGAGCACGGCTGCGTGTACTGCTACGCCCGGCCGACACACGAGTACCTCGGCTATTCGCTCGGGCTCGATTTCGAGACCCGCATCCTGGTCAAACCGGACGCGCCCGAGTTGCTGGCTCGCGAACTCGGCGCGCGTGCCTGGCGACCGCAAACCATCGCGATCTCGGGGGTCACGGACCCCTACCAGCCGATCGAGCGGCGGCTCCAGCTCACCCGCCGCTGCCTCGAGGTGCTGGCCGAGTTCCGCAATCCGGTCGCACTCGTGACCAAGAGCCGCCTGATCGAGCGTGACCGAGACCTGCTGTCCGAGCTTGCGCAGCTCGATGCGGTGAGCGTGACCTTGTCGATCACGACGCTCGATTCCGACCTCGCGAGGGTTCTCGAGCCGCGCGCCGCCCAGCCCAGCTCGCGGCTGGCGGCGATCCGCTCCCTGGCCGCGGCCGGTATCCCCGTCGGCGTGAACGTCGCACCCGTGATTCCCGGCCTCAACGATCACGAGATCCCCGGGATCCTGTCGGCTGCCGCCTCCGCGGGCGCCGGCTGGGGCGCATGGATCATGCTGAGACTCCCTCACGGAGTCGAAGATCTCTTCAGTGGCTGGCTCTCGGATCACTACCCCGAGCGGCGTGACAAGGTGCTGCACCGCATCGAGTCGGTCCGGGGCGGCCGGCGAAACGACGCACGATTCGGCGACCGCATGCGGGGTACGGGCCTGTTCGCGGAACAGATCCGGCATCTCTTCGAAGTCTCGCTGCGCCGCTACGGCCTGGATGCCCGGGGTCCGACACTGTCCACGGCCCACTTCCGGAGTTCGCGCTCGCGCCAACTGTCGCTGTTCTAGCGGCCGCCGGCGGGATCCTGCGCCGGGCTACGACCGGACCGCGATGCAGTCGATCTCGACGGCGGCGCCGAGGGCCAGACCCGCGCAGCCGACGGTGATCCGCGCGGGCGGATCGGACTCGAAGAAGGCCAGGTACGCCTGGTTCATCTCGCCGAAGCCAGCCATGTCCGTGAGGTACACGTTCATCTTTGCCACGTCGGCAAAGCACGCGCCCGCCCCCGAGAGGATTTGTCCGACATTTTCCAGGGCCTGGGTGGTCTCGGGGCCGACCCCGCCCTCGACGAGCGCGAACGACTCCGGCTTCGTCCCGAGGGTCCCCGAGACGAAGATCCAGCCACCCGCGACCTTGGCATGAGAAAAGGCCGGTAGGCGCCCGACTGCATCGACGTTTACGGTCTGGAGCTTCGGCATCGCGGTCTCCTCTCCGAAAGACACGGCGCTCCGGCGGCCCCGCGCACCTGCGCCGGGCGAAACCGCGCCGTGGGTCGAGCTTCACACTTTTCGCAGGCGACGGCGGCGCCGGCGTCTCCCAAAGCGCCGAAGTCGCTCTCGCAATGCGAGAACCGGGCGCAGCAGGGGGTGCGGGCCGCGCTTCGGGGCGACGACGCGCGCCAGGCGCCGCCGCGTCGGCCAGCCGAACAGAATCACCAGCAGGCAGACCCCCAAAAGGACGGCCAGGCCCGTCATCCGACACTCCTCCTTGGAGAACGGGCGCGGGTCGTCCGCCGACTCACTCGGGGGCCGGAAGCTCGACGACCCGTTCCGGAACGTCGTCGTATTCGAGACGCAGAGCGCGGCACAGCGTCGCGTGAAGCGCGTAGGTCAGCGTGATGTACGTGAGTTCGAGAATCTCCTCGTCTGAGAGTTCTCGCTTCAGACGGGCGAAGGTTCCGTCAGAGACGCGACCCCCCGCAAGCACCAACTCGTCGGTGTAGGCGAGCACCGCCCGCTCGAGCGGAGAGAAGAACTCGGAACTCTGCCAGGCGGGGATTGCCGCTACCTGTTCATCGCTGAAACCCAACTCGCGCAGCGCCTTGCAGTGCTGAGAGAAGACGAACTGGCTGCCACGGGCAAAACCGGCCCGGGTCTGTCCTAGCTCGCGGAGCTTCGGATCGAGCTTCCGCGCGGGGCTCCGGTAGAGCGCAAAGCCCGCGACGGCGTGACGAAAGACGTCGGGCACCAGCGCAAACACCGTCCACCAGTCCCCGGGCGTTCCGGTCGAGGTTCCAGGCTCGGCCACGGGGTCGCGGGTTCCGAACAGGCGCTCATACCACTCGAGAACCTCGGGTGTCGCCTCCGCGCGCGGAACCTGCCTCAGCCTCGGCATCGGTACACTACCGCTGGATCAGTCACTCTGCTTTGCGACGCGGTTCCTGAACGCGTCGCGAGTGCGCTCGCCTCCGCTCGCGAGCGCACGATCGAGACCCTTGATGTAATTTCGAAAAAACCACTGCGCAGAGTCGGACTCGGCGAACATCAGCAGTTCCAGTCGCTCGTCGGCCGAAAGGTCCTTTTGCATGTAGGCCAGCTGGGTGATGATGAACCCCTGGAACAAGTCGGGAAGACGACTCTTGAGTTTCGCGAGTTCGGCGTCGACCTGGTCCGGGGGCAACCGCCGATCCTCCGGTGCCACATCGTTCACGGCACGGAAGATGGTTTCGTTCATCGCATAGAGCGTCAGCGCGAGCGCCTCCGACTTCCGGGTCGCCCGATCGTAGCGCTGCGCAGCCTCCCTTCGGTCCTGGGGCAGAGACGTCGCCGCGAGCTGACGCGAGTAGGCCTCCATCAGCCGGCCCCCCTCTGGAGTTCCCGCAGCGAGTTCGAACTGCTCGACGCGACCGCCGAGAACTGAGCCAAACCACCAATCGATCGGAGCGATGGCATCCGGATCAAAGTTGGAACTCAACTCCTGAACCAGGATCTCGCGCGCGACTGGCGGGCTGTAGCCTTCTCGAAGCGTGATCTCCAGCGCCTCGAAGACCTCGGGAGGGACGTGCGCACGGAAGGGCCTGGCGACCGTCACCGCCATCGAGGACCACTGGTCCATGGACCGATACACGCCGAATAGATCGATCAGCTTCCGGGCCTCGCCCTCACGCGCATCGAGCTCACCCTCCTCGTCTTCAGTGTCGGCCACTGCGGGCACCGCGAGCAGCAGCATCGCGCTCAGGACCGGCAACCACCTCGCGCAGGCAGCCCTCACGAGCGCATCCTGCCAATCTCAGCCGACCGGGAGCGCGGCCTCATGAGCGTCATTGGATCCTCCTCGGAAACTGATTCCCCACGGTAGCGGAGAGAAGTCCGGACGTCAGCGCGCGCCCGGAGACCTGGGGAAGGTAGGGACGAGCGCGTGCAGCCGCGCGTTCGCGCGCGAGAGCAAGCGCCGAACCTCCGCACGCGGCTCGGTTCGGAGATCTCCGAAGAAGAAGACCGCCCCGCTCGCTTCGCTCCAGAGAGCCAGTAGCAGATCGAAACGCCGATCGGTCGGAGACTCACCGGCCGCAAGCCGCGCTTCGACCAATTCGGGCGTCGCACCACCCGCACGCAGCAGCGAGGACCCGGTCAGGTCGGAAACGAAGCGACCCAGGGCCTCCGGAGCGATCGCGGTGCCGCCCTTTCGGAGAATCTTCGGGCCCTCCAGCCAGAGACCGTTCATTTCCAGCCCCTCTCCACGCGCGAGCACCGTCACCACCGTGTAGCTGTCTCGGGCTCCGTTCGGCCCGATCACGAGGAGCATCCGGAGTTCGGCGCCGCCGACTCGCGCGGCCTCCGGAAGCGCACGCGCGAGCGCCAACTTCTCGGGGCGGAAGGGCTCGGTCCCGGTCCCTCCGAAGCGGGCCGTGAACCTGCTGACCTCGGGCGTCAGAAACTCCGCCAGGAAGTCCGCGCGGCTCGGCGCGTCAGCCGCGACGCTTGCGGCTCCGACGAAGAGCAGCGCCGGCAGCGCGAACGCGCTCATCGGGAACCCGGATCTCCGGGCTCCTCGAGGAGGTAGTTGAAATCGGCAGCCCGCTCGCCCTGCAGGACCTCGTAGGCGTGGGCCGGGCTGGTTGCGCTGTAGAGTTCCTGCTGCAGGGCTGAGTCGGCGGCAACGGTCCGGGCCAGCGCGGCAAGGACCTCGAGGTGCCGGTCGCGCTCGCCGCGCGGCGTCGCGAGCAGCACGATGCAGTGCAGGGGGAGATCATCCGGCGTTTCGACGTGCAGGCCGCGCCGGCTGATGCCCATCACACCCACCATCGAGAAACCCTCAGGGAGTTCGCCGTGCGGCACCGCGAGGCCGCTGCCGAGGCAGGTCGAGACCTGGGCCTCCCGTTCCAGCACCGACCGGAGCATCGACTCGCGATCCACCTGCTGGAGGTGGTGCGAGGAGAGCAGAAGATCGGTGAGTTGCTCGATCGCGTGCTCCATCGAGTCTGCCTCGAGTTCCGTGATGATGTTCTCCTCCTGAATGAAGTCCACGAGATGGGGCCGATCCTGTCCGACCTCACCCGAACGGGTGAGCCCGATCCGGGTCGCGACGGGACCCACGACTTCGGCCAGCGTGACCGCCGTCAGAACCACTGCCAGAAAGAGTTCGTGCACGGACGCGAACGCGGGATCGTCCTGGATCAGCAGCACCAACCCGATCGCGACCCCGGCCTGCGGGATCAGCGCGATCCCGAGGTTTCGACGGACGCGCTCGGTCGCGCGCGCGAGCCGCATGGAAACTTCCGCCGACAGCAGTTTCCCAAAGATACGCGCAGCGAAGAAGACGGCGGCGAGCAGGCCGACGCGGCCCGCGTGCTCGAAGGAAAGGTGAAGTCCTGCGAGCGCGAAAAAAGTGCACAGAATCGCAGGCTCGAAGTTCGCAAAGACCGAGTCGACCAGGCGATCGCGGTTCGGGTTCAGGTTGGTCTGGACCACCCCGAGCACCATGCACGCAAGCAGCGGCGACAGTCCCGCGTACGACGAGAGCCCGATCGTGGCCATGATCGAGATCACGGAGAGCGTCGTGAGACGGTCCGGACGCGCGACGCGGACCGTGACCAGGTGCGTCGCCACCGCTGCAAGGCCGCCCAGCGATGCCGCGAGCCCGAGCTGCCACACCCCTCCGAGCAACGCCTCGTAGACTTCTGGTACGAGCGCGGCGCCCACGCTCCCACCCGCCGCAAAGGGCTGCCGCGTCGCCCCTCGCACGAGTTCGAAGAGGACGATACAGACCATGTTGTTGATCGCGACCGCAGCCAGCAGGGTCTTGACGAAGGTCCCGCGAGAGCGTGTCTCCCGGATGATCGCCACGACCGTCGCGGGCGCCGTCGAGATCGCGAGCGTCGCGAGCAGGAAGGCCATCGTGACCGGAATGTCGGTCAGGAGCAGCAGCGCCGAGACCGTGACGAGCGGGGTAATGGTGGCCTCCGCGAGAAGAAGCAGCAGCAGACGCCTTCCGGCGTTTCGCAGCCTGCGCAGGTTCAGGTGGGCGCCGACGGTGACCCCGATCAGGGCCAGCGCGAAGTGCGTGAGCGGCTGCAACTCTCCGACCGCTGCCTCTTCGAACAGGTGCAGGCCGAGCCGACCCATGATGATCCCGGCCAGCACCTGGCCGGTCACGCCCGGTAGGCGCAGCCGCTGGGCGAGCCAGCCGAGGCTCATCCCGGCAACCAGGACCACGGCCAGAACCAGAAGTGGACCGGCCCCCGGAGTCAGTGGCACCAGACTC
>SPKZ01009367.1_pt1 | contig 15954 bp, 13 predicted proteins | sample 2456571 | NCBI WGS metagenome assembly SPKZ01 (sample SAMN11192286, study PRJNA482655) | marine metagenome | biome: ENVO:00000447; feature: ENVO:00000244|ENVO:00000211|ENVO:00000569|ENVO:00002023; material: ENVO:00002151; isolation source: ocean water from marine abyssalpelagic zone ...
CACAGAGCAACGCGTGCAGAACCCGGGCGCGAACTCGCCACGCTGCGCGCTCTTCGCGAATCGACTCGCCCATCGTCCCATCCTCCTTCCCAACGTTCTGGCCGGAATACCGGTGCCAGAGCCGCCGCCGCGCGACGCGAACTCGTAGCCCCCTCTCCGGTTCGATCGGGGGGCAGGATACCCAACGGTTGCCGGGGCTACGAAGGGCAGACCTTCGTGGCCTCGAGTCCCTTCAGACCCTGCACCGCATCGTACTCGACCTTCTGGCCGTCTTGGAGCGTTTTGTATCCATCGCCTTCGATGTTCGAGAAGTGCACGAACACGTCCTTTGCTCCGTCATCCGGCGTAATGAACCCGTAACCCTTCTGGTCGCTGAACCACTTCACCGTTCCGATCGCCAAGGTCGCCTCCATACGGTCGAAATTCTTTGATGCAACACTTCGACGCACTTCTTGATACGTATCCGAGCGCCGCGCGCGGCGGCCTAGAATAACCGCAATCGCATTGGCGCTGGCAAGTAGCTTCCGAGGAATACCCGAATTCGACTTTGGCAGGGATTGGCGAGCGAAGGCCCCCCGCTTCGCAGGTGCTCAGTCCGCAGGTCCCGTCGTGGTCAAGACTCGGGAATGTCGCGATCGAGCACCGTCTTGCGCTCCGCTGCGTGTGCGCTGCGGATTGCGCGGTCGCCGATCTCCCGGATGCGATCCGACAGCACCAACATGACCGCGTCGGACGTGTTCATCCCGGAGCGATCGCGGATGTACTTCTTGAGTTTCGAGGCCACCACGAGAATCTCGCGATCGAAGTCACTGGACAGCTCGGCCGGGGCCAGAGCGGGCGAAGAAGTGACTGGCCTTGCCGGTTTGAGGTGTGAAGCCCCCGCTTCGCGCGGGAAATCACGGGATCGTCTGGGCTGTGCGGGGGCGCGGGGCGCGGCCGCCGCCTGAGACTCGCGCCGCCACTGGACCTCGCTGGGCGCCTTGCGGTCCTCCGCCCACGATTCGCGGTGCCGCATCGAGGGCAGGTGGGCGTCCCAGCACTCGACCGAGCAGAATACGAGACCCGTGCGTTTCCGGTTGCAGGTCGAGACGTTACACACCCAGTACGTCACCTCGAAGGCAATGTCCCGTTTGCAGCTGCTGCAGCGGCGCCAGCGCGGTTCATCCTTGCTCATGGGTCTCACCTCGGATCGACTGGGATCTCATTGACAGAGATATGCCACAGACGTTCGTTCGGTCCACATGCGTGTCTGCTGAACCCGCTGCGGGCGGAATCCTTCGGCTCGGCGATCGGGGTTGGTGGACCCCCCGAAACGGGAAAGGCCCGAGGCCGCTTGGGGCGACCTCAGGCTTTCCCTGGGAAGGGGGTATTTGGCTTTCTACACAGTGAGTGGCAGCCAGTTGGGAAGCGTGGCATGGAAATCTTCCATGGCACGGAACTTTTCTCGCTCGTGTGCTCGCGGCCGGACGTAAGGCGGGGAGGCAAACGCTTGAAACCGCGCCGGATTGTGATTCCATGCGGCCGTGGTCCGACTCGCCGTCGACTTCGAGCACCCGTCCCGCTCCTGGTGGGAGAACGGGGGCCAGGAGCTCTGGGACGGGATCACCGAGGGCTTCGACGGCTCGTCGGTGGTCCTCGACGAACACATGGCCGAGTCGTGGCTCACCGCCGCTCGCGCCGTAGAGGGTTGGAAGGGGGGCCCCGACTACGCGCCCCACCCCATCACGGTCGCCCCCGTCGACGAGGACGACGAAGAGATCCTCTGACCGGGGGATCAGCGCTCCACGCTCCCGTCTTCGCGGCTCCAGCGAAACGGGGGATGCTCGAGCCAGCGCTCGAAGGTCTCCGCGGGCACCGGGCGACCGAACAGGAAGCCCTGCATGCGCTCGCACCCGTAGGACCCGAGCAGCATCAGCTGCTCCTGGCACTCGACCCCTTCGGCGATCGTGGTGAGCTGGAGGCCCTTCGCGATCTGGATGATGGCCTGCACGATGGTCGCGTCCGCTGGATCGGTGGTGAGCGATTGGACGAACGACTGGTCGATCTTCAGCACGTCGATCGGGAGGCGCTTCAGATAGGCGAGCGCCGAGTAGCCGGTGCCAAAGTCGTCGATGGCGAGCTGGATTCCAATGCGCTTGAGCTCTCGTAGCGCCGTGACCGTGGCCTCGACGTCCTCGAGCAGACTGCTCTCCGTGATCTCGAGCTCGAGGGTCTCCGGCGCGAGTCCCGTGTTCTCGAGACAGCCCGCCACCGTCTCGACGAAGCCCGGCTCGATGAACTGCTGACTCGCGACGTTGACCGAGAGTCGCAGTCCTGGATGCCCGAGCTCCTGCCACCTCGCGTTCTGAATGCAGGCGTTTCGCAGGACCCACTCGCCGAGTTCGACGACGAGCCCCGTCTCCTCGGCGATCGGCATGAACTGCTTCGGCGAGAGCAGTCCGAACTCGGGATGGTTCCAGCGCACGAGCGCCTCGGAGCCGATCATGCGTTTCCGGCGCACATCGAATTGGGGCTGGTAGTGGAGGACGAGCTCGCCGCCCTCGGCCGCTGCCCGCAGACCCGTCTCGAGCGCGGTCTGGTGAACGACGCCGATGCTCGCCTGGGGGAGACGCTCGCCATGGAGCGTGCGGTTCGGCAGACCGCTGAATGGGTCGTGACCCCCGAGGTGCCGCGCTCGCTCGCGGGTCGTGTTCAGCTGGAGCCTCGTGCGGTGACTTTCGAGAGCCGAGGCTACGGTCGTGACCAGGAGACGAGTTCCGAGTTCCGCGGACCGGAGGTAGCCAAGCGCACCCCCTCGGAGCACGCGCGTCGCGAAGTCCTCGTCATCCGTGTTCCCGATGACCACGATCGGGAGTCGGGGCAGTCGCAGGCGCGTCTGTGTGAGCAGGTCGAGGCCGTCGGCCGCTCTCGAAACGTCGAGCAGAAGCAGTTCTGCGGATTTCGCGTCCGGGTGGTCGAGTGCGGTCGCGAGGCGATCTCCCCGCGTCACCGAAAACGACATCGTGACGGACCGCGCGAGCATCGCCTCGATGGCGTCCGCGTGCTCCGATTCACCACCGATCAACAATGTCTCGACGACCTTCTGCGTGCGCACGGAGGGTCGTCCCGATTCGGCCATCCAGGCCTTTTCGGCGGCTCCAGGCCGGCCCTTGACCGCCCGGCCCCTGCGTGCGGATTTCCTCCCGCTCTGGCATCGTGCCCCCGTGAAGGCCCTCACCGACCACGAGCTTCGCGAAGTCAGCCGGGTCACGTTGGCCGACTACGAATCGCGAGCGGACAGCTTCTGGCGGGGAACTCGCCACCACGACGTCTCGCAGAACATCGACGCGCTGCTCGCGAACCTCCCCGGCGTGCCCCCTCACGACATCCTCGACCTCGGCTGCGGGCCGGGTCGGGATCTCACGGCCCTGCGCGAACTCGGCCACGCGCCCATCGGGCTCGACGGCTGCGAGTCGTTCGTGGCCACGGCGCGTGAGCAGAGCGGGTGCGAAGTCTGGGTTCAGGACCTCCTCGCCCTCGATCTGCCCGAGCAGCGCTTCGACGGGGTCTTCGCCAACGCGACCCTCTTCCACGTGCCCCGGCAGGAGATCGAGCGGGTGCTCGCGGAGCTTCGCGCCTGTCTTCGGCCCGGCGGAGTCCTGTTCTCCTCGAACCCTCGCGGGTCGAATCAAGAGGGCTTCTACGGGGACCGATTCGCCTGTTATCACGACTTCGATGGCTGGAGGGCCCGAGCCCTGGCAGCCGGCTTCGAGGAGATCGACCACTACTACCGGCCGCCCGGCAAGCCGCGCGCCGAGCAGCCCTGGCTGGCCAGCCTGTGGCGAAACCCCGCGGCCACCGGTGTCTGACGGAGGCGTAGCGAAGCCGCCTGCTATTCTTCACCCCTCGGAACCGAGCCATTCCCGGGAGCCCCATGAGTCTCGACCCCACGACCCATGACCGCATCGCCAACCTCATCGACTCGAGCGAGGTGATGCTCTTCATGAAGGGCAACCGCGCGGCGCCGCAGTGCGGCTTCTCGGCCACCGTGGTCGGGATCCTCGACACGCTCGCACCCGAGTACGAGACCTTCGACGTGCTCTCGGACCCGATCATCCGCGATGGCATCAAGGAGTACTCGACCTGGCCAACGATCCCCCAGCTCTACGTCAACGGGGAGTTCATCGGGGGCTGCGACATCATCCAGGAGCTGTGCGATTCCGGGGAACTCGCGAAGAAGTTCGGGATCGATCTCAGCTCCGTCACACCGCCCACGATCCAGATCACCGACGAGGCCGCCGCCGGTCTGCGTGAGGCCGTGGCCGGCGCGAACCCCGGCCAGAGCCTCCACCTCGGTATCGATGCCCGCTTCCAGAGCTCCCTCTCGCTCGGGCCGTCGTCGCCCAACCAGATCGAGGTCGAGGCCAACGGCATCTCGCTGCGCATGGACATCCTCTCCTCACGGCGCGCCGACGGCCTCTCGATCGACGTCGTCGATGCACCGCAGGGCAAGGGCTTCAAGATCGACAACCCGAACGCTCCGCGCGGGGTGGAGCCCATGTCCGTGCGCGATCTGAAGCAACGCCTCGACGCCGGCGAGAGCTTCGAGCTGATCGACGTCCGCCCGCTGCAGGAGCACGAGATCGCCTCGATCCCGTCCGCCAGCCTGCTCTCGCCCGAGCTCGCCGAGCGCCTCGAAGCGCTGCCGAAGGACGCGATGCTGGTGTTCCACTGCCACCACGGCGGACGCAGCCAGTCCGCCGCCGAGCACTTCGTCGGCCTGGGCTTCACGAACGTCTGGAATGTCGAGGGTGGGATCGACGCCTGGTCGACCCAGATCGACCCTTCGGTCCCTCGCTACTGACGCGCGCCACGTAGACCGCGTGGAGGAGTCCGCCCTTGCCCGGGCGGTGCCGTTCGACGTCGAATCCGGCGCGGCGCAGGCGCTTTTCGAAGCCCGCACTCGGGGCTTCGCTCCAGACGGCGAGCACGCCCCCGCTCGTGAGCGCCGCGCGGGTGCGTGCGAGCGCGTCGCCTCCGAACAGCGGATCCGCTGAACGCCGGCCCCCGGGCGGGCCCTCGTACAGATCGAGAGCAATCGCGTCGAAGCGGGCCGGTCCGCCGCGCTCGGCGGCTCGAGCAATGACTCCGGCCACGTCGGCGAGCTGGAGCTCGACGCGGCGGTCGTCGACCGCGGCGCCGGTGAGTGGCGCCAGGGGACCGCGGCACCAGCCGACCACCGCCTCCGACAGCTCGGCCACCACGACACGCGCGCCTTTCGGTAGCGCATCGAGGGCGCCGCGCAGCGTGAACGCCATGCCGAGGCCCCCGATCAGCAGGCGAGGACGCTGGCGATCGGCGATGGCGTTCGCCGACAGGTCACCGAGCGCGCGCTCCGATCGGTGAGCGTCCGCGTTCACCAGGACGCGCCCGCCGATCGTGATGAGAAAATCGTCGTCGCCCCGGCGCCGGAGCTCGAGAGGTCCCTCGTCGCTGTCGACCCGTTCGACGACCTGCCACGGACGGGTCACGACGGTCCGCTCGGCCGGCGATGCGACCCGGGTTGCGGAGTCGCCGAAGTCAACGCCCCTTCCACTGCGGCGGGCGTTTCTCGGCGAACGCCTTCGGCCCCTCGACGAAGTCCTCGCTCTTCGGCAGGGCTCGCTCGCCCGGGAAGCGCTCGGCGATGGCCGCCTCGACACCGCCAAAGGCGAACCCCCCCATCGCGCTCTGCTTGCTCGCGCGCACACTGAGCGGCGCACACTCGAGGATCTGGCTGGCCCAGCGATTCGCGGCGTCCATGAGGTCGGCGGGGGGCACCACCTCGTTGACGAAGCCGAGCTGCTGGCCCTCGGCCGCCGACACGCGGCGCCCCGTCAGCAGCATACCCATGGCGTTCTTCAGACTGATCTGGCGCGGCAGCCGGTGCATGCCCCCGGCGCCGGCAATCAGACCCACCCGCGGTTCGGGAAGCGCGAACACCGCGGTCTCCGAGGCAATGATCAGGTCGCACGCGAGGGCGACCTCGAAGCCACCGCCCATGGCGATGCCGTTCACCGCCGCAATCACGGGCTTGTCGTTGTCGAAGCGGTGTGTGAGCCCGCCGAAGCCGGTCGGCGGTACGTCGACCCGAGCGCCAGACGCCTGGTACTTCAAATCGTTGCCGGCCGAGAACGCGCGATCGCCCGAGCCGGTGATGATCGCCACCCAGAGATCCGGATCGGCGCAGAAGGCGTCGAACACCTCGGCGAGCTCGAAGTTCGCCGGCGGGTGCACGGCATTCATGACTTCCGGGCGATCGATGCTGACGGTGAGCACGTGGCCGTCGCGTCGGGTGCTGCAGAACTCGGGCATGGAGACCTCTCTTTTTCGTTCCGTCGCCGGGCGCGGGCCCGGGCTGCTGATCCTACCGGAAGTGGTTGGCGGCGAGGGGACGAGTTGCCCCTGCTACCCTGCCGTCGTGGGAGCCCGGGGCTGGATCATCATTTCGCTCGCCGTCGCGACCCTCCTCACCTACTCCGGTATCCGCAACCACGACTTCGTCAACTACGACGATCGCTACTACGTCCAACAGAACCCGATGTTGGTGGATCCCCTGTCTTCCGCGAGTCTCGCGAGGGCCTTGCGCCCCCATCATTCGAACTGGATCCCCGTCAACGCGATCTCCCTGCAGCTCGATGCCGCGATCGCCGGCTTCACCGCCCCGGCCTTCCTGTTTCACAACCTGCTCCTCCACACGGGAGCTGCAGTGCTGCTGTTCCTCGCCTTCGCGCGAATGACCGGCGCGCCGTGGCCAAGTGCGTTCGTCGCGGGTGTCTTCGCCCTGCATCCGCTGCACGTCGAGTCGGTGGCGTGGGTGTCCGAGCGCAAGGACGTGTTGGCGGGGTTCTTCTGGATGCTGACACTCGTCGCGTACGCGGCGTATGCCGAGAAGAGAACGCTCGGACGTTACGCGATCGTGTGCATCGGAACGGCACTCGGGCTCCTGTCGAAGCCCACGGTCATTACCCTCCCGGCCGTGCTCCTGCTACTCGACGTCTGGCCGCTCGCGCGTGTCTTCGACGCCCGGGATCGACGGCGTGCGCTTCTCGAAAAGCTGCCGCTGTTCGCGCTGGCACTCGCCGCTGGCGCCGTGACGTTCGTGGTTCAGAGCGAGTCACACTCGATGCTGTTCGCGGAACAGCTCTCGGCGAGCGTGCGTTTCGCCAACGCCGTCGACGCGATCTTCGCCTATCTCGCGGACAGCATCTGGCCGTCGAACCTCTCGGCCTTCTACCCCTACACGGCCGAGCGACTCAGCGCGGGGCGCGCGATCTCCGGTGGACTGCTGCTCGCGGCCATCAGCGTGGGCTGTGTCGCGATGCTGCGTCGCCGACCGTGGTTCGCCGTCGGATGGGCGTGGTTCCTGACGACGCTGCTGCCGACCCTCGGCATCGTTCAGGTGGGCCTGCAGGCACGCGCGGACCGCTACATGTACATCCCACTCACTGGGCTGGCCGTCGCCGTGGCGTTCGGGGTCTCCGAGGTCGTCGCAGACCGGCCGCGCGCGCGCACCGCGGCAGCGGCGGCGGCGGTCGCGGTGCTCCTCGCGTTCGCCGTCGGTTCGACGCGGCAGGTCGACCACTGGCGCAGCTCCCTCGCACTCTTCGAGCACGCCGCGGCCGTCACGCAGAACAACTTCTACGCGCACAACGGCATCGCCGGGGTACACCTCGAAGCCGGACGCCTTCCGTCGGCCGAGCACCACTACCGCGAATCGATCCGCATGGATGCTGGCTGGGCGCAGCCCTGGGCGGGCCTCGCCAACGTCGAACTCGCCAAGGGAGATCTCGACGCCGCGGCGTCCCACTACCGGCGCGCCCTCGCGATCGACGCGGATCACCCGGTTTCGAACTTGCAGCTCGGCGTGGTGCTGCTCGAACGCGGCGATGCGCGGGCAGCACTCGTCCACCTCGAGCGCGCGCGGTTGCGCGGCCCGGAGAGCCCCGAGCTCTCCGGCGCACTCGGTGTGGCGACGGCTCGACTGGGCGACGCCGATGCCGCCGCACCGCACCTCGAAGCCGCCCTCGCCCGGCGCCCCGAGCTGGAGGCCGCCGCCGTCGAGCTGGCGTGGATCCGTGCCACCAGCGACGCTGCGGCGCTCGCAGATGCGGAAGACGCGCTGCGACTGGCGCGGGAGCTCGTCGCGCGCACCCGAACGGATCGCGCGCCGCTCCTCGATGTTCTCGCGGCGGCGCTGGCAGCGACGGGCCGGTTCGACGAGGCCCTCGCCACAGCGTCGCGCGGCGAAACGCTGGCGCGAAAACGGGGAAACGCGGAGCTCGCCCAGGCAATCGACACACGCCGCGCGCGCTACGCACGTGGACTTCGCGCGCTGCCGCCTTACGGAGAACCGACCTAGCGAGAAACCGCTCGCTGCGCGGCGGCTCGCGGTCAGTCGGAATTCGCGTCCCGCTCGTCCGCCTCGATCTGCTCCGCAACGCGCTCCCATTCGGCGTAGAGAGTGTCGATGGCGCCTCGCACCTCGGAGCGCTCGGCCTCGACGATGCGCACGGCGTCGCCGTCCTGGTAGACCTCGGGATCGGTGAGGTCGTGGTCGAGGGCTTCGATGCGCTCTTCGCGCTCGAGGATCTCCTCCTCGATCGCGGCGAGGCGCCTCTTGCCCTTCTGCACTCGACGCACGCGCTGCTTCTCCGAATCGCGGGCGGCCATGCGCTCCTCTTTGGTGGTGGTCCCACTCGCGTCCGCGCGCGGCGGCGGCGCGGGCATTCCGGCGGAGAGACCGCTCGGATCGACCTCCACCGAAACGGCGCCCGCGGCGAGCTTCTCGAGGTAGCGGTCGTAGTCACCGAGGAATTCGGTGAGCACGCCGGCGCGAACGTCCAGCACCCGCGTGGCGAGCGCGTTGATGAAGGTGCGATCGTGGGAAATGAAGAGCAGCGTTCCCGCGTATTCGACAAGCGCCCGCTCGAGCACCTCGCACGCCACGACGTCGAGGTGGTTCGTCGGCTCGTCGAGCACGAGAAAGTTCGACGGGTGCAGGAGCATCTTCGCGAGCGCGAGGCGCGCCTTCTCACCGCCCGACAGTACGCTCACCTTCTTCAACACATCGTCACCCGAGAACAGGAACGCGCCCAGGTGACCGCGCAGGCGAGGCACGTCGCCGGTGGCGGCAATGCTCCCGATCTCTTCGAGCACCGTGCGATCGGGATCGAGCACCTCGAGCTGGTGCTGCGCGTAGAACGCAACCCGCACGTTTGCTCCGAGCACACGTTCTCCGCGTTCGTACGCGAGGGAGCCGGCCGCGATCCGCAGCAACGTCGACTTGCCGGCGCCGTTCGGTCCGGCGAGGGCCAGGCGCTCCCCGCGCCGCACGCGCAGGTCGACGCCCGCGTAGACGATGTTCTCGCCGAAGCGCTTGTGGATGCCCTCGAGGCGCAACACCTCGTCGCCCGCCCGCGCGGGTTCGGGGAGCACGAGCCGGGGCGCGCGCCTCACCGCGTCGGGCACGACGATGCGCTCGGTCTTCTCGAGCGCTTTTACACGGCTCTGCACCTGACGCGCCTTCGAGGACTTGTAGCGGAAGCGCTCGATGAATCGCTCCGTCTCCGCGATCTGCCGGTCCTGCCCCGCCTTCTGCGCGACGAGCTGGCTGTAGCGCTCCGCCTTCTGCTCGAGATAGCGGTCGTACCCGCCCTCGTAGGTGGTGAAGCGTCCCACCTCGAGCTCGGCGATGCGACGCACATGGCGGCGCAGGAAGGTGCGGTCGTGCGAGATCACGACCACGGCGCCGCGGTACTCGGCGAGCACGCCCTCGAACCACTCGATGGACGGCAGATCGAGGTGGTTCGTCGGCTCGTCGAGGAGCAGGACATCGGGCGACGAGAGCAGGAGCTTTGCGAGCTCGACGCGCATGAGCCAACCGCCCGAGTAGCTCGAGAGCGGGCGCGCACGGCCGGCCGCGTCGAAACCGAGCCCCTCGAGCACGCGGTCGACGCGCGCTTCGCGTTCGAAGCCGCCCCCGAGCTCGAAGGCGGTGCGGCAGCGGTCGTAGCGATCGATCACGGCGGCCGGCAGCTCCTCGCCCTGGCGGCCGCATCGCTCCATCTCCGCTTCGAGCGCGTTCATCTCGCGCTCGAGGTCGTCGAGCACCACGAGCACGCTCCCGACCTCTTCGGCCACGGGCACGTCGCGGGTCGGATCGATCTCCTGGCGCAACATCCCGACGCGGACGTCGCGGGGAAGCGTCACGCGACCGTCGTCGGGCGGGTCCTCGCCGGCCATCACGCGCAACAGCGTGGTCTTGCCGGCTCCGTTGGGTCCGACGAGTCCAACGCGGTCGCCAGCGTTGATCGTGAGATCAACGCCCCGGAAGAGCGTTCGCCCCGCAAATCCGCGGGCAACGGCGTCGAGGCGGAGGAGCATCGTCTAGCCCGCGGGGTCGGCGCCCAGCTTCGCGCGGTTCTCCTCGACCACCGCCAGCAGACCGGCGCCGTAGCTCTTCACCTTGGCGGGACCGATGCCGTGGGCGTCGAGGAGCTCGTCCTCGCTGCGCGGCAGACGCAGGGCGATTTCGCGCAGGGCGCGGTCGCTGGCGATGACGTAGGGGGGAACGTTCGCGCGGCGCGCGAGCTCCAGGCGGTGGGCGCGGAGCGCCTCGAACACCGCGAGCGATGTCGCGTCCATCACGTCGGGCACAGCGGGCGCGGGCGCCCGCGCATCGCCCGTCCGCTTCCTGCCGCCGGCCGCAGCGCCGCGTCCCCGGGACAACGGAGGCAGCAGCATGCGCGGCTTGCGATCGCCGAGCATGACCGCACGCCCCTCCTCCAACAGCACCGCCACCGGGCGATCGCCGCCGTCGAAGTCGACGAAGCCGGCCGTGACGCAGCGACGCAGCACACGCTGAAGCCAGTCCTCCCTGTACTCCGACAGCGTCCCAAAGGTCTTCGAGCGGTCGAGGCCCGCTCGAGTCAATCGGGGATCCTTCGCACCGCGCAGCAGCTGCACCGCGGCGCTCAAACCGAAGCGGCCGTGGATCCGTGCGACGGCAGACAACGCCTTGCGGACCACGAGCTCCACGAGGACGGGATCCTGCTCCCCCGCGTCGCCCGCGAGGTTGCGGCACACGTCGCAGTGCCCGCAGCCGGCGAGCGTCTCGGCCTCGTCGCCGAAGTAGCGAAGAATCGTATCGTGGCGACAGCTGCCGCCCTCGGCGTAGCGCATCAACTCGAGAAACAGGTTCCAGCGGTGCTGAACCAGCCCCGCGGACGGGAGCCGACCGTCGATGTCCGACTCGATCAGCGCACGTCGCCGCGGCAGATCGTTGGACGCGATGAGCAGCAGGCCGAGCGCGTTCTTTCCATCGCGACCGGCGCGTCCGACCTCCTGGTAGTAGGCCTCGACCGATCCCGGGGGGCCGAGGTGGACCACGGCGCGCACGTCGGAGCGGTCGATTCCCATCCCGAACGCGTTGGTGGCGACGACGATCTCGAGATCTCCCGCGGTGAACGCAGCCTGCGCGGACTCCCGCTCGACGCCACCGAGCCCGGCGTGGTACGACGCCGCGCGCCACCCCGCTGCACGAAGACGGCGCGTCTCCGCCTCGGTGGCCTTGCGGGTGGGGGAGTAGACGATGGCCGTGCCCTGCCCCTGACCGGGACCCCCGAGCGCTTCGGCCAGCGCCGCGTCCACCCGCGCAACTCGATCCTTCGCGCCGTCGACCTCGGTGGCCCGCAGAGAAAGGTTCGGACGCGCGAAGCCGCGGACGAGCTGGGGCGTGTCGGCGTCGAGGCCGAGCCGCTCGAGGATCTCGTCGCGCACCACCGGGGTGGCGGTAGCCGTGCACGCGAGCACCCTGGCATCGGGCAGCGTGCGGATGACGTCGCCGATCTGCATGTACTCGGGGCGGAAGTCGTGCCCCCATTCGCTGATGCAGTGGGCCTCGTCGACGGCAACGAGCGGACAGTCGAGATCTCGCAGCAGCGAAGTGAATCCGTCGAACGACAAGCGCTCGGGCGCGACGTACACGAGCTCGTACGCGCCGCGCGCCATGGCGGACATGCGAGCGCGGACCTCCGAGCCGCCGAGGGTCGACGCGAGATACGTCGCCGACACGCCGCGTTCGGCGAGGGCGCTCACCTGATCGTTCATCAGGGACACGAGGGGCGAAACGACGAGGGTGGTGCCTGACAGCAGCACAGCGGGCAGCTGGTAGACGAGGCTCTTCCCGCCGCCCGTCGGCGCGACGAGCAGCAGACGCCTGCGCTCGATCAGCGTCTCGACCGCTGCGCGCTGCCCCGGTCGGAAATCCGAGTAGCCGAGGCGCTCGAGGGCCTCGGTCAGGGCGCCGTCGTCGGGCCCGGTTGCCGGCGTGGTCATCGTGAGCTCTCGATCGGGAGGGTGGTGCGAGGAGCTTCGAAATTAGGAGCGCGCGGAGCGCTTGGCAAATCGGCGCTCGGGGTCCGGCTGGAAGCCGGCCCCCCGTGCGATCACGCCCCGGCGAAGCCCGCTTGCTCGAAGTCTACGATGAGACACTCCCCGGGGCTGAGAAGCCCGACTTCCCGGGGGCACCCTCCCCCCTGCTACCCTCGCTCGGTGAACGTTCTCCGCGGAATCGCCCTCGCGTTCGTCGCTCTGCTGCTCCTCGCCTGGGTCATGGGCTACGGCTACCGCGAAGGCTGGTGGGTCGATGAGCTTCCGGCGAAGACGCTCGCGACCGATCTCGCGAAGTCCATGCGGGTCTTCGTGCCCGACGGCCGCGGCCCGTTCCCGACGATCCTCCAATTCCACGGCTGTGGGGGCAGCGGGCCCACCCAGCTTTCGTGGGCACAGGTCGCGCGCGCTGCGGGCTATGCGAGCATCATCGTGGACAGCTACGCGCACCGCGGGTTGGACCCGGCGGATGTCTGCTCGGGAACCGCTCTCCTGCCCTCGGAACGCGCGGGGGACGTGCTGGCGGTGTTCACGCACGCCAAGACGCGGCCGTTCGTCGACCCGGAGCACATCGTCATGGCGGGCTGGTCACACGGCGCCAGCTCGATCCTCGAGCTCCTGGCGCGCAATCCCCCGACCGAAGTCCCGCCCAACATCGAGCCCGACCCGTCCCTCGATCTCGAGGGTCTGGCGGGAGCGGTGTTCTTCTATCCCTACTGTGGCTTCGGGATTCGCGCTTCGGTGTGGGAGAACGACATACCGAGTCTGTTCCTGCTCGCGAAGGAGGATTCGGTGGCGCCGCCGGAGCCCTGCATCGACCTCGCAGACGACGCCGACGCCGCGGGACAGCAGGTGACGCTGCGGGTCTTCAAAGGAGCCGACCACGCCTGGGACCACACCGAGCTCGGACCGGAGTCCAGGCTCTTCTTCTCCCCCGAAGCCACCGCTGCATCGCGCGACGAGCTCCTGGGCTTCCTCGCCAGCGTCGCCGCCAGCTGACCTCGCCGGTCCCGGGCGGGGGAGCCGAGCACGGCAGGCGTCACGAAGCGGGACAGGGGCACGTGTGTGGCGTCGCGACCCACCGCGATCTCATGGGAGGTGGAAGCCGTTGTAGGGACTGCCTACCACGGGTTCCATCAGCGCCGCCTCGGAGACGAGCACCACCGCGATGGAGAGTGCGAGAAGTGCCACGCGGACCCCCGATCGCGCGGGCCCGCGGAGAACCGACGACGCCACGTCGATGCCGCGCACGTACAGAATGGCGAACGGGACGAGCGCACCGGCGATGAGGCGACCGTGGTCGAACCAGGGACGCGCCGCCGACGGGTCGCTCGTGGCGTGGAACTCGAATGGCAGCGAGAGCGCCACGAGTGTGAGCACTGAGCCGAGCACCGCGAGGAACGCCATGGCGTCGATCCGGGTTCCGCCGCTCTGCGATCCGCGCCGGCGTTCTGCCACGACTCCGAAGGCCGCGCAGCCGACGAAGAGCAGCGACGTGACGGTGTAGTAGAGGTCGGCGGGCTTCCAGGCGAGCAACTTCGTGTGCCACGCGAGCTGTCCCCGCCAGAAGCTCGGCAGCAGAGTGCCGACGAACTCCAGCGCGCCGGACGGCGTGAGGAGCGGGTGGTCGAACCACGTCGAGAGTTCCTTGCGCCCCCAGCCCATGCGCTCGACCTTGAGTCCCGAACCGCTGAGATCTCCGAACAGCACTTGATTGCGGATCAACCACCAGGCAACGGGGACGGCGGCAACCGCGAAGAGCAACAGCCAGCGTCCGCCGCGGCCGCGCAGACGCCTCGTGTCCGGGTCTTCGCGCAACGAGAGCGCGCAGGTCGCGACGGCCACCAACACAACGGCGGCGTTCGAATACTTGATGAGGACCGCAGCAGCCAGAACTGCACCGGTGATCGCATAGGCGCGGGCGCGGGCGTCCCGCGACGCGAGATTCAGCACGGCGAGAAAGCCCAGCCCGGCCACGAGAGGGGACAGGGCATCGCGCGTGACGTAGTACTGCGCGTCCTGGGGAAACACGCTGATGAGCGCGGGAACGCCGAGGCGCACGAAGGCGTCGCAGCCCGGCAGGAGCGCGAGCAGCGCGTACGCACCGACCACCAGTACGAAGGCGAACACCGCGTTCGACGCTCGCACCCAGTAGAGGAGGTCGCCACCGGTGCGCCCGAGGACTCGGCCGACGTTCAGCCACGCGCCGGCGAGTGCGTAGTAGACGGGCGACTCGCCGGCCTCGAGATTCACACGCGAGGCGAGAAAGGACTCCTGGCGCGCGATCTGCGCCAGCATGCGCCCGGCCGGCCCCTCGAAGACCGGTGCCGGGAGCGACCGCGCCTCGCCGGCGTCGTCGAACGCCTGGAAGTGGTACTCGGGCGACCCGTACATCGCGAGGTACATCCCCATCTCGGGTTCGTAGGCATCGCGACCGGGCGCCGGGAGGAAGCCCCGCGCGTACTTGAACACGACGTCGACGTGACGGTGCTCGTCGACGTTCGTGAAGAAGGGGAAGGCGAACGCGTGGAATCCAACGCGCAGCGCGGCGAAAGTGCCCAGCAGCAGAACTGCGCGGCCCTCCCGGGTTCCCAAGATGCGCCGCAGCGCGGGCGTCTTGCCTTTCCCTTCCGGCATGCGGGACGAGGGTGGCAGGCCGCCGTTTGCGGCGCCAGCGCGAACGCGCGAGCATACGCCGCTTCCGCGGAAGGAAGCCATGGCGCGCTCGACAGCTCAGCGGTTCACCCTCGTAGAATCCCACGGTGACGTGGCGCTCGCCTCCTTCGCCACGGAAGTCGAGCGCGGCCTCAGGACGAAGCCCAAGACCCTGCCCTGTCGGTTCTTCTACGACGAAGTGGGTTCGGAGATCTTCGAGCAGATCTGTGATCTCCCCGAGTATTACCTCACCCGGTCGGAGCGCGAGATCCTCGATTCGCACGCAGACGAGATTGCCGCGAGCTTCGAGCGTCGCATCGCCCTCGCGGAGCTCGGCAGCGGTAGCTCGGCGAAGACGCGGTTTCTGATCGAAGCGCTCCTGCGCCGCCACGGCGGTCTGTACTACGTCCCCATCGACATTTCGAGAAGCATGCTCGAAGCGAGCTCCCGCGAGCTCCTCGATCGCTACGAAGCGCTCGAGATCCGCGCCATCGCGAGCGAGTACGAGGTCGGTTTGCAGCATCTGCGAACCGAGACCGAGACCCCGAAGCTCATCGCCTGGTTCGGATCCACGATCGGAAATCTCGGCCACGAAGACGCGGCGGACTTTCTGCGCGCGCTCCGCGCCGCGATGTCACCCGACGATCGACTGCTCGTCGGCATCGACCTTCGCAAGGACCGCGCCATCCTCGAGGCCGCCTACGACGACAGCGCCGGGGTCACCGCGCGCTTCAACATGAACCTGCTCGTGCGCGTCAACCGCGAGCTCGGCGGCCGCTTCGATCTGGACGACTTCGAGCATCGCGCGGTCTACGACGAGGTGAAAGGACGCGTCGAGATGCACCTCGTCAGCAAGCGCGAGCAGCGCGTCGCGATCGAGGAGTTGGG
>SPKZ01017097.1_pt1 | contig 15934 bp, 20 predicted proteins | sample 2456571 | NCBI WGS metagenome assembly SPKZ01 (sample SAMN11192286, study PRJNA482655) | marine metagenome | biome: ENVO:00000447; feature: ENVO:00000244|ENVO:00000211|ENVO:00000569|ENVO:00002023; material: ENVO:00002151; isolation source: ocean water from marine abyssalpelagic zone ...
ACCTGAACTCGGGATAAAGAGCTTTGTATCAATATGAGATATAAGATGTTTTAATTTTAAAGTGTGTAATTAAAAACAAAACATCAGCTCGTGTGACCCCAGTGACGAGATTTAGGTGGGTATCAAGGCATTTTTACGAGCGAATAGCTGGCTATTTGGAATAAAAATAACGCCGATAACCATTTAAATAGCGTTATTGGGTAAAGTTTCTTATCCCGAGCTCAGGTTACTTAGTTATTACAGTGTTTTTAGTGGTCTATAACGCTTTTGACAAACTTTACTGTCCGTACATTTACACTGTTAGGGTGTAAATGTGCGAAAATCAAATACGCATTTCTAATTTCGTTCCTAAATTTCAATACCTAATATGTCTGCCTGTTTCAGATATTCATTAAATTATTTGAAGTCACACTAATAGCGTATGGGGTTTGCTGTAAACTTCGGTTGGTCCAAATATCAATATTAGTATTGGCAGCGCTGATATAGCCATCCTCGGCGGTGCCATCTTTTAAATCATCCCCTTGTACGACAGCAGTCGCTAATGTGCCGATAACGGCAGAGTTATCTGTAATAAGCACATATTACTCTCGGAAAGCTGCTTAATCGCCAGCCCTGTACCCGTTAATAACTTAATGAATGCTTGGTCAATTGAGCCAGTAAAACTGAGTGTTTGACAGGCTTTGTTATTGGTCAACCTGGCATCTGCACTAATAAAAAATGTCAGAATGTTTCGCAAATATATTAAGGCACTGGGCTAGATCACTGCTGGTTAGGCTGATCTTAACTTGCTTGTTGCTGTTTGAACAATTGGGTTGTTCGGCATAGCGTTGGCTACTAGATAATACAGTGGCGCAAGTAAAAGCGATGAGTGTTAAACGTGTCTAAGTCCGCTAGTTTGGCGGGAGTACCGAAGCTGTTGTCCATGATTGATTAAGAATCGTTGATTATTTGCCGTGAGGGCGACTTGGCCACGCTGAACATGAGTGGTGGTTTTTTGAGCGGTTTTTCGGACGGTAAATTCTGTCCCCAAGGTTTCAATGATCACAGCTTGTTGCGCGAGAGAGGTGTGCATCAAAAACCGTCGACTGTCCGCCGCGCTGTTGGTAGTGATAGCGATTTCACCCTGCTACAAGGTTAATAGCCTGACGGTGTTGGTTTGATTGACATCGATGCACTATTGCTGTGCTGAAATCGGCGTGAGCATACTGCCAGCGCCTGTTGATCCAAGGTGATAATTACCAGATGCACGTAACCGCAAAGGCTAAACTAAATAATCCTTTTATCGCACCACGGCGACTGATGTTGCGATTGGTATTACTGCTGCTTGTTAACAGTGTTTGAGTCGCGACATGACTAGGCATTTGATGATTTATTGGTGAGAAAAACTGTTCGATCTGACAAATTTGTTGCCAGGTGCTTTGATGAGCTGGCGGGATTATCCAGCGCTTAAATGCTTGCTGTTGCTTAAGGCAATCGGGTTGTTTTTGAGGGTAATAAACCAATGCGCCGCTTGCTCTAATGCTACCTGCAGTGAAGGGCTTAGTTCTGATGGCTGAGGATCAATAGATGCCGTCATAGCCTAGCGACTAAACTGGATAATTTCACTAACGCCTGCGCCATATAATTTTTGACGCTGCGCTCGCTTACGGCTAATCGCTGTGCAATTTCTTGGTAAGTAAGACCTTCAATTTACGCGTAAATAAACGTGTGAGCGACTTTTTCAGGCAACTGACACAGTATTATATTGACCTGATATAAGGTTTCAATGGCTGCATGATACAGCGACAAATCACCACTTTGATCCGCTTGCAACAAGGCCAGTGATTGCAAATATGCTTGTTCAACCTGTTTTCGCCGCCCTTTAGCGATACGGGATAAATAATTGCGGGTGTCTTTATTGGTATCAAAAGATCGCGGTTTGATCAGCAATTTGTAAACAACAACTATTGCCGCATGATTAGTTGCTGACACGGGATCTGCCAATTGATTGGGCTGCCATGTCGAGAGGATTACTTGGCTTATCATCTTCAACCGTAGCCTCAGTCGGTACCAATAATTTCGATGAAATTAACCAGCAACATAGCGCTAAGCTCAACAGGATGACTTCAATAATAATCACATCAAAATATCCGGCTTTGAGCATGGCAATAATACCAGATGACATCATTAACCAATCTAAGATAGGGATCATGATTAATGCCAGCGCGGTAATTTTTAAGAAGATTGCTGAAAATTGTTGTTGCGCTTTAATCGCTAGTGACACCAGCAGGCTGGCACCTAAACATGCAAAGAAAATTTGACCAATGACATCACTGCGATCCAATAAATCGGTCGGCAACACTCTGGCGCAAATAAAGCCAACAGCGGTGGCAAAAACAGTGCCGATAAAGCCGCCCGTGGTCATGGCTTTAACCAGCTGTAAGCCAAATTCATTTTGCTTTTCACTGCGCAAGTTAGCCTTCTTTTGCAGCCACATTAAGTTGCCAGTTAAGATGATATAGCAGGTACCAATCCCTAAAATAAAGAACAATATACGTAATGAATACCCTGCAAAATTACCAAAATGTAAATTGGCAATCACCGTTAGGCCACCGCGTAAATTATTATCATTATTGTTTTTAGTGAGATAAAGCTCGCGGCCGGAGGCAATGTGATATGTCACTTCTTTATTCGTTGAGAACTGGCTGTTGTCAAAACCGCTGAAGGTAACCGAGGCACTTTCATCGCCAAAATGGTCAATCGTCATTCGAGTGATATCCACTTCGCCTAATGACCGTTTCGCTGTTAATAACAGTCGATCTAAGCCTTGCATAGGCACGGCAATATTGGTTTCTTCAAGATGAATATCAACCACTCCAGCGGCTTTTAATAGCTTGCCTTGGTCGCCGCCATATAATGCAACAGCATAGGATATTTGATAAACAATTAATAAGTTAAATACTAAACCAGAAAAGGCATACATAATATGAAAAGGTAAGCCCATCACGCCAATTAAGTTGTGGGCATCGAGCCATTTATCTTTTTTACCATCTTTACGGTATTGAAAAAACTTACTGATTATTTTGCGCCAATGAATGACAACACCACTGATTAGTGCGACAAAAAAGAATAAGGTCACGATACCAACAAAGTACAATCCCACTTCTGGAATGTGAAGATTGTAATGCAAGCGATAGAGAAAATTAGCCCACTCAAAACTGTCACCATCGCCAATTATCTTGCCATCGGCTGACACTAATAAATGTTGATCAAGGTGTTGGTCTGCTGCTATTTTTTGCTCAAAATACAGATTAATAATCGGTTCTTTAACACTGGGAAAAATAACTTTAAGCCCGCCTTCCATATCAACATCATATTTTTTGACGACTTTAGCTACAATGTTATCGAGGCTAAATTGTTCAATGTCGCTGGCGACCGAAAAATGAGGGCTGCGTTCCCACGCGATAATATCGTCGCGAAACAAACTTAAAGAGCCAGCAAAAAAGATGATAAATAAAATAGTCGAAATAATCAGGCCAACCCAAGCGTGCGCATTGGTGAGGGCTTTTAGTGCATCGCGTTTCATGAGTAATACCGTAGGGTGAGTAATAGAGCATTCAATAAAGCGGAAGGAGCAAGGGTTAGCGTGAGGGTTTGCCACGCTTTTTTCGAGCTGGTGAATGTGTACGCCCACACCTGACAACTTGCCCAAATAGGAAATGCACACAGCAGTCCAATTAACAACATGGTTGCTTCTTTAATCGGCAACAGCAAATTGAGGTTTAACACCACGGAAATAGACAGTAATAAACCCAATAGAAAACCAGCAAAAGTACGTGACCACATCAGACATTCACTCCTAGCCAGCCAAATAGAAGCGAAGTAAATGCAAACACACCAATTAAGCCACTGGTAAGGTATAAATATTGTTTTTTATAAGCAGCGATGAGGGTGACTAAGGGTAAAAAGCAACAGATTAATGATAATGCAGAGATCAGCGCCGAAACGGTGGGCAAATGCTGCAATAAGATGGCTAACATCAGCGCCATTAAGATTGCCGCAGTGATCTTGCTACTGAATGATGGCAACGATTTTTTGAAATATGTTTGCTTTGAACTTGACCCGTACAACAGACAACAGGCAAACCAGGCTGGAATAAAACTTAAAAACATAATGCTCTTTATTTTGTAATTATCACCGAATGATAATGGTTGTTATTCTTTTTAATAATACGGAAGGTGAGAGCTTTAAGCAATAGTTGGTCTTATGTTTTTTTACCTCGGTGATTCAAATAGATAGCTGACTTTAAATATCTCACATAGTCATCATTTATATACGGTATTAGATCTACTCTACCTAATACCGATTTTGTCTGGACGTTAAATTTGTCGGTTATTCATTTGATCTAACAAGTGAATGTTTTGCACTAAATCTTGTCGTGATGGATTTATTTTTAATGCTTTTCTTAACATGGTCGCTGCCTGCAGGTAATTCTTTAGCTCAATATATACTTGAGCATGACCGACATAAGCACGTTCGGCAAAGTCTCTTAACGTGGCAGCTCGCACGAATAACAATTGCGCCTGAGTATAGTTTTTATACTGTTGATAATGCTCAGCTAAAGCTATTAAAGCCCGTCCGTTGGTTGGTGCAAGCGCGATCGCCGCTTCATAGAGCTTAGTGACTTGGCGTTTGCTTTTACCTGGGATGTTAGCGTGGTGCAATTTAAGTTGACTGCGTTGCAGTTGGGTTAAGTTTTTAGCGTATTTGTTGCTATGTTTTAACAGCTTTTTAGCATCGACCCAGTGCTTTTCATAGACCAACCAACCAATAATTGATTCGATAGCCTCGAAGTGCTCGCGTTTTTTACCACGATTGTTAGAAGGCTTACGTTGCCACTGTGTTAACAATTGGCCCATTAAATCAGCGGCACGACTGACGCTGCCATGATTTAAGTGTAACTGCGCGGTGGCAATTAAATTGTCAGGATCTTTGTTGCCTAATCTAATGGCCATTTCCATGCTGGTTAGCGCTTCTAACGGCGTGTTGTCATCAAGGGAAATACGGCTGCGTTGGAGCCATAAACGTGCGTCGTTGGGCGTTTTTTGCAGCATTTCATTGATCATGGCTTTGGCAGCATGATTGTCTTTGGCGGTGATCAAACTGTACAACAAACCCTGTTGCCATTGTTTGTTTTCGGGTTCAAGTAACAAGGCCTGTTGGTAGCCAGCAATAGCAGACCAAGGCGTGCTGAGTTGAAGATTAATGTAGGCGAGATACCCATATAACTGGGCGTCGCCTTCGCCTAAGGTGATGGTTTTGACTAAATGTTTGCGAGCAGCCTGGTAGTTTTGTTGTTTGATGTAAATAACCGCAAGGCTTTTATGGGCCCGAATAAAATCGGGCAGTTTGGCAATGGCGGCCAAAAAACTTTTTTCCGCATTATCATCTTTATTTAACGATAATTGTATTTGTCCCTTAACTTGCAACAATGCTGGGCTTAACGTGAGTAGCTGCTCAGGTTCATAATCGGGTAGCGCCGATTGCTCAATTGCCTTTAATGCCTCGGCATAATTTTTTTTATTGAGCAGCGGCCGCAAGGTTAGTGCTAAATTTTGTTCTGCGGGTAATAACTTGGCATCACGTTGCAACAGCGGATTATTACCGGTAGTCATGGTCCAAACTGGCGCTAATTGCTTTATTTTTATGTTATTAATTTGCAGTGGCTTTCTTTCCGGTTGGCTACTCTGTTGGGCGTTAGCAATCATCGGATAGCTAGCGAACGTGAGCAAGGCGACCAACAATGAACGTTGCCATGCCATAGTGACAAACGGTGATATTAGATTAATTTTCATGATTTTTTAAACTCCACAGGCCAGATAAAACGCGCGCGCACGGGTTGACCATTTTTTGTCGGCACTGAAAAATGTGAGGTACGAATAATTTTATAAATTGAATCGAGTAATGCTTCATCAGGCATTTCTTTAATATTAATTAAGGTGATATTGCCTTGCTCGTCAATAAAGACATCGAGGGCTACTTTCGCTTTTTTAATTCCTTTACGGGCTAAGCTGCGCGGAAATATAGCCTTAATTTGTGTCAGTAGCACCGGTACACTGTCCAATTCACCCAGACCAAATGCTTGCCAGTCAATGGCTAAATCTAAATTAAGATCACTGGGCGCATGATTAAAATCAGGCGGTGATAACATCGGATTAAGCGGTTGTTTGATGGTTAATTTGGTTAAATCGATAGCAGGGCCTTTTCCTGCCGCGTTTAAATCGATGGTCGGTTGGCTTTGCTTCGTCGGTTGGCTAATGGGTTTTGGCGGCGGTGGTGGCGGGGTAAATGCTTGCGTTACCTTGCGCACCATCACTTTAGGATCGTATTCACTCGCAAACCAATCACCCGCGAAAATACCCAGTATTGACAGTGCCATTAAGCTGCAACTGGCCATAAAGGCTAAAATATGAAAACGATTTAATTTGTTGCTCATTCGCTGTGTCATATTAAAGCGCCGTGGCGATATTGACCGAACTCGCGCCGGCTAACTTCGCTTCATCAATCACCTGAACCAATAATTCAGTCATCACTTGTTTGTCAGCCTGAATAACTACTGCTCGTTTTCTTACTTTGAGTAGTTGCTCGATGGTATTTCGCACTCCAGCCACTCCAATGGAGGTGCTGTCATATACGACGTCACCTTTACTGGTAATAGCAATCATGATGACCGTATTTTCAAGGCGTTGCGCGGAGACCGCCTGTGGTTTATCGACATCAACACCGGTTTCTTTGACAAACACCGAGGTCACAATAAAGAAGATCAACAGAATAAAAACCACGTCCAGTAATGGCGATAAATCGATGCCATTGTGCGTTTGTTCTAACCTTTGCTGTAAATTAGCTCGCATGAACAGCTCCTTGCTTAGAGATTAAATGTTTAACATGCCCTAATAATAACCAAGCAGGGATCGCGATGACTAAACCGAGTTGGGTGGTCCATAACGCATCGGCAATCCCTTGACTTAACGCACCCGATTGATCCAAAGCACCACCTAATGACATGGCATGGAATGTATCAAGTAACCCACTAATCGTACCCAATAACCCCAGCAGCGGTAGTGCGCCGATAAATATTTCGGTAGAACCAATCCATGAGGCATCTTTGAGTTGGTAAGATCCTGAGTAAACACGAATAATGTAATAGGTGAGTAACTGATAGCACACAAAGCCTAACGCTAAGATGCTCCATACAACTGGGTTATCAAAAGAATGAAATGACATAATCTATTGCTCTATTTCTAGTTGACTTAAATTGACACCACATGACTCTAATTCGCCGTAGTAAGTTTTAACGCGCCTTGAGAGTAATGCATGAAGTAATAATGCCGGTATCGCGACGACTAATCCTAATTCGGTGGTGACTAACGCTTGCGAGATCCCGCCAGAAACAGCCGCTGGATCACCTGCACCAAACAGGGTCATTAATTTAAAGGTTTCAATCATGCCACTAACCGTACCGAGTAAACCTAATAAGGGTGATACTGCAGCCGTGATTGCGATGGCACCAAGCCAATAATCGAGCTTATGTTTATTGCTGAGTAAATTGGCGAATAAACGATCATCACGTTTTTGACCAATATCACAGTGGCGAGCTATCTCGACTAACTGTGCCTGCATCCCTTTAGCTTGTACTAGTAATGCTTGGATTGCAGATGCTTTATCATCCGCTTTGGTGATTTTTTCTAACTGCGCAAAACGTTCGTTAAATGCTGGGATCAACTTCGGTAAACGGACAAATTGGATGGTTTTGGCGAGGGCAATAATTAGCGCAAAAATACCAAAGAATACAATTGGGAAGATCCATATTCCGCCTTTACCGATGTGATCAATGAGTGATTCTTTCTGGCCATTTATTTGAAATGCGCGCGTCAGGGTGGGATCGAAAGAAATCATCCCAGCACCAGTATTCATTAATTCGATTAAACCGGCGCTGTCTTGCGATGATAAAGTGAGTTCTGCTTTATATAAATTGGCTGCGGTAGGGTCTTCACTCTCAATCAGAGTAACGAATCCTGCATTGTTAGCTAGATTGTCGACATACCAAGTCACAGGACCTAACGCTAAGATCTTAGCCGATTGCAATTCACCGGTAGGCATAACAATGCGTTTAGTTTGCCAGGTTGGCACCATTTTATGGTTAATCGTTGCCAAGTGTTCAGATAACCAAGCCAGCTTTTCTGTTACCGGTACTTGGGCTGAGAAAGGCTGTTTCGAGATGTTATGATTAAAACGACTTAAAATATTCTGCTGGTATTGGTTTTGTTCGTTCCAGCTTTTTAAGCGCGCTTGTAGTTGTTGCAAGCTTAAGGTTTTTTCATCCTGAAGGCGCTGCGATACGGCGGCTTGATCTCTTAATTTTATGACTTTTTGTTCTTGAACTCTTACTTTTTCTGCTAGTTTTGAGCGAACTTTATTGAGTGTTTTTTGGCTAGATACGAGTTTGCGCTGCGCCACTTTAATATCTTTTAACAACCCGTTGATTACTTGATTGCTGCTAACGGCCGCATGACTGTCGAAGTTAATAATTGAAAAGAAAATGAAAGAAATAATAATAGCTAACTTAATCATTTATTTGCCACCTGATAATGAAATAGGTAATTTTAAGAATTTCGCTTCGGTTTTACGTTCAATCATTGCAATGGCATTGAATAGGGTATCGCCATCAACGGCGTCATCGCTTAACCATTGCCACCCTGCGGCTGTCGGTTGCCCCCGGCCCACTAAACGACCATCAAGCGAGACATACCACGCTTGTGATAATCCGAGATAGAGTTGATGAACCATCACTTCTTTGTCGCCATCGTTACTTGGCAATATTAGTGCCGATTGAACATGACTAATCCGTTGTTCAAAATCATGCAGTTTTTCTAACAGCTCTAATAGGGTATTAAGGCGTGCGGTGGTATCAGCATTCGAAAACTCTGCTTCAGAGAGTTTGTTGTGCCATGCTTTACGCAGCGGTGGTGGCAGTTGTGGTTGCAGTTGAGCAACTAACTGATAATAGTTGACGAGTGAGGTTTCTAACAAGCCTTGTTGTGCTTCCATTTCACTTTGGGATTGGAGCAGTTCAGAACGCTTTTTATTGACATCAGAATCATTGATGTTGGCGGTACTTAAATCTTTTTCAAGTTGACTTTGTTCTTGTTTTAATAGGGAGAGTCGTTGTTCTAATAACGGCTGTTGTTGATGCCAGTCGTTGAGCATTGCATTGCGCTGTTGCTCTAGAGATAACCATTCTTTAATTAAGCTGTCTGCTTGTTTTACGTTATTTACGTTTTTAGTGTTAGCAGTAGCAGTAACACTGCCAGAAGATATTAATAAGCCCAACGCCACTACAGCAAGGTTACGAGCTAAATCCCTTCTTATTCCCATGATTACGCCTTCAATTAGTATAATATAGCCCTGAATTTCATGATCCAGCGCAGGTGAATTTCTCGGGATTATAATGCGAACCATTACCATTTACAATGGTTTTCGTGTTATTTGCTATTGAGATGTCACGGCAAGAGCGTTTTAAATAAAGCACTCGATAATGCGCCGATATCTAGATTCTAATGCGCTTGCCCTGATTGAGATGTGATGGGTTAAGCTAAGCAATAAACCATAAAGATTAATAGTTATCATTATAATTCGTTTTTTTAAAAATTATTTAATCGATGATTGAGTATTGCCTGAGTTTAATCGCACCTTCGGATGGAATTAGTGATAGTAAATAAGCCTGAAATAACCTTTATCAATCGTTGGCAACAACGGTTGCAACAGCGCAATTGGGTGGTGTTTTCCTCTGTATTGCAGCAATCTTTGGTGGTTATGCGTTAGCGACCAGCATGGCACTGTTAATCGGTCAAATATTAGGTTTAGTGATGGATGGCAATGAGGCAACACATACTGGGCTATTATTGGCATTTATCGTTTATGCGTGCGCAGCGATGTGGATTTTTAGTGGTGTTAGTGCGAAGCAAGCTTGGCTTGGGTTATTGAAATTAAACCTGATATGCGCAGGTTTAACATGGCTACTAATACAGGTGAACAGTTAATGGCTGCATCAGATAAAAGTAGCACAATAGCAGCTAATGATGTGACCTTTCGCCAGTCGATGAAATGGCTGCATACATGGGTTGGTCTGGTGGTTGGTTGGGTGTTGTTTTTTATGTTTGTTACCGGTACCGCGGGATATTTTGATGATAAAATCACTCGCTGGATGGAACCAGAGCGGCCTCTTGTTGCGCATGATGTTAGCACTGACAGGTTGCTTGATTTAAGTCAGGCATACTTAACCCAGCATGCTGCTGGCGTGGACAATTGGCAAATAAAATTACCCAGTCGGCGCGATGGCAATCTAACACTAAAATGGAGAGAACCCGCCAAAGAAGGTGAAAAACGGATCACCAAAATACTCGATCCGCACACGGGACAGGCCGTGTCTAACATTCGAGCCACTGGTGGCGGCTCTGAACTGTATTCAATGCATTATGCGCTGCAATATTTACCCAACATAGTGAGTTATTGGATTGTTGGTTGTTGCACCATGCTGATGTTACTTGCGGTGATCACTGGCTTGATATCCATAACGTCTTGAGTGTTGCTGCGTGACCGTTTCATTTTATGATCACCTACAGTGGTTTGATCTTTTTTAGTGGCACCACGGGTCAGTTGATTGATGTTCCAGCCCGAGATTATTCAATAGTAGCATCGATAGATGAGGGGTTTATTTCTTTACACGAAGGAAAATATGCTGGTCCTGTCGCCCGTTGGATCTACATTCTGTTTGGTTTAATGGGCGCGTCGATGGTGGCTTCTGGCTCTATTTTGTGGGTCACCAAACGCAAGCCGAAGCAACTTAAAAAACCCAACGGTCCAGATTTTGGTTACCGTTTGGTTGATCAATTAAATATCGGCACCATTGTTGGTTTGCCCATTGCGATTGCGATGTATTTTTGGGCTAATCGCCTGTTGCCAGTCGACTTTGTAGCTCGTGAACAATGGGAAATCCACGTGATGTTTATCAGTTGGGCCATCTTGTTAGTGTATCCAGCTTTTAGACCCGCTGGCCGTGCCTGGTTTGAACAACTTTATCTGGCGGCAGTGGTGTTTAGTTTTATCCCAGTATTAAATTGGTTGACCACCGATAAGCATCTTGGCGTGACATTACCAATTGGTGATTGGAACTTCGCTGGCTTTGATTTAACCATGCTAGTGATTGGCGCAGGTTTTTCCTTTACTGCTTATAAAGTGAAACAACGGCAGCAATCAACAGTTAAAGTCGCTAAAAAGCGAGCAACTAGTAAAGCCCGAGTATTAGCCCAGCGCAAGGAAGTTATTTAATGTTGTTGTTGATGAGTTTTTTTACCATGTCGCTGTTTTGTGTCGCAATGACCAAACATCGCAAACAAGTTTTTAACATTAATTTTAATAACACCTTGGTGTTAACACTCAGACCTCTGGCTTGGCTATCATTGTTGGGCACGGCATATCTTAGTGTTGAATTTTATGGTTGGTCGATTGGGCCGTCATTGTTGGTTGGCGCGTTATCGGCGGCTTTCTTTTCGGTGGTGCTGTTATTGACCTATCGACCTAAATGGCTGCCAGGGTTCGCAGTGGCCTTGCCCGTAGTGGCTATTGTCAATTATGGTTGGTCGTTCAGCTAAATAATGGGATAATAAAAAAGCAGTCTAGTGATTAACTAGGCTGCTTTTTTGTTTGTAGCTTGTTGCAATTAATTGATATTAATCGCGGATAGCTAAGGTCAAAGTGGCACGATGACGTACCGCTTCGTAGGCCTTATCAGAGAATATACCAGGCTTAGCTTCACGATAAACTATATCGATCACATATACACCAGGCATCGTCGGAGTAAACCGTCCTATGCCATGGGCGTCAAGCTTTGGTTCGCGCTTCCAACCATTAGGCGCATAAACACTGATATCAGCTTTGCCGGTAAAAGGTTTGCCCTTAAAGAACACCTGAAAAGGTACTTCTTGTTGGGGTAACGATCCAAAAGTCCCCGCGTTAATATCAATAGCATGTGCAACAGGCACAATATCAAAATCAAGTTGTGGTGTTATTGACGCCGTTTTTTCAGCGACTTGACCTTGGGTAAAGGCAAGGAACTGAGCACGAGCATAAAATATAGGTCGTACGATGCCGATCCCATACTTAGTATAATCCACCACTGCACTTTGATTATCGGTTGCCATGACATTATAAACACCGGATGTGGTCGTCGACAGCATGGCCCAAAAGTGGTTCTTATTTTGCTTTAATACTAGGTCATTAGTTGCAGTTGCTGCTGGAGCAAGCACTTGAAGCTTGGTATTGCTGCGTTCATCAAGACGACCTCCGGTGATCTCTCGCAAATTGTCATCATACTCACCAAAATAGATTTTAACGGCTACCTGTTCACCGGTTTTTACAACCGCAGGCAAGTCGAACCATAAAGCATGAGCAAAACTAGCTTTAGCCACCACGGTTAACAGCAGTGCGATTGCCATTAATCCAGATTGTTTACCCGTAGACCAACGTTGAGCTGTTCGATGTAATAATTTCATGGATCTTAGCCTTTAAAAAGTTAATGAAGCGCCGACATAAACACTGCGCGTAGCACCAGGAATAATGCCACCAAAAAATCCTTGACGACGAACTCGGTAATGCTTATCCAGTAGATTATTAATCCCGGCAAACACTTTCCAATCACCGTGCTTGATCTCGCCTTTTAAATTAAGGACTGTATATGATGGCAACATGCCATTATAACCATTGGCACTTTCTGTTACCGTGTTAGCGGTATCGGTAAATTGTGTTCCAATGTATTGACCTTCTAAACGAACATAACTTTCGAGATCATTGTTAAGAATCGTTTGATATTGCATACCGGCATTGTACGTTTGCTCTGGTGCCATCACTAACTGATTGCCACGATTATTACCCGTTAATATTTCGGTATCCAATAAGGTCGCATTAGCATCAAATAGCCAATTATTCCAAGGGGCACTCACACTTAGTTCAACACCTGACTGACGAGTTTCGCCGATATTTTTTACGATACCTGCGTCTTTAGCGATTTGGTTGTCAAAATTAGTTTGGAATAACGTCAATTCAGCATGTAATTGAGAATCAGTATTTACCCGCATCCCAATTTCATAATTAATGCTGGTTTCAGCATCAATATCATTAGCGACACCGCTGGTCGGATCAACCGCTTCTTTAAAAGTAGGTGGTTGAAATGCCTTATGGACACCCGCATAAACATTGACTATGTCATTTGCCTTAAATAAACCAGAAACACCCCACGTAAAGACATTGGTATCTTTAGCATCATAAGTTTCATGAGATTTACCCTTTTTAAGCGCACCATTACGCATTTGGGTGAGTGACTCATAACGGATCCCCGGTGTTACGGTTAGCTGTTCACTAAGTGTTAAGTTAGTTTCAAGATATGCGGCCAACGCATTAGTTGATAAATCGGCTTCATCGGATGTTGTGCCAGTACGGGAATCGATGGCGCTACCTTTACGCACTACATTTGCCTGCTGTTCGTGGTGAATTTTTACCCCAGCTAACCAATTTTTCCAACGGATACGTGGCTCAAGCCCGGCGACAAAAAATTCTCGTAAATAATGGCTATTAGAGGTTGCGCCACTGAGATCTGAACCTTTGGCTATGCTCCAATTACGCTCAAAGAAATTCATATAGGCTAGAGTATCAATGCTCCAATCTGAATTGATTGGTTGTTGATAGCGAAGGTCAAAAGAGCCACGACGACCATTAAAATTATCATGACTACGCTCGCTTTTATTCGGATCTTTGTTAAATTCAGCAAGGGATATGCCGCCAGGGGTCTGTGATAATTCGCGATAGTAATTCATTCGCATTGAAATTTCGCCATCATTAGCCGTTGGCACTAATAAACGCATGTTAAGCTCGTTAACTTCGGTATCTGTGTTCTCACGTAAAGAATGGCCACTTTTATTTAAATAACTAATCTGAGCTCCAACCCCATTCCAGGTATTACCAAGGGATAGTTCAGTCACGGCGAAGCCACCTTGGCGGATCGTTTCAGTAATACGCGCTTGTGCTTCTTGTGGCGGACGACGCATTTTATAATTAATAACCCCTGCACTGGTATTTGGACCATAAATTACCGACGTGGCGCCTTTCATCACCTCAATTTGTTCAACAGATTCGATCGACACGTTATAATACATGCTCGGATCGCCATAAACCGCTGGTTGCACTGGAATACCATCGGCTAATACCAAGACATTACGGCTACGGTTAGGGTTAACGCCACGAATACCAATATTCGGTCGTAAACCTCGGCCAAACTCAGCCATTGCTCTAACCCCAGGTAATGCACTTAACGCATCTGCCGAGCTCATAAAATGACCAACAGCAATTTTTTCTTCGCTGATGACACTTGCAGAACCAGGGCTGTCTTCTAATGCAATGTTTCTAACACCAGAAAGAGTGATGGCTTTTTTAGTGATAACTTTCGTTGTTTCTAGTACGGTTATAGCATTATCAACCTTGGCACTAACCATGGTCGGGGCGGCAAGAGCACATAATAATAAGAGACGTAAAGACGGTAAATTGTCGTGTTGCATTGAGATTTCCTTGATTGTAAATTCAGCCATTAACAGCAGTACGTAAAGTTCACTAAATAATGACCACGTATTCAATGGTAAATATGGATAAAAAGATAAATGTTATTTTTGTATTAATCTGATCTCTCTCTCTGAATGAGACCTTGATAACTAAAACATCAGTAGTCAGTTATATTGTTTTTATAATGTTTTAGTCTCACGATATAACACTATTGCGAATAGTAACGATTGCTGTTAGCGTTTGCGAGTTATTTCGGGTTGGTAATAGTTGGAAGTTTAAAACTGAGAGATACATCTTACTTTACGCTGTCGTGAGTTTTTTAATCACGACAGAAATTGACATTGTTTTATCAAATAGGCAACAAATCGACGAGGCTGCTTTTTATCTAGAGTTTTTAACTCAGTTAGCTGGAAATTTTAACCGGTTAAGTAACACTCTGGTATAAACGGATAGTAAAGTCATGGTGCCTATTGTCCAAAGTAGAATAAAGCTTGCCGTTGGAAAGCTATCATCGGCAGTTGTTGAACACCGTCGACTACCGGACCTGTTTTATACAGCATTAGCGCTGCAAGGATGGTGGTTAGCCAAATGACAGCCATGGTGATTATTAATGACCATTTTATGGTCTGATAATTTTTAATCGCATTTTTACCCAACCATAAAAATTTCCAAAGTGCAGTGGATCTGCCATGTTTGACCATAACCAATAGAGGAGAAGATCTGCTGCGCGCTGAGCATAAATAACTTCTTGAGTATGGGGATTAATATAGATTTTATTTGCTCTGTCTCTGACTAATATACTGTCTGTTTGGTCCGTAACAAAAACATAACCGCCGCGATTAAGAGAAATGCTACGTATATCTAACTCCACAATAGCATTAAGAGCAGACTCAACTAAGCTGCCGATGTCTGCAATATCATGGTGGGCGTTATTTCAGGCAATGGCTTGCTGGCATTTGGATACACATCGACATAAGAGAACCGGCCATCGATAAAATCAGATCTGCTTGCCTCTGGAAACGGATCTTACTGTCACCAAGTTGTGTCGGCATCATAGTATACCAAAGTGAAAAATCGACCGTGGTATGACTACCTAATTGCCAAGAGTTTGCGTTGTCGCCATATCGATTACCCATATAGAATAAACCGACGCCTGCGCCATAACCTTGCCACTTGCCCTGATGAACTTCATAGTTAACCTGAGCTCGGGATAAGAAACTTTACCCAATAACGCTATTTAAATGGTTATCGGCGTTATTTTTATTCGAAATAGCCAGCTATTCGCTCG
>SPKZ01016782.1_pt1 | contig 15920 bp, 15 predicted proteins | sample 2456571 | NCBI WGS metagenome assembly SPKZ01 (sample SAMN11192286, study PRJNA482655) | marine metagenome | biome: ENVO:00000447; feature: ENVO:00000244|ENVO:00000211|ENVO:00000569|ENVO:00002023; material: ENVO:00002151; isolation source: ocean water from marine abyssalpelagic zone ...
CGGCGCCATCCGAAAGACCCGCCGGCCGGTCAACTTGAAGGAGATGACCTGGACGATCACCGAAACCGTCTCCACTACGAAGATTCCGCCGGCCACGGCGAGCACGACTTCCTGGCGGATGATGCAGGCGATGGTTCCGAGCGCGCCCCCGATCGCGAGAGCTCCGGTGTCGCCCATGAACACCGATGCCGGATAGGTGTTGAACCAGAGGAAACCCAGGCCCGCGCCGATCATCGAGGCGCATACGATGGCGAGGGTTCCGGCTCCGGCGATGTACTTCGTGCCGAGGTAGGCCGAGATCACGCTGTTTCCGACGGCATACGAGAAGACGCCGATCACGACCGAGGTCGTGAGCACGGGGCCGAGTGCGAGACCGTCGAGTCCGTCCGTGAGATTCACCGCATTCGACGTCCCCACCACGACGAATACGATCAGGGGCAGGTAGAGGACTCCGATGCTGGGGTGAAAATCCTTGAAGAAGGGGACCGAGATTTCCGCGTCGAACCCGGGCAGCGACCAGATGGCGAGGGCCGCGACCCCGGCGATCGCGACCTGAACTCCGAGCTTCGTGCGGGCTCGGATTCCCTGCGGGTTCCGGTTGATGGTCTTCTCGTAGTCGTCCGCGAATCCGACCAGGCCGAATCCGAGCGTGACGCCGAGGACGATCCACATGTAGGGACCGTTCCACTCGCTCCAGAGCAGCGTCGAGAGCAGCAGCGCGAGCAGGATCAGAAGCCCCCCGAAGGTCGGCGTTCCGGATTTGGCCTGATGACGATCCGGAGTGTCCTCGCGGATCGTCTGTCCGAGCTTCCGGTCCCGCATGATCTGAATCAGGATCGGCCCTAGCAGGAATGCGATCAGCAGCGCCGTGAGCGCAGCCCCCACCGAGCGGAAGGTGAGGTAGCGGAAGACGTTGAACGCCGAGACCGTTTCGGAGAGCGGGTAGAGGAGGTGGTAGAGCATCAGTCGGTGCCCCCGGCGATCGCATCCGCGACCTGCTTCATCTGCATTCCCAGCGATCCCTTGACCAGCACCGTCTCTCCGCCGCGGAGCAGGGAAGCGAGCAGCGCGGCGGCGCCCGCCGCATCCTCGGCTTCGTGGACCTCTTCGGTTCCGGTCTCGCGGGCAGCCCGGGCGGTGTCGCGAGAGAGCGGACCCACCGCCACCAGCACCTGAATCGCGTTCTGCGAGACCCGCTCTCCTACGCCCGCGTGGAGCTCCCGGGCCCGTTCGCCGAGTTCGAGCATGTCGCCGAGCACGGCCACGGCAGGGCCTCCGGCCGCGACTTCGCGTAGCGTGCAGAGCGCCGCCTCGACCGAGGTCGGGTTCGCGTTGTAGCTGTCATCGATCACGGTGCTGCCGCGAACCCCGGGGCGGATGCAGAGCCGTCCCGCGATCCCGGTGAAGCCCTCCAGACCCTTGCGAATCGCTGTGAGCGGCTGTTCGCCTAGCAGCCCGGTGGCCGACGCCGTGGCTGCCGCGCAGAGCGCGTTGGCGACCATGTGTCGGCCGGGCACGGCGAGCCTGACTCTGGTCTCTCCATAGGGAGAGACAAGTCGGAAGCGTCCGTGGCCCGACTCGCTCTCGACGTCGAGCGCGAGCCAGTCCGCGGGTGCCGAAGAACCGAAGCCGATCTGCTCGCCGGCGAAGCGCCGGGCCTGTGCCTTCACCCGGCCGTCGTCCTGGTTGACGACAGCGATGCCGCCGCTCCTGATACGCTCGAAGAGTTCCCCCTTTGCGTCCGCGATCGCCTCGATCGAACCCAGCAGCCCGAGGTGTGCGGGCGCGATCTGGGTGATGGTGCCTACGACGGGTTCCGCGATGCGCGCAAGGGCATCGATCTCGCCCGCATGGTTCATACCGAGTTCGACGACGAGCAGTTCGTCGTCGTCCTCGAGTTCGAGCAGCGAAATGGGAAGGCCGATTTCGTTATTGTAATTCCCAGGGCTGCGCCGGGTCCGCACGCCCGCAGCAGACAGGATCGCCGCGCACATCTCCTTCGTGGTGGTCTTTCCGTTCGATCCCGTAATCGCGACCACGGGGCCGGTGAACCGAAGGCGCCGCGCGTGCGCGATCTCGCCGAGCGCGCGCACGGTATCGGGGACGCGAATCCAGGAAGCCCCGGGCGAGAGTTCGACGGGGGAGGAAATCAGGGCCGCGGTCGCCCCTCGCGCGAGCGCCTCTTCGACGTACGCGTGCCCGTCGAAGCGGGGACCTCGAATCGCGATGAAGAGTGTGCCTGCCTCGATCCGGCGGGAATCGGTCGCGATGCCCTGGATCTCGAGCTCGGAGTCGCCGCTCAGGCTTCCGCCACAGTCCCGCGCCAACTCCGCGAGCGTGCGCTTCATGGCGTCTGCTCGCGCCGGTCGTGGCGCAGCGCGAGTCCATGCCGCGCCTCTTCCCGGTCGTCGAAGGGCACGCGTTCCTGCCCCAGGATCTGGTAGTTCTCGTGTCCCTTGCCCGCGATCACGACCGTGTCCTCGTTGGTCGCGATTGCGATCGCCCGGCGGATCCCCTCCCGCCGGTCGACGATGACCTCGTAATCTCCGGCGAGGCCTGCGCGCAGGTCGTCCAGGATCCTCTCCGCGCGCTCGGTGCGCGGATTGTCACTGGTCGCAATCACGTAGTCGCTGTGGCGACAGGCCGCGGCCGCCATCGGCGCTCGCTTGCTCCGGTCGCGGTCCCCGCCGCACCCGAAGACCGTGATCAGCCGTCCCCGAACCAGGGGTCGCACGCGCGAAAGCACCCGGTCGAGTGCGTCCGGTGTGTGCGCGTAGTCCACGAGGACGACCGGCTCCCGGCTCACCGCCTCGAGGCGCCCGGGAACGGGCGGCGTCGCCGCCAGGCCTTTCGAGATCAGGTCCCAGGGAATTCCGAGCGCCAGAGCTGCGGCGACTGCGGCGAGCGCGTTGTCGATCTGGAAATCGCCGGGCAGCGGGAGCGAGAGTTCGTGCTGCCGGCCCTCCGACTCCACGACGAAGTACGACGCGTCGAGTCCGACGCGCTCGCCCACGGTGTGCAGGTTGAGTTCGGATCCCTCGGAGGCTGCGGACGGCGAGCCGCGTCCGAACCAGAGCACCGGACAGCCTGCTCTGCGCGCGCTTTCGGCGTAGCTTTGGCTCCAGCCGTCATCTGCGTTCAGCACCGCGGACCCGGCGAGGTAGGGGGGGGCGAACAGGGCGCCCTTGGCCCGGCCGTAGTCCTGCATGTCGGTGTGGAAGTCCAGGTGATCCTGCGAGAGCTGCGTGAAGACTCCGCAGGCGAAGCGCAGGGTCCGGATCCGCTCCAGGACGATGCTGTGCGAGGAAACTTCGAGTACGACCCGGTCTACGCCCGCCGCACGCATGCGCGCGAGCGTGCGCTGGAGATCGAGCGACTCGGGCGTGGTGAGCGTCGAGGGCTCCTCTTCGTCACCGAAACGAAAGGAAACGGTATCGATCGCACCGACGCGGTGCCGGGCCTGACGCAGGATCGATTCGATGATGCGTACGGTGCTGGTCTTCCCGTTGGTTCCAGTGACTCCGATCAGGGTCATCCCGGCGGCCGGAGAACCGAAGAAACAGGCCGCGACTTCGGCGAGCGCTCTGCGCGTGTCTGCGATGCGCGCGACCGGCACGCCGCCGGACACCTCGGACGGGAACTCCTCGACGAGCAGCGCCGCCGCCCCCGCTTCGGCTGCGGCGTCGAGGTAGCGGTGGCCGTCGGTATTCTGTCCCCTCAACGCGACGAAGAGATCTCCGGGCTCGAGGCGCCGCGAGTCGTAGCAGAGGTCGCGGATCGGTATGGCAGCGTCACCCCGGATTTCCGCGTCCTGGCCTGCAAGCAAGTCTCCGAGAGAGTGACTCACTCGGCGGACTCGGCGCGGCCGAGGTGAGACATGCCGAAGGAAGCCACCTTGCGGAAGACCGGCGCAGCGGCGCTCCCGCCCCCGTATCCCGGGTCGGGTTCGTCGAGCACGACCACGATCACGAGCCGGGGATCGCGCGCGGGCACGATGCCCAGGAAGGAGGCGACCACCCGATCTTTGGAGTAGGTGCCGTCTACGACCTTCTGGGCGGTGCCCGTCTTCCCCGCGACCCGGTAGTGCGGAATCCGCGCCCTCCGACCCGTGCCATTCTCGACGACGGCCTCCATCATTTCGATGATGGTCCCGGCCGTAGCTTCGGACAGGACCCGCTCTCCGATGCCGCTCGGCCAGTCCAGGGCATGTCCGGCCTCCGGGCTCTCCATGCGCAGTGCGAGCCGGGGCCAAACGCGTCGGCCCCCGTTTGCGAGCATGGCTCCGCCCGTCGCCAACTGCAAGGCCGTGGCCGTCATGCCCTGACCGAACGCCAGATTTGCGCGTTCGAGCACCTGGTGTTTTCCGAGCGCACGGACGACGCCGGCCGCCTCCCCCGGGTAGCCGCTGCCCGTGGTCCGCCCGAACCCGAACTTCCGGAGTCCGGCCACGAGCCGCTTCGATCCGATCTTTTCCGCGATCTTGGCCGCGCAGATATTGCTCGATACGCGAAGCACATCCTCGATGCTGAGTTCCCCGTAGGGGGAGGCATCCCGAATCACGTGGTCCGCGACCTGCCAGGATCCGTGCTCGCAGTCGAGCCGATCCCCGGGCCGGATTGCGCTTTCCTCGAGGCCCACAGCGATCACGAAGGGCTTGAGCGTGCTGCCGGGTTCGAAGGGGTGAACGAAGGCGCGGGTGCGGAACGCCTGCGGACTCTGGGTCCAGAACAGGTTTGGATCGAAGGAGGGCCGCTCTGCGAGGGCCAGGATGTCGCCGGTGCGCGGGTCGATCGCGACCAGGGTGGCGTGGGATGCACCGGTCCGGGCGATAGCCGCATCCAGTTCGCGCTCCGCGACGTGCTGGAGTCGCGAGTCGAGGGAGAGGATGATGCTGGCGCCCCTGCGATCGCCCGGGCTGGCCGCGAAGCGGATCAGTCGCACCCCGGACGCATCGCGCCGCGCCGGGATCGAGGTCGGGTGTCCGCGGAGCGCATCGTCGAAGGCGAGCTCCAGCCCCGTGAGGCCGACGCCGTCACGGCCCGCGAATCCGAGGTAGGCGGCGGCCAGATCGCGACTCGGGTAGAAGCGCTTGCGTTCGGGGTGGAGGTTCACTCCCGTGATCCCGAGCGCGCGCACGCGGTCGGCCTCTTCGGGGGTCACCCAGCGCTGCACCCAGACGAAGCTGCGCCCGCCCGCGAGAATGCGCCGGAACCTGGCCGCAGAGCGTTTCAGGATTCGCGCGAGTTTCCGGGCCGCGTCCTCGGTCGCTTCGATGCGGCGCGGAGAAGCCGAAACCGACTCGACCGTCGCCGACAGCGCCAGGCGGTCGCGATTGCGGTCGAGCAGGTCGCCGCGGAGCGGTCCGAGGTGGATCGTGGTCCTCCCCTGCCGTTCGGCAATCTCCTGCAACCACTCGGAGTCCACGGCCTGCAGGTAGGCGGCTCTCGCGAGCAGGGTTCCGTAGCAGCCGAGCACGAATACACCAAGCAGGACGAGTCGTCTCGCGTGCATCAGTGCCGGGCGCGCACGGCGGCGGGGCGCTACGGCCGGCCGCCGTCGTTTCATCGCGGACCCCGGGAAGCGATGTCGACCCGCAGCGACGCCGGTCCCGGCTCCGACCCCGAATCGTCCGGGCGCCCGATCCAGATCACCCGATCGGGTGCCGGGAAGCCGAAGCCCCGTTCACGGGCCCTCGCCTCGACGCGCTCGGCCGCCGCCAGCGCCGACTCTTCCACGCGCAGCATCTCGACCTCGCCGCGCAGATTCGATTGCTGTTCGCGCAGCGCCTCCAGTCGGTACTGGTCTCGGAGCACCTGGGTGCGAACCGCCGCCGCGACCGCGGCGGACGCGACGAGGCCGAGTCCGACCGCGAGCGCCAGCCGGCCCCACGGCCCGCTTCTCAGCAGCCGGAAGTTCTTCATTCCTGCCGCTCCCCCGCGCGAAGCCGCGCGCTGCGAGCCCTCGGATTCGCACGGACCTCGTCCTCGGACGGTCGGCGCAAGCGGCCCAGGGCCCGCATACGTGGGCTGCGTCCGCATCCGCACACGGGCAGCCGGGGAGGGCAGATGCAGCCGCGCTGCTCCCGCCTGACAAAGTTCTTGACCCGTCGGTCCTCGCCCGAGTGGTACGAGAGAACGACCAGACGGCCGCCCGGGCCGAGCACGTCCAGCGCGGCATCGAGGGCGCGTTCGAGTTCCTCGAACTCCTGGTTGACCGCGATGCGCAGCGCCTGGAAGACGAGGGTGGCCGGGTGGTGGCGGCGGCGCGGTAGGCCTGCGGCCCGGCTCGCAGCCTCGAGTTCACGCGTACTCCGCAGCGGCAGCCGTGCCCGGATCTCGCGTGCGACCCGGCGCGGGGCCGGGACCTCGCCGGCGCGCAGGATCGCGACGAGTTCCGGTTCGTCCACGCGCGCGAGCAGTTCCGCGGCGCTTTCCTCCGAGCAGGTACGCTCGAACCGCATGTCGAGCGGGACGTCTTCGCTGGCCGTTCTGAAGCCGAAGCCGCGCTCGGCTTCGTCGAGGTGGACCGAGCAGACTCCGAGATCGAGCAGCACGCCGTCGATCTGCGTCTCCCCGGCCGCGGCCACCACCTCGCGCAGCCGCGAGAAACGCGAGTGGAACAGGCGAAACTCCGCGCCCGCCCGCCGAGCTTCCCCGGCGGGAAGCAAGCGCTCGCGTGCCCGCTTCAGGAGTTCCGGGTCCCGATCGAGCCCGATCACGACCCCGTTCGGTCCCAGCCGCCGAGCGATTTCGACTGCGTGCCCACCGAGTCCCAGCGTCGCGTCCAGGATACGGCCACCCGGTTTCAAAGAGAGCAGGTCGAGGACCTCTTCGAGCATGACCGGGACATGCGCCTGTGTCACAGACCGAAGTCCTTGAAGTCGCGCGTCAAGTCGTCGTACTGCTCCCGCGAGCGTTCCAGTTCGACGGAGTGGCTGTTGCGGTCCCAGATCTCGATTCGGCTCCCGACCCCGGCCAGCACGAGATCCCGCTCGAGGTGGGACCAGGCGCGGAGCTTCGGCGGGATCAAAATGCGGCCCTGCCGGTCGGCCGGGCAGTGCGACGCCATGCCCAGGACGAGGCGCTGAATCCGCTGGACGGAATCGATCATGCCGGAAGCGTTGGTCAGCCTCTGCTGCAACGCCTCGAACTCGTCTACGGTGTAGATCGCGAGGCAGTTGCGCAGCGCGGTGATCCAGGGCGTCCCCTTGACCTTCGCCAGGGCATCGCGAAAGTCTTTCGGGAGACTCGTGCGGCCCTTGTCGTCGAGGACGTGATCGTGACTGCCCCAGAACATCTACATTCCCGGCATCCGTGCAGACGGATCTCAGTGGGGAGAAGGAACCCCACGAGGTGAGTACGCCCCCCCCCAGAATCCGTACCACCTCGTGGGATCCGCTCCCACTCGAAACCACACCATACCACCTTCGCGCGTTGCGTCAACGCCGAAAGAATTCCGAAAGCCCATTTCTTTCGGGACCTTCCGCTGCTTGGGTGCGCTACGTGGCAGACCGCTAGATATCGCGGTCCGCGCTTCGGGCTACCCCAAGATGCAGCCTCGCGCTTCGCGGCCGGGGTCAGGATCCAGGCGTGTCAGCGCAGCGCCTTCCAGTAGCCGCCGTGCGCTTCGCGAAAGTCCGCGACGAGATCGCGCGAACGCGGTGTGGAACTGCCTTCGGGAGGCGGCCGGGGGGGTATGCCTCCGCGCGAGAGCGCCCGGGTGACCTCGCACACGCATTCGCCGAGGGCCTCGAGGTCGTAGCCGCCCTCGAGCGCGAGCGCGACGCGTCCGCCACAGACCTCGTCGGCGACTTGCAGCAACTGCTCTGCCATCTGCCGGAAGCCCTCGGGGCTCATCCGCATCGAGGCGAGCGGGTCGCGTGCCTCGGCGTCGAAGCCGGCCGAGACCAGGATGAATTCCGGTGCGAACTCGAACAGGACCGGCACCACCACCTCGCGGAAGACCGCCCCGTACTCCGCGTCGCCACAGCCGGCCGGGAGCGGCAGGTTCACGGTGGCGCCCTCGGCCCTGCTGGACCCGACTTCGCCGCGCGCGCCGGTTCCCGGGTACAGCGGGTATTGGTGCAATGACAGGTAGAGCAGGTTGGGGTCGTCCCAGAACCTGGCCTGGGTTCCGTTGCCGTGGTGCACGTCCCAGTCGAGGATCGCAATCCGCTGCAGTCCGTGTTCGGTACGCAGGGTCTGCGCCGCGATCGCGACCTGGTTCAGCAGGCAGAAGCCCATGGCCCGATCCGGCTCCGCGTGGTGTCCCGGCGGCCGGATCAGGGCGAAGCCGTTGGGGGCGGCCCCGCACGCGACCGCGGCCGCCAGATCGATCGTGGCCCCGGCCGCGAGACGCGCGACCTCGAACGAGTGCGGCGCGCTGTAGGTGTCCGGGTCCAGCCGCGCGCTCTGCCCCGACAGCGCCCTCAGTCGTTCGAGATGATCGCGCCCGTGCGCGTGCAGGATCTCTTCGTCGGTGGCGGGGCGTGGTTCGATCGTCTGCAGGGGTCCCTCGAAGGACCGGAGCGCCAGGTCGATCGCGTCGAGGCGTTCGGGACGTTCCGGGTGGACGCTGTTCGCGACGTGCTTCCGGAAGCGGGCGTCCCGGATCAGGATCGGGGCCGGACCGCGGGGCTCGGACGTCATCGCAGCTACTCTAGCACCGGCTCCCAAGCTGCTCTGGAATTGACAGCCGCGGGGGGGTTCCATACAACCCGCTCGTGCGTCTCGCCGTGACGGGACTGGGCAGCTTCGTCGGTGCTCGAGTGATCGAAGCGCTGCTCGAGGCGGATCCCGAACAGCCGATCGTGGGCCTCGACCTCGAACTTCCCGCCTCCCTCGAGGACCGGATCGCCTTCCGCCCGGTCGATCTGACCGGGCCTGCGGCCGACGCCCGGATCGCCGAGATTCTGCGAGAGCAACGCTCGGACACCGTGCTGCACACGGCGTTCTTCGGGACACCACACCGAGACGTAGAGTACGCGCACGAACTGGAGGTGGTGGGCTCGCTGCACCTCCTGAATGCGATCGGGGCGACCGGCATCGAAAAGCTCGTCGTGATGAGCAGTGCAGAAGTGTACGGACCCCATCCCGACAACCCGAACTTTCTGACCGAGCAGCACGCGCTTCGCGGGCATCCCGACGCCCACTCCGTGCGCGACCGTGTCGAAGTGGAGCGCCTGGTGCGGCTGTTCGCGGCGCGTCATCCGCGTGCCCGGGCCGTGACCCTTCGCCCCGCCGCCGTCGTCGGTCCATCGATTCGAAATCGCTTTACGCGCCACTTCGATGCCAAGCGGGTGACGACCCTGCTCGGCTACGATCCGCTGATGCAGTTTCTGCACGAAGACGACCTGATCGACGCCGTGCTGCTCGCCCTTGACCGAGATCTCGGCGGGCCCTTCAACCTGTCGGGGTCGGGGGTGCTGCCGCTGTCGACCCTGCTGCGTCTCGCCGGAAAGCGCAACTGGCCCTGCCCGCACCCGCTGCTCTATACCTTGCGTTATCTCGACTCCGTGGGACGCAGCGCTGATCCGCCCCAGGCGTTCTACGACTACCTCCGCTTCCTCTGGGTCGTCGATGGGAGCCGGGCGGTCCGGGAACTGGGTTTTTCTCCGCTCTACACTTCAAAGGAGGCCTGGATGAGCTTCGTCGTGAGCCGCAAGCTCGAGGCGTACGTATGAAGGGCGGCGCTCCTGCCAACGCCACGCCGGAGCGGAACGAGTTCGAGGAACTTCGGAACTCGATTTCAGCGCTGCGAGAGGAACTCGAGACGCGTTTCGACCTGGGGAGTCGCGTTCCGCGCAACGCGGCGTCCCCTCCGCCCTCGGGTGCCGCTGCGCGCGACCGCGTTTCGGAGCTCGAAGGCCTGGGTCTGGACCCGATCGAGTTGTTCGAGCGTGCGCGCCGTTGGATGCCGCAGCGCTGGGGCGCGGCGCGTTCGGCCGAGGTGGACGAGTTCGGTCTGGACCCCGTCCACCTGGAGCGCGTGCGGCCGCTGCTCGATTTTCTCTTCGAACGCTGGTGGCGCGTCCAGGTCGCGGGCGCCGAGAACCTCGAGAGCGCGGACGGCGAGCGGCTGCTCTTCGTCTCGAACCGATCGGGGATCTTCCCGTACGACGGCCTGATGATCGCGCACGCCGTCGAGCGGCATCATCCCGGGCGGCGGCCGCGCTTTCTGGTGGCGGACTGGCTCGCGACGCTGCCGTTCCTGCAACCGGGTCTCGCCCGGATCGGCGGAATTCGTGCGTGTACCGAGAACGCCGAGCGCCTACTTCTGCGGGGCGAAGCGGTGGTCGCGTTTCCGGAAGGCCGGAAGGGGGCGCTCAAACTCTACCGGGACCGTTACCGTCTCCAGCGCTTCGGGCGTGGAGGCTTCGTCTCGCTGGCCGTGCGTTCGCGCGCGAAGGTCATCCCGGTGGCCGTCGTCGGCGCCGAGGAGGCGCACCCGATGCTGCTGCGGCTGGACCTGGCGACGCGCCTGCTCGGCGTCCCGTTCCCGGTGACGCCGACCTTCCCGCACCTGGGTCCGCTGGGACTCGTGCCGCTTCCGGCCCGCTGGCGGATCCGCTTTGGCGAGCCCGTGCACTTCGACCGGGTGGAGTCCCAGCGTGCCGACGATCCCCTGTACGTGAGCCGCGCGCGCGAGCAGATCCGGGGCAAGATCCAATCGCTGCTCGACGCGGAGGTGTACGCGCGAGGATCCGTCTGGCGCTAGGAGGGTCCCTTGGGTTCGCCGAGCTGACGCTCGAAGCTCTCGAGGGCGGCCGAAAGGCGTGTGAGGTTCTGGTTCAGTGCTTCGAGGTCCGAGCGCGTCGGCAGATCGACGAGTTCGACCACGCGCTCGACCGCGTCGTGGACCACCTGGGTCAGATCCGAGGAATCCGGCGGATAGCTCGAGTTCTGCTTCGCCGAATCGGAGGGCCGGATCCAACGCCGGACGTTGCTGCGCAGATCGTCGAAGTTCCCCTGCGCATCGTCGACGGAACGCCGCAGGATTTCGTAGATCGCATCGCCGCCCCGATGAACGAGTTCCGAGAGGACATGTCCGGGGAGTGGTTGAGAACTGTCGCGGTTCTGCTTCTGGTCATCGACGAGGATCTGCGAAAGCGCAATCGAGGTGATGTCGTCGCCCGATTCGTTGTCGATGACGCGGATCTCATTGCCTTGCTCGAGCAGCGCGGAGATTCCCTTGAGCGTGATGTACCGGCTCGACTCCGTGTTGTAGAGCTTCCGGTTGGCGTAGCGCTTGATCAGAATCGCCATGAAACCGAGTATCCCACCCGCCGGATCGCCCGTCTACGCGCGCCTCGGTCCGGCACGGCGCTTCGGATCGCGGGCCTCGCTCGGGCCCCCGGCCCGGGAGGGCCGCGGGCGCGGGTCAGGGTGTGGTTCGATCACGTCGAGCAACGCCTGAAAGAGATCACGGACCCGGCGCGCGGCCGAGTCCGAATCTGCCCTGAGGTCCCAGCGCTTGATCTCGCTGCGGATGCTGCGGCGCAGTTCGTCGAGGCCCGGCAGCTCCACGATCAACTCCGAGACTCCGGACGCGAGTTCGTCCAGCCCGCGCAGAATCCGGATCCAGGGCGACCCGGTCCTACTCACACGGCGCCTCCGCCGGCCGACCCGGGTCTGTGCAGCCGAAGAGCTTGCGCCCGAGGCCGGCGAGCGCCTCGAGCGAATGCGGGTCTTGGGCTTCGAGCGGAATCCGGCGGATCTCCTCGATCGGGACTTGCACGTCGCGCGCGAACGCTGCGACCGCGCGCTCGTCGCGCCGCGCGAGCTGCGCCTGGCGGCGCGCCGCCTGGATCAGGATGCGCGCGCATTCCTTGGGGTTCGAGAACCCGGGCTCCGCGTCCAGGGCCGCGGCGAGCCGGGCTTCGTCCGTCTCCCAGCGCGGATCATCCGCCTGCGGGCAGGGCTCGGGTCCCGGCCAGCTGCGAATCCGGTTCACCACGATGCCCGCGAGGTCGATCCGCTCCTCCGCCAACCTCTCGCGGAGCCGGGCGGCGTCCGCCGACTGGCCGGGCCCGGTCCCGGCCACCAGCACGACCCCGCAGGCCGGGCTCGAGAGGAGCCGCTGCACCTCGTGTGCGCGGGTGGCGAACCCGTCCACCAGACCCTCGAATGCAACCAGGAACTCGGCAATCGCCCGGGGCAGCTCGAGCCCCGAGAACCGCTCGAGCGCGCGCAGCACGCGGTCGGACCCGAGCCGGAACCAGCGCCGGCCGGTTCGTCCCACCGCGAGGGTGGGAAGTACGAGCAGGCGCGCGACGGGACTCTCCAGGAAGCCGATCAGGCGGCGCGGAGCGTCCAGAAAATCGAGCGCGTGCCGTGCTGGAGGGGTGTCGAGCACGAGCAGATCGTACTCGGCCTTGCCGTGGAGCCGCAGGACCTCCTCCGTGGCGGCGTATTCGCGGCTTCCGGCAAGCGCGTCGGTGAGCGTCTGGTAGATCGCGTTCTCGAAAATCCGATCGCGGGAATCGCGGTCGGGCGCGAAGCGTTCGACCAGCGCATCGAAGGTGCGCTTCGTGTCGAGCATCATGGCGTGGAGCGTGCCTCGCGCGCGGCCTCCCAGGGCCCGTGCGATTCGTTCCGGGGGAATTTCCCGCGGGACGCTTCCGAGGCGGCCGACCCCAAAGGCGTCGGCGAGCCGGCGTGCGGGATCGATGGTCACCACCAGCACACGCCTGCCGCGCAGAGCGGCTTCCAGTCCGATGGCGGCGGCCAACGTCGTCTTGCCTACGCCTCCGGTGCCGGCACAGACCAGGATCTGCCGCTCGAGCCAGTCCACGGGCTTCACGGCTGTGACTCCCGCCGGGCAAACGCCTTCTCGACCTGGCGCGCCAATTCCGCGACCTCGGTGCAGGTCTCGACCCCGTGCTCCAGGTACGGGATCTCGATGACGGGTGCGAGTTCCAGGCTCTCGAGTTCGGACAGGTAGCTGCGTTGCTCAGCGGCCCGCTGCACTGCGTGCTGCCGGCAGGTTCGAAGCGAGGCGGGGCTGACGAGATCGAGCGACGCGCTCGCCAGTTGCGCGGGGGTCGGGTCGGCGGGCGCGTCCGGCGCGGTCTCAACCGCGTTCGCCAGAATCGGGCCGTACGCGAGGTCGAGTTCGCCGAGTTCCCGGCAGAGCAGGGCGGTCTCTCGCACCGCGAGCTCTTCCGCAAGCGTGACCGGGACGACCCGGGTGCGGACGGGATCCGTGAGCAATGCCTGGACCCGGTCGGTGTGAAGCCGCAGCGGACCCCTTCGCACCGTGTCGATCACGACACCGGGCGTGGCGAGCAGGGCCAGTCCATGGCCGGTGGAAGGCGCGTCGACGATCAGCAACTCGGGCCCGGACCCGGCGCCCCGGCGCCCGGCGCGCTCCAGGTGCCAGAGCTTTCCGAGGGTGATGAGTTCGCGCCAGCCGGGCGCAGCCTCGAGCAACTGGCGGATCCCGGCACGGTCGACGAGGGAACGGGCCAGGGACGGCAGCCGCAGCTGGAGCTCGAGGTATTCGATCAGCGCGGTCCGCGGGTCGATCGAGAGCGTCGAGAGGCCCGGCGCGAGGCGCAGCGGCTGCCGCCCGTCCTGGACCGGGAGCTTTGCGGGTTCCGGGGCCAGGAGCCCGGGGAGGCGCTGCTCGCCCGAGACCTCCACCACGACGCATTCGCGGCCGAGCCCGGCCGCAAGCATGCCCAGCGCCGCCACCAGCGTCGTCTTCCCGGTCCCTCCCTTTCCCGAGACGATCAGCAGTCGGTGCCCGAACAGATCGCGAAGTCCCTGGGTCACGAATCTGCCTCAAGCTGAGCATCGACTACGCCGACGCCACCACTGGGGCAATTCAAGCATCCCACGGTCTCCCAATGGTCATCACCTGCGAACAGTGCCAGACCCGCTTTCGCGTCGACGCGCAACAGATCCCGGCGGCCGGGGTGCGCGTGCGCTGTTCGCAGTGTCAGCATCGCTTCTTCGTTGAACCTCAGGACCTCCCCGTGCTGTCCGACGAGCCCGAGCCGGTCGTCGCGGAGGATAGCTCTCCTTCGGGCGCCGGAATCGCTCCCGGCACGGACGACATCGATTTCGACAATCCCGAGTTCCTCTACGATCCCGGGGACGAGGATCCGTCCGTACAGGAAGACGCAGCCGCCCCGGAGGTGGAATCGGATCAGAGCGACGAGCAAGCGCCCGGGGTCGGCTTCGAGATCGATTCCCGGGGGAGCCTGGAACTGCCGGTCGGGGCCGGGAACACGGGGCCGGATCTAACGGAATCCGGCGAACCCGGGCTCGGCCTGGAGTACGACCTCCAAATTCCCGGGTTCGAGGGGCCCGACCCCGCTCCGCATGGCGCCGAAGCAGCCCGCTACAGCCACAGGCTCGACCCGCTGCTCGAGCCACCCACACCGAAGCTCGACCCGGACCCTGGGCAGCTGGCGGACGAACGGCCGCCCGCGGCCCTCCCGGGGCCCGCTCTTCCGGAGGTTCCGCCGGCGAAGCCGGTCCTGGACGTGTCGGAAAACGACCTCCTGGACTGGGAGCACGATCTGGCCGAGTTCGACGAGAAGCCCGACCCGGAATCGCCCGTGCAGGCGGGCGCCGAGGCAATTCGGAGGGCTGCGGCAACCGCCTCAGTCGAGGTCGCGTCGGCGCGTCTGCCCGGGCTGCAGGGGCGGGTGGCCGGCTCCTTCGCGCGGACGCGCCCTGCGCTGGCGGTCGCCTTCGCGCTGGGCCTGGCCCTGGCCGGGATCGGCGGCTGGCGCGCGATCAGCTTCGGGTCGGGGCCTCTCCCGGGCCCGGCGGTCGTCGAAGCGCACGGCTGGGTCGCTACCGGGTTCGACGTGTTCCACTGGCGCAGCCCACTGGGTGCGCGGTTCTTGGTCATCCGGGGCAACCTCTACGCGGTTGGGCCCCAGGCCGTGCCCGGGGTCCGCGTGACGCTGATCGGTGCTGAGGGGCAGGCCGTCGACGAGCCCGTCTGGGCGCGGCTCGAGCACTTCCGTGATCGCGAGCCGCTGGGCGGAGCCGCTGCGGCGCAATCGGGGCCCAGGCGGTTCTCGCGCGCGGATGCTTCGACCTTGGGGGTCACGGGCTTCTCGCTCTGGATTCCCGACCCTCCGAGCAGCGCCCGGCGCTTCCAGCTGGACCTGGTTCCGGCTCCACGAGCTTCGGCGCGACTGCCCGGGTAGCTCGGCGTCCGCGGTTCGCTGCCGGCGCGTTGACTTGCCGAAGCGGCTGACCGATCCTGGCTGCATGTTCGGCTTGGGCATTCCCGAACTCCTGATCATCCTTGTGATCGTGGTCGTACTCTTCGGTGCGACCCGCCTGCCTCAAATCGGCGAGGGGCTGGGAAAGGGGATCCGCGCGTTCCGGACCGGGATCAAGGATCCACCCGAGATCGACGTGACCCCCGGCAAGGACTCGGAGTCCGAAACGGGCTCGGGGAATCCGGGAGACGGGTAGCTTCGAGAGCGTGCCTTGAACCCTTCCATCTTCAAGGCGTACGACATCCGAGGGGTCGTTCCGGAAGATCTCGATGCGGAGGCTGCGCGCGCGATCGGGATTGGGATTGCCCGCTTCCTGGGCGCGGGCCGGATTGCGGTGGGCGCGGACATGCGCGAGAGCGGCCGCGCGCTTCGCGGGGCGCTGGTGGCCGGCCTTTGCGGCGAGGGCCGCGAGGTCGTCGACGTGGGCAGGCTGGCCACGCCCATGCTCTACTTCGCCTCGACCGCCCTCGACGCGGCCGGCGGCGTGATGATCACGGCTTCGCACAATCCCGGCCGCTACAACGGCTTCAAGGTGTGCGGCGCACGCGCAATCCCGGTTGGCATCGAAACCGGACTGGCCGAGATCCAGGGGGTCGCCGAGCAGGTCCTTAGGGCTGCGCCTGCGCCCGCGCGCGGATCCGTACGCCGGGAATCCGTCGCGCGGGATTACGTC
>SPKZ01011703.1_pt1 | contig 15907 bp, 17 predicted proteins | sample 2456571 | NCBI WGS metagenome assembly SPKZ01 (sample SAMN11192286, study PRJNA482655) | marine metagenome | biome: ENVO:00000447; feature: ENVO:00000244|ENVO:00000211|ENVO:00000569|ENVO:00002023; material: ENVO:00002151; isolation source: ocean water from marine abyssalpelagic zone ...
CAGTCGCACAATGGGTAACAGATTGTCAGGGTCCAGGCGCTGCCATGACTCTGCCTCGCCACCGCTGCAAAGTTTGTCCCTTGCCGCTGGGTTGGACTCCAGTGTGCAGGCACTTGGAACCGGTCCCATCTGCTCGGTCTGCGCGGTCATCTCTGGATAGTCGCGTCGTGCTTTCGCCTGTGATTCCACGCAGTGCTGATACTGAGAAATGGGAGCTTCGCAGTAGGCGTTGATCAAAGACCACGCGGTTAGAGATTTGGGGTGCGCTGCCTTGAATTGCGTCAGTATTTCCGCCGTTGATTGATCAAGTGGCGCACCATGTATGCAGGGGTAGTCGGGCACATGCTGGCCAATCAGGTAGTAAGGGCGCGACAGAAAATCCGTCTTTGATAATATCGCCGCAACCGCGTAGTCCTCCTCGGTACCTGAGGCGATTAACCGAAGAATATCATCAGATCTCTGGGTGCTATCGGGGTTGCACAGTGGCAGATCTTCTGCTGACTCGGGGGGCTCGACGTAGTACCGGTCGGGCTGCTTAGCATCAGCATGCTGTCCCAAAAAGAGAATAGAAACAGCCAAGCTCACAATAGATGGGCGAGAAACGAAGTGCTGCATCCACGCGCCAAGCCTGTAAAAATCACTTTGTACTGAAAGCTGTTTGGCTTGCTTCATGGGGTTTATTGGCTCTCTTCGGAAGGCGGGCAGAGCTCTTTGACTGCACCCAACTCACCGTGCTCCGCAACTGCCTGTGACCACATGATCATCTCTTCCAGATCGAACTCAGGGTTGGGACTAGAGCACCCATGGATGTCGCTCAGGGCATCATATTCCTCTGAGAGTGCTTGCACTTTGTCAGAGTCACCTTCTGCCTTATAAACAATGCGAGCCAAGCTGATCCCTATAAGGTTATGAAACAACAACTGATTAGAGTTGCGCAGCAACTCGGCGACGTGAAGACACGATTGCCGATACCGCGGCGATTCGCTCGGAAACTCAGTACAGGCGATCACTATGCCATGAAAGCTGCCAACTCCGGACGTTGGCCAGAAAACGGCGCCAAACTCACGCATCTCCCCACTCTCGGGGTCTGGAACAAAGGGCCAGATGCCCGACGACCAGATGGCAGCAGAGAGGGAGTTAGTAGGGGATTTTGCGTAAGTGGCATCGCCAGCCTCTAGCAGCAAGCGCCTAGCCTCTTCCTTGTCTTTGGTGGCGATGTCGTAGGTGAGCATGCCCAGAACCGGTATTAAGTTCTCGGGTTCAACGTCATGCCATTGTATTGCTGGGTTCTGTGCGCAAAGGTCTCGCCGTAATTTGGGGTGTGTATTCAAACGGCAGCCGTAAGAAATAGGTTCTTTCCCCTGCGTATGTTTCTGATTGGACTTGACCTGATTGGCGCTAGATATCCTGCACTCTTCATACGTGTCGTAATCCAGATTGCAAAAGGAGCCTAGCAATGACCACGCCATAGATGACCCCGGGTAGCGGTTGATGAAGGTCTCCAGAACATTGGCCGCGGATAGTTCTGGCAAGGGGCCGCTAATACAGGGGTAATCGGGAATGTAGTGCTCCCTGAGTGCATCGGGTCGAGATTTGATTTCGGTGTTCCCAAAGGCCACAGCCACGGCAAGATCGGTCTCGCTACCCGATTCGATCAGTTTTTGCAGGTCTCGCGAGAGCGTAGATGCGCCCGGCGTACACGCCGGCAGCGACGCCAGTGACTCCGGTAGAGCCACATAGTAGGGATCGATGTGCTTGGAATTAAGATAGTCTGGATCAGTCTCCTCCGCCCTGGCGATGATGCAGACAAGCAGAATAACGATGCCCGATACAAAACTTACTGCGCGGTGCTGGGCTCGCGACATTGAAAACCACTCCTTGGTTATCGACTCGGAAAAGCGAGACTTAGGGCTCGACTAAAAACTCGGCAATCAGTGTATCAAGAAAGCGCCGTCCCACTGCCGAGGCTCGTACTGTGTTTCCAGACTCCTCCAGCAATCCCCGCGCTACCTGTTGCTCGACGGTCTCTGCAACAGTCGACCATGCCAGTCCGGTGCGAGCGGTGAAGTCAGCGATCTCGAAACCCGTGTTGAGTCGCAGCGCGTTCATCATGAACTCACCCGGCAGCTCTGCGGTGCTAAGCAATTTCTCACCCACGCGTTTGAAGCCGTCATCACTGAGGTAGTCATCGGGTTTGCGGGTTTTGCTGTAGCGCCGAACGCTGCCATCGTGACTCGTGAGCTTGCCGTGGGCGCCCGCGCCAATGCCGATGTAATCACCGAAAGACCAGTAGTTGATGTTGTGCTTGCACCGGTCGCCGGCGCGTCCATAGGCCGACACCTCGTACTGCTGATAGCCGCCTTCTGCCAGTAATGCCTCGCCGACATCCTGAATATCAGCGAGCAGGTTCTCGTCCGGAAGGGCAGGGGGCGCTTTGTAGAACACCGTGTTGGGCTCCAGCGTCAGTTGGTACCAGGAGATATGCGGCGCGCCCAGTTCCATTGCCGTGCGCAAATCCTGTTGCGCCTGATTGTCGTTCTGTTCAGGCAGCCCGTGCATCAGATCGATGTTGAACCTCGTAAAGCCAGCCGCTTTGGCAGAGGCCACAGCGCGGTGCGCGGTATCGGAATCATGCACTCGCCCCAGCGCCTGCAGCTGTGCATCTTGAAAACTCTGCACCCCGATAGAGAGCCGGTTAACGCCGGCCGCGTGAAAGGCCGCAAATTTGTCTGCCTCGGCGCTGCCGGGGTTGGCCTCCATGGTGGCCTCCAGAGTCGCGGCCAGGGGTAGACGTGCAGCGATGCCGCCCATCAAGGCAGTGATAGCTTCGCCTGAAAACAGGCTGGGTGTGCCACCGCCAATAAAGAGGGTGCTGACCTCGCGATCGCCCAGCGCTGCAGCCTCCCGCTCAAGGTCTTTTAGCAACTGGCTGATGTAGCCCTGCTCAGGGATTTGTGCTGTTTCGTGAGAATTAAAATCGCAGTAAGGGCATTTGCGTTCGCACCAGGGCAGGTGCACGTAGAGGCCCAGCGGAGGTGAGTCCACGGTTAGCCCTTGAGGGCGTCCAGCAGTTTGGCGCTGGCGATGGCGCGATGGCTGATGCGATTTTTTACGGACTTATCGAGCTCTGCAGCGCTGCAGTCGTGAGTGGGCACGTAGAAAAGCGGGTCGTAACCAAAGCCGCCGTTGCCCCGAGATGACTCGAGAATGCGCCCCTCCCAGGCCCCCTGACAGATGATCGGCACAGGATCCTCAGGGTGGCGCATATACACGAGCACACACTGATAACGCGCAGTTCGCTGCGCCGGTTCTACGCCGCTTAATTCCCGCAGCAATTTGGCGTTATTGCCTTCATCACCCTCACCGGAATAACGCGCCGAGTAAATGCCTGGGCCGCCGTTCAGGAAATCCACCTCGAGGCCGGAGTCATCGGCGATGGCAGGCAGGCCGGTATGGGCGGAAGTCTCCCGCGCCTTGAGTATGGCGTTTTCAACAAAGCTCAACCCGGTTTCGTCGACATCGTACATGTCGAACTCACTCTGCGGGCGCAGGTTCATGCCCAGCGGTGCGAGGATCGGGTGCAGTTCGCGCAACTTTCCGGCGTTGCCACTGGCCAGAACGACATCGGTGATCATCGCGTGGCCCTAGTTTTCGTACAGCTGGTGTTGGAACTTGAAGCTGTAGCTGCGCTCCGAGCCCTCGGGTGCGAAGTCGAATTCGAAAAAGCGCCATTCTTCATTGATGAACTTGAATTCACCGATGTAGTAAATCGCTTCGCCTTCGCGTACCTCCATAAAGTCCAGAAACTGGTTCTGAATCAGGTCCCAGGTGCGCCCCTCTATCTTCATGGCACGAGGCTCGGTGATGTCACCGACATGCTCGCGCACAGCCAGGTTGAGAAAGGCACGCTGTTTGCCACGGGTGATGCCGTACTGGGCTGCCACCTTGGGGTCTACGAAGGTTGAGTTCACCACCGAGTAGTGAAGTTCGTACGGGCCGAAGCGTTCGGACTGTTGTGCCTGCGCTGTAACGCAAAAAATTGACAGGGTAATGAATAACAGGGCTCGCATGGCGTTACCGGGTAATGTGGTAGATGGCGGTCAGGGCAAACAGGTTGGGCCAGGCACTGGCCAACAAGGGTTCCCGTGACGTGTTGCCCACGAAGTCGCGGGCGATGATTTGTATACCCTTTTCTTCGCACAAAGCTTCAAAGTCGTTCACTGTGCAGAAGTGAATATTGGGCGTGTTGTACCAGGAGTAGGGCATAAACTCGGACACCGGCATACGCCCCTGTTGCCATAGGTGCCAGCGGCAGCGCCAATGGCCAAAGTTAGGAAAGGTCACGATGCACTGGCGGCCGATGCGCAGCATCTCGTCCAGAATCTTGTCCGGGTAATGCACCGCCTGCAGGGCATGGGCCATCACCACCGTGTCGAAACTCTGGTCAGGAAAGTTGTCTAGCCCGGCATCCATGTTCTGTTCGATGATATTCAATCCGCGACCGACCGCGGCGGTAATGTTGGCGGCGTCGATCTCCAGGCCCGTGCCGACGATCTGGCGTTGTTCCCGCAGCAGGGACAGGAATTCACCGTCACCGCAGCCCAGGTCCAGAACGCGCGAACCCGGTTCAATCCAGCGCTGTATGTGCGTAAGGTCCTGGCGCATCAGTTACCCTCCGCCACGCGCTGCATGTACGCACTAAAGACATCGATGTAGCGCGGAATCGGCAACAGGAATGCGTCGTGGCCCTCGTCGGCGTCGATGTTGGTGTAGGTCACCGGTTTGTCCGCCGCAATCAAGGCGTCGACAATCTCGCGAGATCGAGCCGGTGAAAAACGCCAGTCAGTCGTAAACGACACCACCAGAAAACTACAGTTGGCTTTGCGGAAGGCTTTTACTGCGTCGTCGTCGTATTCCCTGGCCAGATCAAAATAATCCAGCGCCCGTGTCATCAGCATGTAGGTATTGGCGTCGAAGTTGCCTGAGAACTGGTTGCCCTGATACCGCAGATAGCTTTGAACCTGGAACTCCACTTGATCTTCATCGCCCAGCTCCAAGGTGCCAGAGCGCAGGTCACGGCCAAACTTGCTGGCCATGGCATCATCCGAAAGATAGGTAATGTGCCCAACCATGCGTGCCAGCCCAAGCCCTCGCGTTGGTACGTCGTTATTTTCCTGATAGTGCCCGTCAGCGAAGGCGGGGTCTGACTCAATCGCCTGTCGCGCAACTTCATTGAAGGCAATGTTCTGCGCGCTCAGTCGCAGCGCTGACGCGATCACTACGCAGTGCCTCAGCCTGTCCGGATACTCCAGCGCCCAGCGCATAGCCTGCATGCCACCGAGGCTACCGCCGACAATGGCCGCCCAGCAATCAATGCCCAGGCGGTCGGCGAGGCGCGCCTGACTATTGACCCAGTCCCGCACGCGTACCGGCGGAAAATCCGGGCCCCATACCTTGCCGGTTTCAGGGTTGATGCTGGTGGGGCCTGTGGAGCCGTTGCATCCGCCCAGATTGTTGAGGCTGACAACAAAGAAGCGGTTCGTATCGATGGGCTTACCCGGGCCAATGCACTGTTCCCACCAACCGGGCTTTCGATCGTCTTCACTGTGATAGCCCGCAGCGTGGTGATGCCCCGAGAGCGCGTGACAGATCAATACCGCATTGCTGCGATCGTCATTCAGCGTGCCGTAGGTTTCATACACCAGTTCATAGGATGAAAGCGTGCGCCCACAGGCCAGCTGTAGCGGCTCATCAAACTGAGCGACTTCCGGGTGCACGAGGCCGACGGTGTTGACGCTGTCGAAGGGCATGGTCGCAGCTAGAGACCGATCACCAGTGCCGGATGCAGGCCAACGGCTGTCGCCGTATGCCTGAGCACGATCTGAATCACGTTGATCAGAATGAATACCAGGATCGGCGAGAAATCCAAGCCGCCTGCTGAGGGCAGCAGTTTGCGGAAGGGCGCCATCACCGGCTCGGTGATTTGGAACAGTAGATGGATAGCGGGGTTCTGGCTGGCTGGCGCTACCCAACTGAGAATGATCATGGCCAGCAGGGCGAAGAAGTATATATTCACCAGCAGGCCTACAACGCCGAGTATCGACCAGAGAATGATGGGCACGATGCCTGGGAAACCCAAGCCGTTCAGCGCCAGGATGGCCTGAATACCCAGAGCTTGCAGCACCAGCGCCAATAGCAGGGATGAGACATCTATGCCCCCCACACCGGGAATGATGCGCCGCAGTGGCACCAGCACGGGGTTAGTCACCTTCACCAGGAACTGGCAAATCGGATTGTAAAAGTCGGCGCGCACAACCTGCAGTATGAAGCGCAACAACATGGCGATCAGGTACAAACTCAGGAAGGTTTGTACCAGATACCCGACGATTTCATTCAATGCACCCACGTGCTATCTCTCCCGTGTGGTTTGCCCGGTGGCTAACCCAGTTCCCTGGCCATTTCTTCAGACCGATCATAAGCGGCCCGCATAGCGCGAGAAACCAGTTCGTGCAAACCTTCTGCTTCAAAGCTCTTGATAGCGGCCTCAGTCGTTCCCGCGGGGCTGGTAACTCGCCGCCGTAGCTCAACAACATCGACATCGCTTTCTGTGGCCATGCGCGCGGCGCCGAGCGCAGTCTGCAAGGCCATATCTCTCGCGGTTACTTCATCAAGGCCAAGTGCTACGCCCGCGTCCTGCATGGCTTCCATCATGAGGAAAAAATAAGCCGGGCCACTGCCTGACAAGGCCGTGATCGCATCCAGTGCAGACTCAGAGTCTACCCACCGGCACAGACCCACTGCCTCAAGCAGTGATTGCGCATGCTGGCGTTGTGCCTCCGATGCGTGAGCATTGGCAAACAGGGCGCTGGCGCCGCAGCTAAGCAGTGCCGGGGTGTTGGGCATGCACCTGACGACCGCCGTATCTGCACCGAGGCGCTGCTGCAGACTTTCCAATGTGATGCCTGCGGCAATGGAGACCACCACAGCTTTTGCCTGTGTTACTTCCTCCGCAACGCTGACGGCCGCTTCCGCCATAACCTGGGGTTTAACGGCCAATACAACCACGTCTGCACCTTGCGCCGCCTCGGCATTGTCGGTGAATACGTGGTTAAGCCCCATCTCGCGCAGTGTCTCCAATGACGCAGGGAAGGGGTCGGAAGCGCGCAAGCTCTCCGCGGCATGGCCGCTTTTTAGCAGGCCGCCGATAATACTGCGGGCCATATTGCCGGCCCCGATGAATGCGATGGTTACCTGTGCCATAAGTCCGTGACTGTTGTGCGGGATTCAGGCGCGCCAGTATACACCGCACCCTGAGACCTGTTGCTGTGCTACGCGCATTGATGACTACTGACGAGGCCCAAAAATGTCGGTACCGATGCGCACGATGGTGGCGCCCTCGGCGATAGCGGCTTCCATATCGCCGGACATGCCCATGGACAGGGTGTCCAGGCCAGCCCCGTTGGCGTTGAGCTCGTCGAAGACTTCGCGCAGCCTTTTAAAGGCCGCGTGTTGCTCGGCAATGTCATCCGTTGCCGCAGGAATTGCCATTAAACCGCGCAACTTTACCCCGGGTAAGTCCGCGATCGCGTTGGCCAGCGCCGGTACTTCCTCTGGCAGCACGCCTGACTTGCTGACCTCGCCGGAGATGTTGACCTGCAAGCAAATTTGCAGCGGTGGCAGCTCATCGGGCCGTTGCTCACTCAGTCGTCGGGCAATCTTCTCGCGATCCACACTGTGAGCCCAGTCGAAGTGCGTTGCGATGGAGCGCGTCTTGTTCGATTGGATGGGGCCGATAAAGTGCCACTCGATACCGCGGCCTGCCAGTTGCTCGATCTTTTCGAGGGCTTCCTGCAGGTAATTTTCCCCGAAGCGACGCATCCCGCAATCCAGCGCTGCGGCCACAGCATCTGCACTGCGGGTTTTGCTCACTGCAAGCACGGAAATCGTCTCTGGAAGACGTTGGCATTTTTCCGCACTTTCTCTTACCCGTAAGCGAACTTTTGCTATATTGTCAGACAGTTGCTGCGTATTCATGAGGCGCATATTAGCTGAATTTTTCAGCGACAAGGCGACTCAGGGCGCCAAAATAATATCGATATCTGCGCATGGAGCGCAGGCGACGCACAGCCAAAGGCGGCGCGTTAAAGGGAAGGGGAACACATGGATATCACGGAGCTTCTCGCGTTTAGCGCCAAGCAGGGCGCCTCCGATTTGCACCTCTCTGCCGGGCTGCCGCCCATGATTCGTGTTGATGGTGACATCCGTCGCATCAACCTGCCGCCCATGGAGCACAAGCAGGTTCACGAACTCATCTACGACATCATGAATGACAAGCAGCGCAAGGACTACGAAGAGTTCCTTGAGACTGACTTCTCCTTCGAGGTGCCTGGTGTGGCCCGCTTCCGGGTTAATGCCTTTAACCATAACCGCGGCGCGGGCGGTGTTTTCCGGACCATTCCCTCCAAGGTGTTGACCATGGACGACCTGGGTATGGGTCAGGTTTTCCGGGATATCTCGCTGATGCCACGCGGCCTGGTGCTGGTGACTGGGCCCACGGGCTCGGGTAAGTCCACCACGCTGGCGGCCATGATGGACTTCATCAACGACAACAAATACGAGCACATCCTCACTATCGAGGACCCCATCGAATTCGTGCACGAGAGTAAGAAGTGTCTGGTCAACCAGCGCGAGGTTCACCGAGATACTCTGGGCTTTGCAGAAGCCTTGCGCTCTGCGCTGCGGGAAGACCCGGACATCATCCTGGTGGGCGAGATGCGCGACCTGGAAACCATCCGCCTGGCGCTTACCGCTGCAGAAACAGGCCACCTGGTGTTTGGCACGCTGCACACTACCTCTGCCGCCAAGACCATTGACCGGGTGGTGGACGTGTTCCCCGCCGCAGAGAAGGCCATGGTGCGTTCCATGTTGTCGGAATCGCTACAGGCGGTGGTCTCACAAACACTGATGAAGCGCGCTACCGGCGGCCGGGTTGCCGCACACGAGATCATGCGCGGTACTCCAGCCATTCGTAACCTGATCCGGGAAGACAAAGTGGCGCAGATGTATTCGGCCATCCAGACCGGACAGGCTATCGGCATGCAGACGATGGACCAGTGCCTGCAGGACCTGGTCGATAAGCGCATCATCACGCGGGAAGTGGCGCGTGAGAAAGCGCGTATGCCGGAAAATTTCTAGACAGGCAGCGTCCAGAACGGGGGCAGCCACAGGGAGGTAAGTCATGCAGCTGGATGAACTGTTAGCTCGCGTGGTCAAGGAAGGGGCATCGGATGGCTTTATCGCGGCCGGTGCCGCGCCCGCTATCAAAGTCGATGGCGAGATCATTCCCATCAGCGATCAGGTGCTAACGCCCGATCAGGCAGAGGCGCTGGTGCTGTCGTCGATGAACAACAGGCAGAAAGAAGAATTCCATACCCATAATGAGAGTAACTACGCCCTGTCGCGCAAAGGTTTGGGGCGTTTCCGTGCCAGTGCCTTTGTGCAGCGCGGCAAGGCGGGATTGGTCGTTCGTCGTATTAACACCGACATTCCCAGTATCGAATCCCTTGGCCTACCGCCCATTATTAAAGAGCTGTCGATGACCAAGCGCGGCCTGATCATCTTTGTGGGCGCCACCGGCACGGGTAAATCCACCTCGCTGGCATCCATGGTGGGCTACCGGAATCGCAACAGCCGTGGCCACATCATCAGTATCGAAGACCCCATCGAATTCCTGCACGAGCACGCGGGCTGCATCATTACCCAGCGCGAAGTGGGTGTGGATACCGAGTCGTTTGATGTGGCACTGAAGAACACACTGCGACAAGCTCCCGACGTGATTCTGATTGGTGAGGTGCGCACAGCCCAAACCATGCAGCAGGCGGTGACATTCGCCGAAACCGGCCACCTGTGCCTGTGTACCCTGCACGCCAACAACGCCAACCAAGCGCTGGAACGTATCCAGAGCTTCTTCCCGGCCGAGTTACACCAGCAGGTTTGGATGGATTTGTCGCTGAACTTGAAGGCGATGGTGGCTCAGCAGCTGATACCCAAGAAGGATGGCAATGGCAGGGTGCCTGTCGTTGAAGTGATGCTGAATTCGCCGCTGGTGGCTGACTACATTCGCAAGGGTGAGGTACACCTGATCAAGGACTTGATGGCCAAGTCGGGTGAGCTGGGCATGCAGACCCTGGATCAGTCGTTGATCGAGTCCTACAAGAAGGGCCTGATCACCCACGAGGAAGCCGTGCGCCACGCGGACTCTGCCAACGACGTACGTCTGGCCTTGAAAATGTTCGAGAAAGAGAAGACCTCGTTCAGCGATTCGGGCGCGGGCCTTTCCATGGACGAGGACAGCCAGTCTACCGGGCAGTACCTGCGTCGCTAAACGTCGCGCTCGTTCAGCCAGGTTTTTAGAATGAGCTCGGCAGCGACACTGTCCGCCGGCTGATCTTTGTAGTTGCCAGCATGGCCCTGCTCCCTCAGTTGCTGCTTGGCCTCAAAGCTACTTAGGCGCTCATCAACCATTGATACCGGTAGCCCAAAACGTCCGGACACCCGGTTGCCGAATTTTCTCGCACGCTGCGACAGTTCACTCACGGTCCCATCCATATTCAGCGGATCACCCACTAGCACAGTATCGGGCTGCCATTCCTCCAGTATCGCGGCCACTTGCTCCCATTGCGGTTGTCCGTCTTTCGCTGACAGAATGGGCAATGGTTGGGAGGTGCCGAGCACAGCATTGCCCACGGCAACGCCGATCTGGCGAAGACCAAAGTCGAAAGCAAGAATGGTTTTGGGCGTATCGTGCAAACGGTGAGTCGCGTGTTATGAGATGGCTCAGGCGTGTCCAGCCTGGCCGGAGATCAGGTTCATGTCCACGCCCAGCTGGGCCGCAGCGGCATTCAGGCGCTGCTCACAGGGTGTGTCAAAAATGATAGCACTGTCGGCAGGCAAGGTAAGCCAGCTATTCTCTGCGAGCTCCTGCTCCAACTGGCCCGGCGACCATCCTGCGTAGCCCAGTGCAATTAAGTGCTCGTTGGGGCCGGCATCGACAGCGATCGCACGCAATACATCACGGGAAGTCGTGAGGGTAATGTCCTTGGTGACCTTAATGCTGGCCTCCCAGTCGCCCTGGTCAGCCTTATGCAGCACAAAGCCGTGATCAATTTGCACGGGGCCGCCGGCCATCACCGGTTCCTCTGCAAAATCCCGCAGGCTGTCGATCTGCAGGTGATCGAATATCTCTGCAACCGTGAGCTCCAGTGGCTGGTTGATCACAATGCCCATTGCGCCGCCCTCACCGTGCTCACAGATGTAGGTAATACTGTGCGAAAAGATACCCTCCGACAGGCCCGGCATGGCCAGTAGGAAGTGATTTCGCAGACTGTCACCCGCCTTGGAAGACTGGGTGCAAAGGGTACCTGGCATGTAGTTTGGCCGTGGCGAATGGCGCTCGAGAGTTTAGCCTGAGCTTAGCGCGTTTTCCTGAAATTGCCACGTGCGGATGATTTCCAGTCGGTCCGTGGTTGCTCTCAACTCATTGGGGAAGGGTGCGAAGGGGGCTGCCATGCGCACGATTTTCACTGCGGCGTCATCCAGCACGGAATAGCCCGAGGACGACAAGACGCGTATGTCTTCCAGCACGCCGTCATAGCGAATAACAACTAACAACCGCAGGCTGCCGTAGATGCCATAGCGCAGTGAGGCCTCGGGGTAATACTGGTTACCTACGGCTTCAACCTGACGCCGCCAGTCCAGCAGATAGGCCGCGTCGTCAGAGGAGCGACTGGCAATCGAGGTAATGCGGCGGGTTCTGGGCCTGTCAGAGTAGGCGCGGGTCTGTTCGTCCAACTCCGCTTCTAGTGTCGCTAGCTCGCGGGTCAGTTGGTCCACTTCAGGGTTAATGCCTAGCAGTGTTTCTGCAGGCTCTGCACCACCGGCGGCATCGGCCTGAATGCGTCTTGCGTTAGCCGAGCGCGTGGCGAGTGATTCTTCTCGGGCCTGTTCCGACAAGTTTCTGTCTTCCCGCTGGCTGCGCTGCTGCTCCTGTGGCACTACCAGGGGTGCGCTGGCGGCAGAGGTGAGCTGGTTTTCAGTGGATTCATCACCGCTGCCGGCTTGATTCGCCTGGGCAATATGTGTCGCGTCATCGGGTGCCGTGCTATCGGTATTGAAGGCCAGTGTGACCTCAATTTGCGTCGCGTTAATGGGGCCGGGAGCTTGTGCAGAGAAGCCGACACCCAGAAGCAGTGCACAATGCAGTGCAGCAGCTAACGCCACGGCGACTTTCATCCGTGCATTGGCGTCGCGTTCGCCCCCAATGTAGTACACCCGTTACTCGCCCCGGCTTTTTAACACCTCAGCAATACAATCCATCAGGCGGGCGCCGATGTCCAGATCGTAGGCATTGTCAATTTCACGAATACAGGTTGGGCTGGTGACATTGATTTCGGTGAGATAGTCACCGATGACATCCAGGCCAACGAACAGTAGCCCGCGCTCCTTGAGGCTGGGGCCCACTTGTTCTGCGATCCAGCGATCGCGATCCGACAGTGGCTGTGCGCGGCCTTGTCCGCCAGCGGCCAGATTTCCCCGCAGCTCACCCGATGAAGGCACGCGTGCCAGACAATAGGGCAATACCTCGCCATTGATCATCAGGATCCGTTTATCGCCATCAACAATCTCGGGCAGGTAACGCTGAGCCATGATGGTATTGCGACCGAAGTCAGTCAGCGTTTCCAGAATGACATTCAGGTTGGAGTCACTGGCCTTAACCCGGAAGATGGACGATCCACCCATGCCGTCCAGCGGCTTGAAGATCACGTCTTGGTGCTCCGCGTGGAAGGCCTTCAGGCGGTCGTTGTCGGCGCTCACCAGCACTGGCGGGCAGCACTCGGGGAACTGGGTGGCAAACACCTTTTCGTTACAGTCCCGCAGGGATTGGCAGCGATTGACGATCAGTGTGCCTTTTCGCTCTGCCTCCTCGAGGATGTAGGTGCTATAGATGTATTCATTGTCGAAGGGCGGGTCCTTGCGCATCAGGATCACGTCGAGGTCCGACAGTGCCCTGTCTTCAGCGTCATCGAGGTTGTACCAGCTCTCGGGATCGTGAAAAACCGTGAGGCCGGCCATGCGTGCGCGGGCAATGCCCTGGTCCAGATAGAGGTCTTTCTGTTCCATGTAATACAGCTGCCATTCTCTGGCCTGTGCGGCCCATAGCATTGCCAGGGTGCTATCTTTTTTGTAGTTCAGGTCGGCGATGGGGTCCATCACCACGCCAATCTTGATGGCCATAAAGCTGCCCTCCTCGGAGGGGTGCTACGTTACGCAATGGCTATAGAGCGCGCAAGCGCAGAGCTCTGCCGCCCGGAGGGTGAAGGTAGAGCAGCACTGTGACCGCTGCATGACACGATGGACTGGTAATGGCTGATTGCGCAGCGGTGCTGCTGGCGCCTAGCCCGCGATATCACCCCAGCGGGCCTGGAAGAGCGTGAGTGCTGCCAGTGGCGCGGTTTCTGTACGCAGTACTCTGGGCCCCAGTTGCAGGGCCTCGAACTGGTAGCTCTGGGCTGCAGAAATCTCGTCTGCGGTCAGGCCACCCTCAGGGCCGATCAGCAGAGTGACACTGGCGGGAGTGGGGCCGGCGAAAACATCGGTTGTTCCGGCGCGATGATGAAGCACAAAGCGACGCTCCGAGCTGGTGGCCTCCAGCCACGTGCGCAGCGGAGTAATCGTAGCAATCTCCGGCAGGCGGGTGCGCCCGCTCTGCTCACAGGCGCTAACGGCAACCTGCTGCCAGTGAGCAATGCGCTTTGCGGCGCGGTCTGCAGGCAGCTTTACCTCAACCCGCTCGGTTATCAGCGGGGTAATCTTTGAGACGCCCAACTCCGTCGCCTTTTGTACCACCCAGTCCATGCGCTCCCCGCGTGAGATTGCGATGGCAAGTTCAGTGGTGAGCGGTGATTCTACGTCGCTCAGTCGAGTGCTCCCGACCTGAAGGGTGACGGCGCGTTTATCCACCGACGTAATGGTGGCGCTGTATTCAGACCCCCGGCCATCGAAGATCACAACCGGGTCGCCAACCTGTTTGCGCAGTGCTTTGGCCAGATGTTGGCTGGGGGAGGCATCCAGCACGACCGAGGCTGCTTCAGTGAGCGGGCCTGGTGTGTAGATGCGCGGGATTCTCATGGGCCTGTGCAGTTTAGCTGCCCAGGTTGGCAACAATCTGTCGCGTGGGCTCCACCTGGTTCATGGTGTAGAAGTGAATGCCGGGCGCGCCATTGTCCATTAGGGTCTGGCAAAGCTGGCTGACCACCTCAATACCGAACTTGTTCACGCTCTCTTGGTCATCGCCAAAGCCCTCCAGACGCTGACAGATCCAGCGGGGAATTTCGGCACCGCAGTTCTTGGAGAAGCGAGCGAGATTGGCGTAGTTGGTGATGGGCATAATGCCGGCATAGATGGGCTTATCGATGCCCGCCGCCAAACAGCGGTCCATGAAGTAGAAATACGATTCCACGTTGTAAAAGTATTGTGTAATGGCATTGTCTGCGCCGGCGTCAAACTTGCCTTTCAGATAATAAACATCCTTATCGTAGCTCTCTGCCTGAGGGTGAATCTCCGGATAGGCTGCCACCGAAATTGTAAAGTGATCACCAGTGTGTTCACGCACAAAGGCTACCAGCTCATTGGCATACACCAGTTGGCCAGAGCCTCCCATGCCCGACGGCAGGTCGCCCCGTAGCGCGACCAGACGCTTCACGCCGGCATCGCGATAGCTATTGAGCAGGGTCGCAATAGTGTCGGCCTCATCGCCGCCGAAGCTAAGGTGTGGCGCCACATCGGCGCCACTGTCTTTCAAGCTGTTTACTACACCGATAGTGCGTTCACGAGTCGAGCCACCGGCACCATAGGTTACCGAGCTGAACTCAGGGTTCAGCGCCGCCAGGGCGGGTACGGTTTCCGAGAGCAGCTTATCGACACCCGCCTCGGTTTTCGGCGGGAAGTACTCAAAGCTGATGTGGTCGGTGGTTCGACTCATGACAGGTCCTTAGTACTTGTAGGTATCGGGCTTGAAGGGACCGTCTACCGCGACATTGATGTACTCGGCCTGTTCGCTGGTCAGCTTGGTGAGCACGCCACCAAAGCCTGCAACCATGTGTGCGGCCACTTCTTCGTCCAGCTTCTTGGGCAGGACTTCAACCGCCAGTGCGGCCGGCTTGAGGGCGTCCTCAAGGCGCGCGAACCCACGCTCGTACAGATAGATCTGTGCCAGCACCTGGTTGGCAAATGAGCCGTCCATGATGCGTGAGGGGTGGCCCGTGGCGTTGCCCAGGTTAACCAGGCGGCCTTCGGAGAGCAGCAACAGGTGATCATTACTGGCCTGGTCGCGGTACACCTTGTGTACCTGGGGCTTCACTTCTTCCCACTCCCAGTTGCGGCGCATGTAAGCCGTGTCGATCTCGTTGTCGAAGTGGCCGATGTTGCACACCACGGCACCGCTCTTCAGTGCCTTAAGCATATGCTCATCGCAGACGTTGTAGTTGCCAGTTGTGGTCACAATCAGGTCGGTGTTTTGCAGCAGTGCGTGATCGATGGTGCCACCTTTGCCGTCGTTGACCCCGTCGATGTAGGGTGAAACGACCTCAAAGCCGTCCATGCAGGCCTGCATCGCGCAGATGGGGTCTACTTCAGTAACGCGGACAATCATGCCTTCCTGTGACAGCGATTGTGCCGAGCCTTTGCCCACATCGCCGTAGCCAATCACCAGCGCTTTTTTGCCGGCGAGGAGGTGGTCCAGGCCGCGCTTGATGGCGTCATTGAGACTGTGTCGGCAGCCGTACTTGTTGTCGTTCTTGGACTTGGTGACAGAGTCGTTCACATTCACCGCGGGCACTTTCAACGTGCC
>SPKZ01003522.1_pt1 | contig 15905 bp, 18 predicted proteins | sample 2456571 | NCBI WGS metagenome assembly SPKZ01 (sample SAMN11192286, study PRJNA482655) | marine metagenome | biome: ENVO:00000447; feature: ENVO:00000244|ENVO:00000211|ENVO:00000569|ENVO:00002023; material: ENVO:00002151; isolation source: ocean water from marine abyssalpelagic zone ...
TCATATACCCCATTACCTACAATAACACCAAGATGGGCATTCGAATTCTCACTAAAATCCATTACTTTTGCCATAACATTAATTTCATTTTTATAATAACTTTGTTCTTCAGTTTTATTCACTTTATCATCAATATTAAGCTTCTCATGCATATATTCAATAGTTAAAAAATCATAAAGTTCGTTAACACCAAGATTAAAATTTATAATTTTTGCGCTATCGGTTTTTCTATCAACATTTATAGCATAAGGATTAATATACATATCTTCAACAGAATAATCTAAAGCATAAAAGATTTTATTATCAAATTCTTGTTCAATTCCTAATCCATTTAACTTTATATAAACAGCATTGTTTTTTTTCCAAGAATAGGACAAACGTTGCTTTTCTGCGCTAGCATATAAGGAAAAATTCCCATAATTAAGATTCAATAAGGGGGAAACAAAATTTTTATCAATACTATTACCTTCTGTATTGATAGAATTTATTTTATCATTATCATCATGTACGAAAAAATTATTTTCTATGTTAGAATTCCCTAGCCCTAATCCAATACTTCCCGTTAGCTCACTTTGAGCTATTAACAATGACGCACTTAAACTTATTGTTATCAATATTTTTTTTATCATTAAAATTCCTTTTTGATTGCTATTTAAATAATTAGCAAGTTATTAATTTATAAAAAGAGTATAAAGGAAAATTGTGTGGGAATAATGTGCTTTTACAAAATATTATTAAAAAATTAATTTTTTAAATAGTGATTTAAAAAATAGCAAAGAAAAAAAGCTTATAGCTGAAAAAAGAAGAGAGATAAGTTCTAGTATAAAAATAGTCGTAATTTTTATTATGCTTTTTGTTGATTTAATTGCACCTTTCCCTAAAACTTTAAAAACAGCCTTTGTATTGTTTTTATACTTATTTGATACTTTAATAACACTGCTTAGGTCTTTTGTTTTGTTTACATATTTTAATAAAAAAATACTATCCGCATAAGAGGTGTTTTTTTTAAGAGTAGTTAATTGATTAAGAAGTGCTTTACTGCTGTTAAGATTAATACTTTTTGAAAAACTCTTATAACTTGTTTTCATAGTAGTTAAAGAGGAAAAATCAGCTTTTTTCAGAAGTTTAATATTCATACTTTTTTTTAGTATTTTACTTATTTCTTTAGTAAAAGGTTTTGTTAAACTACCTGTTTTTTTTGCTATTTTTAATACTGAAGTGGAGACTTTAAGGGGAATACTAGCTCCTGCACTAAATATATCAGTAAACGAGAAAAACAAACCTAAAGCAGAAATACTTAAAATAAATTCATCATACTCTTCATCATTTTTATAGGCTTTTCCTTCTATATATAAATCTCTTATATCTCCTACTAAAAGAAAATCAGAGCTTACACTTCCTGTAAAACTTACAAAAGATTCAACATCTCCTTTAATAAAACCTTTTGAAAACTCTTTCATATTTCTAATACTTGTATTTAAAAGAGAATTTTCTTCATTTATAGCTAAAAGCAAAGTATTATCAAAATCAATGTTGAGTTTTACTGCCAGTTCTTGATACATGTTTACATCATCAATATTCTCTTCTTTTAAAGCCAAGATAATTTTATTTTCTAGATAAACTTTATTAGCTTTTTCTTTTAACAAAACATCTATATTCGGTTCTAATTGTATACGTTCATGCTTAAATACTAAAACGTACAATAAATAAATAATGATGATAAATAAAAAACTCAAAGCATATTTTCTTTTCATTTTATATTTTATTTAAATATTCATAAAAGATACAATTAATTTAGATAAGTCTAAAAAAACATCTGCTATTAAAGTGCTGTTTAATTAAACAGCACAGGTAAAATAGATAAAATCAATGTAAAAGCAAGTCCTCTGTTTAAATTTTTAACAAAACGAGCATTAGAAATAAAACGCTTAAGAAAAACGCCCCCTGCTACCCAAATATTCATTCCAATAAGAGTAGTAAAAAAATACATACAAGCAATTGTAAGAATTTGATAAAAACTATCTTCTTTGGTATTTACATAAATAGAAATTACAGTCATGCCCATAATCCAAGCTTTAGGATTCACCCACTGAAATAAAGCACTTTGAATAAAAGTAAAAGGTTTAGAACTTGTTTCTTCATTTATTTCATAATTATTTGTAGCACTTACAATCTTATATGCCATCCAAAGTAAATAAAGTATACCTAAGTATTTAAGTATGTCCAGCACAAAGGGAAATTTCTCAAATACAATACCTGCCCCTAATCCAATAAGTATTACCATTAAAGGAAAACCAATAATTACCCCTAACATATGTGGTAGCGTTTTTTTATATCCATAAGTCAAACCAGAAGACAATACTAAAATATTATTAGGTCCAGGGGATAAGGTAGTTGTCATAGTAAAAGTAAACAATGATAGAATAATTGCTAGTGTAAAAAAATCGTCCATTTCTTTCCTTTAGTTTTCTAATTCTATCTATAAATATTTTTATTATCTACACTATAAGTGTTTGTTATATTATCTATTCTTGTTCATTATATAGATAATTTTTGTTATAATAGTTCTCAATAAGGAATAATATGCAAAAAACTCAAACCTTAAATATTCATTCAAAGATTGCTAACGATACGTTATATTACATTTATAAATATATTGATACTGATATTAATATTAATGATTTAGCAAAAGAATTTAAAATAAGTAAGTTTCATTTACACAAAGTATTTAAAGAACAAATGCAAGCCAATATTTATGAAACTATTAAATCAATAAGACTTCAAAAAGCTTCTTCTTTATTATTAAGCAATCAACATTCAACCATCACAAAAATCTCTTCAATGTGTGGATATAGCTCACAAACGTCTTTTATTAGGGCTTTTAAAATGCGTTTTTCTCAAACACCCAATGAGTGGAGAAAAGGAGGATACAAAATATATGCAAATGAGATAATTAATAATTATGGAGTAAATTTACTCAAAAAACCCGACTTTTCAAAATGTGAGGCCATAATAATAAAATCAAAAATAAAAAAGGTTTATTATTTAAAAAACAAGGGATATTCTATAAAAGAAGCTTCAAGAATTTGGCAACATATGCAAGCATGGATTTATACTAATGATATAAAAGAGTATGAAGAACTTGGAATCTTTCATGATAATCCCGTAATTACCCCACATAAAGACTGTTTTTATATGGCGGGAGTAGTTCTTAAAAATAAGACAAAATTAAAACACAATAATATGCCATCTTTTGAGATGGAAGAAGCAATGTATGCAAGTTTTGAAATACAAGGAGTACAAGGTGATGTTGTAAGATTTGTGCAATGGGCATATCAAGAATGGTTGCCTTCTTCTGGTTTTTCAACAACAACCAATCCCTCTTTTGCAATTTTTAGAAAAAATCAGTTTTTACAAAAAGATGGTAAGTTTGAAGCAACTTTTTATCTTCCCATTCAATATATCTAAGAATATATCAAATAGAAGTTTGTAGTAAAAAGAGGACAAAGAGAGTTTTATTCTAAAAAGTCATTAAGTCTTACTCTGATTTCAAGAAATTCATCTACATGCTCAAAAAATATATCAATAAGTTTTGGATCAAACTGTTTTCCTCTTTCTTCTCTAAACAATTCAAATATTTTTTCATTAGGCCATGCTTTTTTATATACTCGCTCAGAACCCAAAGCATCAAATACATCTGCTAAAGCCGTAATTCTTCCATAAATATGTATTTCTTCACCTTTTAGACCTCTAGGATATCCTTTTCCATCCCAGTTCTCATGATGTTCATAAGCTACTGTAGCAGCCATTTTAAGAAGTTTCCTGCTTGAGTGTTTAAGCATTTCATAACCAATTTGAGCATGACTGTTCATAATAAGTCTTTCATCAAAATTTAAACGCCCTGGTTTATTTAAAACAGAATCAGGAATAGCTACTTTTCCAATATCATGCATGGGTGAAACTTGTTTTAGAAGCTCAGCATCTTCTTCACTTAGACCATAATATACAGCAAATAATTTAGAGTATTCAGCTACTCGCTTAACATGATTTCCAGTTTCTCTTGAACGACTTTCACCAATTGCTCCCATGGTAAAAATAACTTCTTTTTGAGTATCTTCAATTTCTTTGCTTAACTCATTTACTTCTTTTAATTTTTTTTGCAATTCGTCGTATTCTTTTTGCTGGCGTTTATCACTTCTTGCCATAATCTTATCTTGCCGTTTTACATCTTTTATAAGTTTCTCAGTTGTTTTTGCAAAAGCAATTTGTAAACTTTCGATTTCTGCTATTAATTTATTATCGTAAATTACTGGTTCTTGGTTTCTTCTGTCATCGTTTTTTCTACGTTCATTATTGTTCATAATTTCAGTCATCCATCTTCCTTACAAAAAACAAAAGTACTTTTGTTTTTTCTTTATTTTTTCAGTAAATTAAAATTTAAATCGTTAAAATCTTCTATAAAATCTTCCCCTGCTTCTAAAGCAGAATCATTTTCTTCATCATAAATCCAATTAATAATAATATCATTGTTTTTGCTGGCTTCATCAATAATATCAAAAAAATCAAAAAATAATTTTGAAGAACTTGAGTTAAAATAAATAATTTCCATATTAATCACTGTTTTATTCTGTACATCTTTTGTAAAATATTCTTCAATCCAAGTCAATATGGGTGTGTAAAACTCAAAAGTATTTTCTGGGTAAGATTTCCCTTTAAAATAAATTTCTCCTTTTTGCGCATCTAATCGTATTTCAGGAGTATATTTTGTTTCTTCTATGAAAATGTTTTCCATTATTTTATCCTTAATTGGTATTTATAAATGTCTTAAATGTAAAATAAAATCTTTTTTTATTAATAAGTTCAAACTCATAATTGAATTTATCACAACGTTTAGCAATCTCATAAAAGCCTATACCTGCACCTAAAGAATGTTTTTCACGACCTTCTCTTCTTAGTTCTCTGTATTTTTTTTAATTCCTTCTTTATCAAGCGTCATTATTGTTTCTAATTTTTTCTCTAATTTCACTTTATCTTCTAAAGAAATAATATTTTGACTGTGAATATAATAGTTATTAAAGGCGTCCTTCCCCACAATAATCAAACCACTTTTAGCAGATGCTTTATTTTGAATATTCTTAGATTTGGAATAATTCATCATGTTTTGCGACAATTCTATGAATATAGTGAAAATATTATTAGCAATACCCATTTTAAGATCATTATCTTCTGCTTCTTTTTCTAAAGCTTCTGTCATTCCTGAAATTAAGGTTTGAGATAAAAAACCCCCATAGGTTAAAAAAACGATATCATCATCTTCAACCATATCTCTGATTTTGCTAATATTCATTATTTTCCCTTTTAATAAAAATCTACACGTAAACAAGCCAACAATATAAGTAAAAATAACTTAATGAATTTTTATTTATATTAGTATATCATAGTTAATTTAAAAAATATTTATTATTATTTTATAATAAATATGTTTTTAATAGCTTATTAATAGTATTTTAAATAATAATATAATTATTATTTAAATATGTTTATTCTTAAAAAAATGGTACTCATACAATATTATCTTATTTAAATTAAAGAATATTTTATTAAATAATCTTATTCATTTTTATAAGTTATTATTTATTTAAAAAAAATGTATAAAAAAAGAAAAGTATTTGAAATGTTAAAATCTATAAAGAGAGATAAAAAGTTTTATTTATTTTTCAATATTAACTTAATCAATAATAAGTTTTAATCCCATAAGTCCCATCATACCCGCAAAAATCCTTGAAATAAGTTTCTTAAATTTAGAATAAGAGTTTTGGGCTTTTTTACTTGATAAAACAAGGGCTACAAATATATACCAAGCACTATCAATAATCAATGCTAAAAAACATAAAATATATAAAGTATTTGAAGGTGGATTAAGTGGTAAAAAAGCAGCAAATGCGCTTGCAAAAACAATGGCAGTTTTTGGATTAGAAAGCTGAGTGAACAAACCCAATAAAAACATTTTACGAAGCTGTTTTGAAACAATTTTTTCTTCTGTTATAAACAAAGAAGAAGAAGATATCCACATTTTATAAGCAATAAAACATAAATACAAACCGCCTAGTACTTTTAAAACAAAGTAAAGAACAGGAATTTTTTGCAAAACAACAAATAAGCCCAACCCGGCAATAAGAGCAAAGATACAAGCGCCTAGTCCCAACCCAAGGCTTACACTAATTGCTTCTTTTTTTGATGAAGAAAGTGCTGTTTTGGCTACTAAAACAAAACTGGCACCAGGACTCATAACACCCAAACCTAAAAAAAGTAGTATGGGCAATAAAAAAGCGTATTCGATCATAAAAAACCTTCTTCTTTATATTTTATTTAATAAAATCTGTTTTACTTAAGCTTTTAATAAAGGCAAAGTATTTAATAAATTTTCACAATACTTCCACTGCTGTATTTTATTTTTCCATTCACTGGGAATTGCATTGATTCCTTTAAAAGCTCCTAATACCATTCCAATTGCAATTGAACGAGAAGCATTATCCCCTCCAACCATAGCATTGGCAATTAAAGCATCTTTAAGACCTTCTTTTTCATCACAATATTTTAAAATAAAATAAATAGCCCCTGGTAAAGTACCTTCTGTTGGACTTGCTTTTCCTACTTTAATAGGTTCACTTCTTCCTACATCCCAAAGTTTTGCCATTGAAGTAAGCGCTAAATCATCACAATATTGTTCTTTAAACAAAGAAGAGGATGGATCGTTTGCTTCTTGATATTTATTATAGGCTTGATTCACTTTATCTTCAAAAAAACCACCCATTAAAGTAGCCACATCTAAAATTGCTTTTTTAGGATGAGCTCCATTAATGACGCGGTGTGTTACTCTTGCAAAAAATTCACCTCCGCCTAATGCATGTTCATCTCTATGTGTGAACATTGTTTTTCTGGCCACTTCTACTAAAGTCTCTTCTTCATCAAAATAGGCATGAGCAGCTACATGTCGTATAGCCATAGCATTAGAATGTCCACCTAAATATTGAACCTCTACCCCACGTTTTACTTGTGCATAGGTTTCTTTGGTCATAGTACATATCCATGAGCCCCAAGAATTTTCCAAACGATTCATCCAATGAGGTAATAAATCTTCTACCTTAAACATCTTTTTATCTTTTGCAGTACTAGAAAGATGTTCCAAAATAAGAATATTATAATCTCCATAATCAGTTGTGCCACCAGCACTTTTACCTGGATGATAATTTTGAGCCCCCCAGCCAATACCATGTGTTTGTCCACCAGTTAACTCACCAGGAGACATAAATTTTGTAATATTATCTTTTCCATATATTTCATATATTTTTGGGGCATCATACTCATAATGAGTAGACAAACATAAAGCATCTCCTGCAATACTTGCAAAAAAACATCCCTTTATGGCTTCTTCTTTTGTGATATTATTCATCTATTATCCTTGATATCTTATTCTTAATAAGTTTTTACTAGTCTAATAACTAGAATTTATTTTTAGCTTTTTACAATTTTTGAATAAATTTCTTTATTCATATCGTTTACTTCTACCGAAATTGAGATATCAGAAAAACTATCATTGTTTACTTCTTTTAAAACATTTTGTGCCAAAAGTTTTTTCTCATCAATACTACGTCCTGATAATATTTTAATATTAATATGAATAAAGTTTTTTTCTAAACCACCGCTTAAAAAATATTCATAACTTTTCATTCTTACTTTTATGTCTTTTTTATTAAATAAATTTATTTGCATACAAGCATCAAAAACATTTTTCATTAATATTTTTTTATCTAAGTTTTGACTTAAGTCTTTTGAGTATTCAATAATACAGTGTGGCATAAGAATCCTTTAAAATAATGCTAATTGCATTTTAATTTCATTGTTTTTGTCTTTTTTATATTCTTCTTTAAATCCCACTTTTATATAAGAGTGATAGGCTTTTTTATTATTGAAATCAACATTCAGTTCTATTTCTATAAAAGTGGGAAAAAAATTATTAACATATGTTTTTAAATACTTAAGTGTTTCGCTGGCATAACCATTATTTTGATATTTTCTATCAATAAAAAAACCTCTTAAAGAAAGTTTTTTTTCATCAAGATTAAAAAGATTAAAAAAGCCTATAATAGTAGTATTTAATACAATTACTTGATAGTTATTTGCAATGTTTTTATCGTTTATAATATAATGTATAAGAGAAATTTCGTCTTTTTTTAATATTTTTGGACTTAATTCTTTTAATATAGGAATATCTTTGTGCATTAAGCTTCTTAAAATGAGGTTGATAATATCTCCTTGTAACATACCATATCTAGAAGAGTATAAAAGAGTCTTGAATTTATACTTAATATTTAAATATATCTACAATGAACAGACATACGTATTAAAATACAGAGTGTTTGAGAAAAATCACTTATTTATTCACTAAAATACCTTTTCCTACAAGAGTGTTTATTTCTTTAATTTTATTGTTTTTATCATAATTTATAATTAGAACTACTTTTTGTCCAAGACTTTGATTTTCATCTTGAGTAGCTAAAATTTCGTATAAACCAAAAGTAGCCAAATTCATAAAAGCATGCCCAAATATTCTGCTTGTTTTTATATTTGTACTGTAACTTTGAACAAAAGAATAGGTTTCACTTAAGCTATTGTCTTTTTCAAACTTACTGCTAATTGCTTTTCCTATTTCTTTAATGACATCTGCTCTTTTAGACCCAAGTTCCAACACAGACAAATCCTTTTGTTTGGGCTGGTTCATTTCTTGTTTAATTGAACATGCACTCATTATTAATACTAATGCGGCGCTCATCAGTAGAAATAACACTTTTGAATATATTGTTTTTCTCATATTTTTCCTTTTTTTACATTTCTTATTGTTTAGGATGCTTTAGTATAAAAGAATATTATGTGGATTTATGGGGGAATTAAAACAAAATTTAAAAAATAAAACAGCTCTATAATTTAATCTGTTTAAAATAAAATTTATTAATTTAAAATACATAGTATTTTATAAAAATAATATAGGATTATATGTTATGATATATTTTTTTCATGAACATTAAATAATATGTTTATGACTCAAGACTATCAATGCGCAAAATGCGTAAATTTAAGGATAAAAATATGAGTAAAATATTTTTAGATAGCTTGAAAACTAAACTTGACTCAATACATGAGCAAGGTTTATACAAAAAAGAGAGAATAATAAATTCTCCTCAAGCGTCGAATATTACGTTAAGTGACGGTTCAGAAGTAATCAACTTTTGTGCCAACAATTATTTAGGACTAGCAAGTAATGCAAAAATGAAAACAGCTGCAGCAAACGCGCTAGAAGAATTTGGATATGGAGTTGCATCGGTACGATTTATTTGTGGAACACAAAGCATTCATAAAAAATTAGAAAAAAATATTTCTTCTTTTTTACGTACAGAAGATACTATTTTATATTCTTCTTGTTTTGATGCAAATACGGGTTTATTTGAAACACTTTTAGATGCAAACGATGCAATAATAAGCGATGAATTAAATCATGCAAGTATTATTGATGGTGTTCGTTTATGTAAAGCAAGCAGATACCGATATAAAAATTCCAATATGCAATCTTTGGAAGAACAATTGATTCTTGCAAAAGATTCAAAATTTAAACTCATTGTAACAGATGGTGTGTTTTCTATGGATGGTTCCTTGGCTAATTTACCAGAAATTTGCATTTTAGCAAAAAAATACGATGCTATTTTGATGGTAGATGATTCTCATAGTATTGGAGTATTAGGAGAACAAGGCAGAGGAACACCTTCTCATTATGGTATTGAAGATCAAATTGATATTTATACAGGAACGCTTGGAAAAGCGCTGGGAGGTGCTAGTGGAGGTTATACTTCAGGACGTGCTAACATCATTGAATATTTAAGACAACGTTCACGTCCTTACTTATTTTCAAATTCTATTGCACCTATGGTAGCAGCTGCTTCGATTGAAGCCCTTAGTATTTTGCAAGATTCAAAAGAATTATTGCTTACATTAAAAAATAACAGCAAATATTTCAGAGATGAAATGAGTAAAGCTGGTTTTATTTTAAAAGGTGCCGATCATGCTATTGTGCCTGTGTTATTAAAAGAAGCAAAACTAGCAAGTTTAATGGCTTCAAAACTTTTAGAAAAAGGCATTTATGTGATTGCATTTTCTTTTCACGTTGTTGCAAAAGGACAAGCGCGTATAAGAATACAACTTAGTGCAACGCACACTAAGGATCAGTTGAATAAAGCTATTTCAGCTTTTACTAGCATTGGTAAAGAATTAGGAGTAATTTCATGATGAAAGCATTATCAAAATTACACAATAAAAAAGGAATTTGGCAAGTTGAAGCGCCAATTCCTACACCTGGGCACAATGATTTATTAATTAAAATAAAAAAAACAGCCATTTGTGGTACAGATATGCATATTTACAATTGGGATGAATGGGCACAAAGAACTATACCTACTCCTATGATTGTAGGTCATGAATTTGTAGGTGTCGTAGAAGCTATTGGAGAAGAAGTACGTGGTTTTAAAATTGGAGACAGAGTTTCTGGCGAAGGCCATTTAACCTGTGGACATTGTAGAAACTGTAGAGCCGGACGCTTGCATTTATGTAGAAATACAAAAGGTGTAGGGGTTAATATTCAAGGATGTTTTGCACAATATTTATGTTTACCTGCTTTTAATGCATTTAAACTACCCGCTTCAATTACTGACTCTCAAGCAGCAATCTTTGATCCTTTTGGTAATGCTGTACATACTGCTTTGTCTTTTGATTTAGTGGGAGAAGATGTTTTAATAACAGGAGCTGGTCCTATTGGGGCAATGGCTGCATCCGTAGCTTCTCATGTAGGAGCCAGACATATTGTAATTACAGATATAAATGATCATCGTTTAGAACTTGCTTCAAAAATGGGGGCTACTAGAACGGTTAATGTAGCAGAAGAATCCCTAGAAGATGTTATGAAAAGTTTGAATATGTGTGAAGGTTTTGATGTAGGTTTAGAGATGTCAGGAGCTCCTTCTGCTTTTAAAGCTATGCTTAAAAACATGAACAATGGTGGAAAAATTGCCATGTTAGGAATTCCACCCAATGAAATGGCAATATCATGGGATGAAGTAATATTCAAAGGTTTGATTATAAAAGGAATTTATGGCAGAGAAATGTTTGAAACTTGGTATAAGATGGCAAACTTGATTCAATCAGGTTTGGATTTAAACCCTATAATTACTCATGAATTTAAAATAGATGATTTTCAAAAAGGCTTTGATATTATGAATTCAGGTCTTTCTGGAAAAGTTATATTAGATTGGCAAGATTAAAAACAAAGGAGAATCCTTTGTTTTTATTTTTACAATATATTTTTTCTTCCACAACAACTCCCCTTATATTTTTCTAAGAAAATAAGATCGAATTAATAGTATCTATTTTTCAAATAAAATTCTACTTTGTAATGAGATTGTAATTATATAGTGCTATACTTTTTCTATGAAAGAAAAAATATATGTCATCGATACAAACATCATTTTACAAAATATCCAAAACCTATACAGAATCTCTGATAATGGTACAAATATTTTAGTCGTACCAGAAACTGTTCTTTTTGAATTAGAAGACAAAAAAAAGTTATCAAGCGAGTTGGGTTATTATTCAAGAGCGTTTGCCAGACTACTGGCAAAAATGAAAACAAAAGAGATTGATCATAAAAAAGGCTTTAAGGTAGTTAAATACTTTAATGATGAACTGGTACTTCATGTAATTGCAAAAGATACATATGAAGAGAACATAGAACAAGTGCATTTAAGTGAATGCAATGATAAACGTATCATTGAAGTTGCTGTTATTGCACAAGAATATTATAAAGGTTCTCAAGTAATATTCTTATCTTTAGATGTATATGCAAGAACCTTTGCACAATTTAAAGCTATAAAAACAGAAACACTTCATGATGATAAATCAACCGTTCCTCGTTTTGAATTTATCAAAAACTTTAATTTGGATTCATCTGTATTTAATACTTTAGATGGCAAAAGAATTAAAGATATAGATAAAGATTATAGTTTACAAAATTTTTCTTATTCTTTTAACAGTGAAGATGGAAACAAAACATATGCTTTAGTACATAATGAAAAAATAGATCTTTTAAAAGAAAATGACTTTAAAGCTTTGAGTGTAAAACCGGTTAATTTAAAACAAAAACTTTTTACAAAAGCCATATTATCAAATGCTTTTGATTTATTAGTAATTGATGCAAAAGCAGGTTCGGGAAAAACATTAATGTCTGTAGTATCGGCAATCAGACTTATTGATTTAGGAATGTATGACAAAATAATCTATGTTAGAAATTCAATTGAATCTTTAGATAAAGGTGCTGATATTGGTTATTTATCTGGGAATGATGAAAAGTTTAGAATTTATAATATGGCATTAAACGATACCCTAGAATTTATCTCAAAAAAACATCTTAAAAAAAGTGAAAACAGAGAAAATAAAGAATCTATTGAATCAAAAATAAATGAACTGACTTCTAAATACTGTATAGAAACCCTATGGCCTGGTGAAGCTAGAGGAAGAACCCTAGGAAATGCTATTGTAATTATGGATGAGTGGCAAAATTCAAGTGAAAAAACCACTCAACTTATTTTATCAAGACTGGATGAAACATGTATGGCAATCGTTATTGGTTCAAACAGACAAATTGATAATATGTATTTAAACAAATATAATAATGGTTTAACATCTTTACTCAAACAAACCAACAATGCTCACGAAGAACTAAATATGTTTGCTATTGAACTGGAAAAAGCAGTGCGTGGAAAATTTGCAGAATTTACAGAACGTATTTTTGAAAAAGGAAATAAATAAACGCTTAATTAATAGTTGGAATTTATTTTTCAAAAAGGATACACTTAACATTTGTAAAACATAAGCATGAAACACCTATTGATATTCAAAAAAAAACTATTAAAAATATTCACTCTTATTAAATTTCAAAACTAAATAGCTTTCCAATGAGAAAGATGTTTAGGGTCTAAATTCTTTTTTACATGCAAACACAAAAGTGGAAAAAACTTCAAAAAATCTTTTTCTAGAACATCAATATTACTGCAAACAGCAGGATAATATGAAGAAGCACTTTCTCTTTTTAATAAGCGTGGAGATAAACGTTTGTCCATACGTAAAAAAGATTTCTCCAGGTCTTCCATACTTTTATATTTACTTAAAAAATCATAAACAATAAGATTAGAAACAAAATCCTTTGCTTTTATAGGAAAAGAACTTTTTCGTAAAGCGGCCTTTTTATAAAAGTCACTAAGATATTCTTCTAAAGAAATAGGTGAAAATACATGCCAGTTTTTTGTTAAAAAATAATCATAAGTCAAATCAATAACAACTGCTTTAAGAAGACCTTTTTCTCTTAGGCATTTTTTACTTTTAGATACTATATCATGTGAATCTGTAAAAGAATCGATTTTTTGATGGGTTTTCATACCCATAATAAGTTCATTACTAGCGCCTATCCAGTATCTTCCTTTCATGGGATCATTTAAGATATTTCCCAATTGAAAGTCTGTTTTTTTTTCTGATAAAAATAAGTGTGCTAACCAATTCATTTAATATCCAAACAATTCTTTTGTATTAAAAGAAGTATACTCTAATCTGATAAACAAAGAATGAAAGCAGATTTTTTTGGTTATAATTAGAAAAAAATAAAGAGAGATTATGAGTAAAGTTAAAGAACTTGAAATACTATTAAAAGAAGACGTTTTAGTAGAAGTAGAAGAAAATATTGAAGAAGCCCTTAATATACTTGATAAAAAAAAGAACAATAAAGAAGCAAAAGAAGAATTAGAATATATGGAAGAAATTCAAGCCTATTTTAATGATGTGATTATAGATATTGACAACAATAAATTAAGCGAAAAAGATGCAGAAGATATTCTTGAAGTTTTAGAAGAAATGAGAATTGAAAATCAAGTTTAAGAAGTAGGAGAAACATGTTAGATTTAGAAACATATCAAATAGTTAACGTTTTGGCTGTATGTATAGGCCTTATTTTTGGCATGATTGCTCAAAAAAAACAATTTTGTTTTTCTGGATCTATCAAAGACTATATTCTAACAAAATCCACAAAACGCGCTTCATCAGTCATCATGGCTATGCTTGTAGCAATTATATCTTCACAAAGTTTGTTTTTTTACTATGATATTGATATTAGTCAAAGTATTTATTACAAAGAAAATATCAATTATTTTGCCATAATTTTTGGCTCTTGTTTATTTGGAGCAGGAATGATGATAGCAGATGGATGTGGGAACAGATCTTTAGTAAAATTTGCCCAAGGTGATAGTAATGCTTTAGTAACCTTGCTGTTTATTGCTATTTTTGCTTATGGTACGAGTAAAGGTTTTTTAAGCGGTTTTTTACGTCCTTTTACTCAAAATGATTATTTAATAGAACTTTCATCTTATATTACAAACATATCATTAAATATATATGCGCTTATATTTGTATTGTTTGTATTACTGGCATTTTTTGTAAGAAAAATCAAACGTATTTTTTCTTTAGCAGATGGTTTTTTCATTGGTTTATTAATTGCTTGTGCTTGGGCTTTAACTGGAATTCTAGGCGAAGAAAGTATGGAAAGACTTATTGATTTACAAGCTATAAGTTTTATTTATCCAAGTGCTCAAAGTTTAGAGCTTTTTATGTTTTATCAAGTAAATGAACTGCAGTTTTCAGTTGCTTTATTATTAGGTGTTGTTTTAGGTTCATTTTTAATGTCATCTGTAAATAAAAAATACAGTTTTGGCTGTACCTCCAATGTCAATATAAATAAAGTAAAATACAATATGATAGGTGGAGCACTTATGGGTACTGGTGGGATATTATCCATTGGATGTACAGTAGGTCAAGGATTAAGTGGTTTATCTACCCTTGCATTTTCATCTTTATTGGCCATTGTTTGTATTTTTATTTCAGGTTTTATAACAGCAAAAATTTTAAACAAGTATAATAAATTACCCATGTGTTTCATATTTGAATGGAACGATACGTCCAATTATCAAATTTAAAAACACCTGCATATTTTTTTATTATAGGGAAGATGTTTTATTATAAACAACTGGCATTTGACCTTGCCATTTGTCCCAAGTATCACTATTAATATGTAAAGTACTCATTAAATGTGCTACATTTATTCGTGAAGTACTTCCTGAATTAAAAATAGCACTTCTAATGGGTGAAGCATATAATTCATACTCACTTTGTTTTATTTCATTAATTAATGCATCCGGCCTTATTATACACCATTGTAAATATTCATTATTTTGTCCAATGATTTTTCTTAAATAATCACTTGCATTTTCATTGTCTTTATGAGGAGGAATTAAATTACGAAGTACAGACATAATGCATTTTTGTGCAAATGAAATTTTTTCATTTAAATCACGATTAGAATTACCAGCAGTATTCATTAAAATAAATTTTCTAATATTTTTTTCTTTTTGTTCCTGAATTACTTCACAGAATCGTTTAGTAATCTCACAAACAAGATTTCTAGGATCAAAATACATTCCTTTTATACTTAAGGTATGGCCTAAACAAGAAAAGACACTTTTCACATCACTAAGAAGTAAAGATATGTCCTCTTTGCTTAAGTCATAAACATTTGTCCTAATTATTTCTACATTTTCATGCTTAATAAAATCATCCTCTAAAAAAGCACCTTTTCTTAATATGATTTTTACTTTAATATTTTGTAATACTAAGAAACTAAGTAATAGTTTTCCAGTAGCTCCACTTGCCCCTAAAATTAATACCGACATTATTTTCCTTTAAGATACGTTTAATCTTCTAAA
>SPKZ01004815.1_pt1 | contig 15905 bp, 15 predicted proteins | sample 2456571 | NCBI WGS metagenome assembly SPKZ01 (sample SAMN11192286, study PRJNA482655) | marine metagenome | biome: ENVO:00000447; feature: ENVO:00000244|ENVO:00000211|ENVO:00000569|ENVO:00002023; material: ENVO:00002151; isolation source: ocean water from marine abyssalpelagic zone ...
CTGGTGGATCAGCGCGCCCACGGCGAATCCGACGCGCCCCCCGGACCCTACCGCCGGGAAGAACTGGCGGCCGACGTGATCGGACTCCTCGACGCGCTCGAGATCGAACGGGCGGTTCTGGTCGGGCACTCGATGGGCGGGATCGTCGCGATGACGACGGCCCTGTCCGCCCCGGAACGCGTAGAAGCCCTGGCCCTGCTCGGCACGGCGAGCCAGTGCAGCGAGCGGGTCGCCGGCTGGTACGACGAGATCGCGCAGGCAGGGGAAACCGAGGGGCTGCCCGGGCTCGCGCGCAAGGTCTTCGGCTCGGATTCGTCGCGCCAGGTCCGCGGAGATGCGGCCGGAATCGCGCACCTCACCCGGACCCTGCGAAGCCTGTGGGACGACCCGCTCACCCCCAAGCTCGCGCGCATTGAGTGTCCGGTGGTGCTGGTCGTCGGAGAGAAAGATCCCATGGGGCCCAAGGCGTCGACGCTGATTGCGGACGCGCTGCCCGATTCCACGCTCCGGGTACTCCCAGGCGTGGGACACTGGAGCCACGTCGAGTCCCCGGACGAGGTCGTCGAGGCACTCGGAACGCTTACGACAAGGATGGCAACATGAGCCGCACGCACAGTCCCCGGATCGAAATGCTCGGGATCGACGCGTCCAAGGCCGCGGCCGCCGAGGCTTCGATCCCCGAAGCGTTTGCAGAACTCTCCGTGTTCCGCGTCTTGCTTCACCACCCCGAACTCGCGAAGGCGATCACGGGGCTGCTGACGACCCTACTCTTCCGCGGAAGCCTCGACACCCGCCTGCGCGAGCTCGTCATCATGCGAATCGCGTGGGTCACGGGCTCCTGCTACGAGTGGACCCAGCACTGGCGCGTCGCGATCCAGCTCGGGGTGAGCGAGCAGGACCTGCTCTCGGTTCGAGATTGGAAGAACGCGCCCAGTCTGGGCGATGCGGAGCGCGCCGTCCTGGCAGCCACCGACGACACCCTCGAACTCGGGAAGGTTCGGAACCAGACCTGGTCCGCGCTCGAGAAGCAGCTCGGAGACGGGAAGGAACTCCTCGAACTGGTCGCCTGCATCGGAAACTGGCGGCTTTTCTCGCAGTTGCTTCAGAGCCTCGAGATTCCGCTCGAGGACGGCGTCGAGGCCTGGCCGCCGGACGGGGTCCCGTCTCCGGCCGCAGGCTGACGAAGAGATCCACCTTCTGGACCGCCCCGGTCCGGGAAAGGAGTCCAAATGCACCCGGCGCTCCGAACTCCGCTGTGCGATCTACTCGGCATCGAGATACCAATCGCCCAGGCCGGCATGGGCTACGTGGCGCGCGGAGAACTCTGCGCGGCCGTTTCCGAAGCCGGCGCGCTCGGCGTCATCGGAGCTGCCTCGCTCTCGCCCAAGCGTCTCCGGGAGGAGATCCGCAAGGTCCGGGATCGCACCGATCGGCCCTTCGGAGTCGACATCCTGTTCGCGACGATCGGTAGACCAGAGCGCGGCGAGGCCGAGGCTCGTTTCACGCGCGAGATCCAGGGCCACATCGACGTCGTGTTCGAGGAACGCGTGCCGGTTCTGATCAGCGGCCTGGGCAATCCCGGACCGGTCGTTGCGAAGGCCCACGACCAAGCCATGGTGGTGATGTCGCTCGTCGGAAACACCCACAACGCGGTGAGGGTCGCGCAGGGCGGCGTCGACGTGATCATCGCGCAGGGCTACGACGGCGGCGGGCACACCGGCCGGGTCGGCACGCTCGCGCTCCTGCCCGCCGTGATCGATGCGGTCGACGTCCCGGTGATGGCGGCCGGCGGCATCGCCGACGGACGCGGACTGGCCGCCGCGCTGGCGATGGGGGCGGTCGGGGTCTGGATGGGGACACGCTTCGTGGCGAGCGACGAGGCGGACGGCCACGTGGACTACAAGCGACGGATCGTCGAGATCGACGACGAGGGCACGACCCGGACCCGCTGCTTCAGCGGCAAACCATGCCGCGTGATCAAGAACCAGACGACGGAAGCCTGGGAGGCGCCCGAGCTCCAAGCCAGGATTCAGCGCTTTCCGCAGCAGGTCGGGGTCGTCTCGGAGTGGCTCGGCGAGGACCCGTACCGGGCGGGCCGGCATCAGGGCAAGACCGAGATCGGTGCACTCGCGGCCGGCCAGTCCTCGGTCCTGATCCACGAGGTGCTCCCGGCCGGCGAGATCGTGCGCGGGATCGTGCGCGAGGCGGACGCGGCGCTCGCGCGACTCGCTCCGGCCGCGCGACCCGAAGGGCTTCAGGGTGCCGGCGCGTAGGCCTGAGGCCCGCACGGCAAGTCTCTCATTTTACAGGGGAAGTTCGAATCTGGACGAATCAGTACCGATTCGATAGGGTGTACTGGAGCGGCCTTTCGGCCGATGATTCACGGCAGAGGAGAGGGACCCCCCGCATGAGCGTCGTCAGGCTGACCGAGCCCGCTGCCAGCAAGGTACTCGAACTGCGCGCGCGCGACGGAGGCGCGGAAGCCGCCCTCAGGATCAAGGTCATCGGGGGCGGTTGTAGCGGGCTCCAGTACCAACTCTCCTTCGATAGTGCGACGGAAGACATGGATCACGACCAGGAGATGCACGGCGTTCGACTGCTCGTCGACGCCAAGAGCGCCATCTACCTGGCCGGCGCGACCGTCGACTACGTCGACGACCTGAACGGCAGCGGGTTCCGGATCGAGAACCCGAACGCCACATCTACCTGCGGCTGCGGCGAGAGCTTCGGCGTCTAAGTCCCGCCTTGCCCGGCCACCCCCCCGGCGCCGAAACCAGGCCGAGCCTTCCGGCAGACCGGCGCGGCCGCCGGCTGCGCGACCTGCGCATCTCCGTCACGGACCGCTGCAACTTCCGCTGCCCGTACTGTATGCCGGCCGAGATCTACGGAGAAAAATACACCTTCCTGCCCCGCGGCGAGGTCCTGAGCTTCGAAGAGATCGAGCGGCTCTCGAGGATCTTCGTCGACCTCGGCACCTCGAAGCTCAGGATCACGGGCGGAGAGCCTCTGCTCCGCGCCGAACTTCCGACGCTGATCAAGAAGCTCGCCTCGATCGAGGGGATTCGGGACATCGCGCTCACCTCAAACGGCCAGCTGCTCGAGGATCAGGCCGGGCCGCTCCGCGATGCCGGCCTTCGGCGGGTGACCGTCAGCCTCGACAGCCTCGACCCGGAGCAGTTTCGCCGAATGAGCGGCCGCAATTTCGGACCCGAGCGGGTCCTGGCCGGAATCGAGGCGGCCGACCGGGCGGGACTGGCGCCGATCAAGATCAACTGCGTCGTTCAGCGGGGGCTCAACGACCCGAGCTTCATCGAACTCGCTCGCCATTTCCGCGGCACGCGCCACGTCGTGCGCTTCATCGAATACATGGACGTCGGGACCCTCAACCGCTGGAAACCCTCCGAGGTGGTCGCAGCGAGTGAGATCCTCGACCGCATTGCACGGGAGGCACCGCTCGAGCCGGTGGGTCCCGCCTACCCGGGCGAGGTCGCCAGGCGCTATCGCTACCGCGACGGCTCGGGCGAGATCGGAATCATCGCGTCGGTGACCCAGCCCTTCTGCGGCGACTGCGTGCGGGCGCGACTCACGCCCGATGGCCGGCTCGTCACCTGCCTGTTCGCGACCGATGGACGCGACCTGAAAGCAGCGCTCCGGGGCGGAGCGAGCGACGCCGAACTCCGGGACCTAATCCGGTCTGTCTGGACCCAGAGGGACGACGCGTACTCGGAGCAGCGAGGCGCGGCCGCTTCGCGCGCGAGCGAGTCCCCGAAGCGGCGCAGGGTGGAGATGTACGAGATCGGAGGCTAGGTCCGTGTCCTCGGCTCCGCTGCCGATCCAGCCCAGGCTCGAGTTCGGCTTCATCAGCAGCATGGCGGGCCCGGCCGACACGCGCGCGACGGTCGAGGGCGCCGAGCGCCTCGGCTTCGACTCGCTCTGGGTGGGGGACCACGTCGCATTTCCGGTTCCGATCCTCGACCCGCTGCTCCAGTTGGCTCAGGCAGCCGCCTTCAGTGAGCGCCTCCGCTTCGGAACCTCGGTCTACCTCGTCCCGCTGCGGCACCCGACGCCGCTCGCGAAGCAGGTTACAACGCTGGACCACCTGACCGGGGGCCGCTTGATCTTCGGTGTGGGCGTGGGCGGCGAGTTTCCGGACGAGTTCCTGGCCTGCGGTGTGCCGGTTCACGAACGGGGCGCGCGTCTCGAGGAAGCCATCCCGCTGCTGAGGCGGCTGGTCAACGGAGAGGAGACGGAGGGCCCCGGCCCGTTCTACCGCTTTCCGCCCGTTCGACTGCGCTCCCGGCCGGTACAACCGGGGGGCCCGCCGATTTGGTGTGGGGGTCGCGCGGACGTCGCGCTCCGGCGGGCCGGACGCATGGCGGACGGCTGGATCTCGTACGTGGTGACACCCGAGGCCTACCGGCGCGGGCTCGAAATCATCGCCAAGGGCGCGACTGCCGCCGGGCGCGAGATCGAAACCTTCGGAACCGGCCACCTGCTCTTCACCCGCATCGATTCCGACCGCGAGCGAGCACTCGACGTCGCGAGCGCACATCTGAGCCAGCGCTACGCGATGGACTTTCGACGGGCCACGGCGCGCTACGCGGCAGTCGGACGGCCCGAGGACGTCGCGGAGCGGATTGCCGCATTCTGGAGGGCCGGCCTTCGCCACGTCGTGCTCGACCTGGTCGGCCCCCGCGAGGAACGGGACCTGCAACTCCAGCGCTTCGCGGCCGAGGTGCGTCCACTGCTCTCTAGCCTGGGGTAGCCCGGGTGGCGGGGCTGGAGCACGAGACCGGACTCGAACCGGCGACAGCCACGTTGGCAACGTGGGGCTCTACCAACTGAGCTACTCGTGCGTAACTTCTTTATCGCCGTGTGCCGCGACCTCGTCAAGGCCCGCCCGCGGGCTCAGAGCTTCTCAACGTGAGGCGCGGCCTCGAGATCCCGGGTCGCATTGCGGGTATCGAAGACTCGCGGAGCCAGGCGCGCCACGCGCGCGTAGTCGACCGAGCTGTGTGCGGTCGTGATCACGACCAGATCTGCGTTTCGGAGCTCCTCGTCGGTGAGGGGCACCGATTTCCAACTCGCGTTGTCGGTTGTGACCTCCGGGAGCAGCGGGTCGTGGTAGCGGATATCGGCCTGCTGCTGGCGAAGTCGCTCGAGAATCTCGAGCGCCGGCGACTCTCGCGTATCGGCCACGTCGGCCTTGTAGGCCACGCCGAGCATCAGGATACGCGAGCCGTTCACGGGCAGGCGGTCTCGATTGAGAATGTTCGCGATCCGATCGCAGGCCCAGTCCGGCATGCTCGTGTTGATTTCGCTCGCCAGTTCGATGAAGCGCGCGTTGTAGTTCAGGCTGCGCAGCTTCCAGGCGAGGTAGTTTGGATCGATCGGGATGCAGTGGCCGCCAATACCCGGCCCGGGCTCGAACTTCATAAAACCGTAGGGCTTGGTCGCCGCGGCTTCGATCACCTCCCACACGTCGAGTCCGAGCCGTTCGCAGATCACGGCGATCTCGTTCGCGAGCCCGATGTTGATCATGCGGAAGGTGTTCTCGAGCAACTTCACCATCTCGGCCGTTCGCGAGCACGAAACGGAGACCACCTCGTCGAAGACCGAGCCGTAGAGGCTCTCGGCAAGCTTTCTGCAGAGTTCGGTGTCGCCGCCCACGACCTTCGGGACCTGTCTCAGCGAGTAGCGTTCGTTTCCGGGGTCGATCCTCTCGGGCGCGAAGGCAAGCGAAAAATCCTCGCCGAGCCGAAGCCCCGACTCCTCGAGCATCGGGCGAAACAGTTCTTTGGTCGTGCCGGGGTAGGTGGTGCTTCCGAGCACCACCAGTTGCCCCGATCGCAGCGTCCGCCGAATCCCCTCAAGCACCGACATGATGTGTGAAACATCGGGGTCCTTGGTTCTCGTGAGCGGGGTGGGCACGCACACCTGGATGCAGTCGAGCCTCCCCAGTTCCCGCATGCTCGTCGTGGCAGAGAGCTTCCCGTCCGCGACGAGCCGCGCCACCTCTGCCGCCGAAACGTCGCCCAGGTAGGAGCGCCCGGCATTCACGTGGTCGACGCGATCTCCGTCGAGGTCGACGCCGAGAACCCGGAACCCGGCGTCCGCGAAGGCCAAGGCGAGTGGCAGGCCGACGTAGCCGAGCCCGACCACGCCGATCTCGGCCCTCCGCGACTCGATTCGCTCGGCGAGTTCTTCGAGGCGCGTCACGCGTCCGCGTCCGAATCCGCGCCGAGGTGCGCGACCAGGTAGTCGTAGCCCGACCAGAGCGTCAGGCCGGTCGCAACCAGAAGCAGAACCAGTCCGACTTCGTAGGTGGGCAGGACCCACAGCGGATAGTAGATCAGGAGCGCCGTCACGGCAGCCGTCTGAAAGCCGGCCTTCCACTTGCCCATCGAAGAGGCCCCGAGAACCACCCCTTCGGCCGACGCCATCGCACGCAACGCCGTCACCGCGATCTCGCGGGCCAGGATGGCAACTACCAGCGGCAAAGCCCAGAGCGGCAGCCGGTCCACCGCAACCAGCATCACGAACGCCGTCATCACCAGGAGCTTATCCGCGAGCGGATCGAGCAGTTTCCCGATCCGGGTCACGGTGCCGTCGCGCCGGGCCAGATAGCCGTCTAGGAGATCGCTGAGCGAGGCCGCCAGGTACCCGACCCCGAACACCAGACTCGCTCCGCGCCCGGGAAAGAACGGGAGCAGGAGCAGCAAGGGAACGACCGCGATCCGCCCGAGCGTGATGCTGTTCGGAATCGTCCAGAACTGCTCTCGCGGAAGCCGGCCTCCCACGTGCGGCGTCGTCTCAGTCGAAATGCCCATGGTAGTGTCGGTAGAACTCCAGGACCTTCCGCACGTAGCTTCGGGTCTCGCTGTAGGGAGGAATTCCCCGATGGCGACGCACCGCCTCGGAGCCCGCATTGTACGCTGCGAGCGCAAGCGACAGGTCCCCCCGGTGGGTCCGGACCAGTCTGGCGAGATGCCGCGTCCCTCCATCGATGTTCTGCCACGGGTTGAACGGATCGTCCACCCCGAGGGAGGCCGCGGTGGGTGGCATCAACTGCATCAGGCCCTGGGCTCCCTTGTGCGAGACCGCGCGGGCGTCGAATCCCGACTCGGCGTGGATTACGGCCTTGAGCAGCGCCGGAGAGATCCCGTGGCGTCGGCCCGCGCCCAGGATGAAACTGTCCCAGGCGGCGGCCCGTCGGCTCCACCCGCCCGGGCGCCGCTCGCGAATCCGAGCGTCCGGCGACCGATCCGGGGCTCGTTCATGGTAGCCCGCGTGCCGCGGGCCGTCGGAGAAGTGCACCGTGCCCTGGGAGTCGGTGTACTGCCAGACCTGGGCACCGGCCCCGCCGGGCGCGGCCAGAAGCCCGATCAGCAGCGACCCCCGGAACAGCCTGCGAACGTCGTCGGAATGACGCATCTGGACCCCCCTCCGCCGTATCGGCTGCCCGGCTCGCGAGGCTTGAATCCCGCCCCGGAAGCCCGAGTCGGTCGTGCCTCGGACGCCGGCGCCCGGGTGCGCTCCCCGGCCCCTGCTGGCCCACTTGGTGGCGGCCACCCGGGTAGATAGAATCAGCGAATCGTGGCGTACGAACAGGACTTTCTCGTGTTGGGGAGCGGCATTGCGGGGCTTAGCTTCGCGCTCCGGGCCGCCCAGCACGGCCAGGTCTCGCTGGTCACCAAGAAAGCGAGCACGGAGTCCGCCACCAACTACGCCCAGGGCGGAATCGCCGCCGTCGTGGCGAGCGACGATTCCTTCGAGGCCCACGTCCAGGATACGCTGAGCGCCGGCCAGGGCCTGTGCGACGAGGAGACGGTCCGCTTCGCGGTCGAGCGCGGGCCGGCCGCCGTCCGGAGACTCGTGAACCTCGGGGTTCGCTTCGATCCCGCGAATAGCGGTCCGGGCTACGACCTCGGCCGTGAGGGCGGGCACTCGAGGCGACGCGTCCTCCACGCCTCAGACTTTACCGGTCGCGAAATCGAGCGTGCCCTGGTCGAGGCCGTCCGGGCACACCCCAGAATCGAGGTCTTCCCTCACCGACTGGCCGTCGACCTGGTCACGTCGAGGAAGCTCGGAGAAGCGGGACCGCCGTGGATCCGGGGAGCCTACGTGCTCGACTCGGCCTCGGGCAGCGTGGAGGCGTTTCGGGCCCCGATCGTGTTCCTGGGGACCGGGGGCTGCGGAAAGGTCTACCTCTACACGACCAACCCCGAAATCGCCTCGGGAGACGGGATCGCGATGGCCTACCGGGCCGGTTCCACCATCGCGAACATGGAGTTCATCCAGTTTCACCCGACCTGCCTGTATCACCCCGACGCGCGCTCGTTCCTGATCAGCGAGGCAATCCGGGGCGAGGGAGGCATCCTGCGCACCCGCTCCGGCCAGGCCTTCATGGCGCACTATCACGAACAGGCCGACCTTGCGCCGCGCGACGTCATCGCGCGTGCCATCGATGCGGAACTCAAGCAGTCCGGGGACGATTGCGTTTTCCTCGACTGCACGGCGATGGATCCGAGCTTCGTCGAGCGACGCTTTCCGAACATCTCGCGCCGCCTTCTGGACTACGGGATCGATCTCTGCAAGGAGCCGGTTCCCGTCGTGCCCGCCGCCCACTACTGCTGCGGTGGCGTGCGTACGGACCTGCGGGGGGAGACGGAGATCGGCAGCCTGTTCGCCGCCGGCGAGACGGCCTCCACCGGACTCCACGGTGCCAACCGGCTCGCTTCGAACTCGCTGCTAGAAGGAATCGTGTTCGCCGAGGCCGCCGCGGAGCGTGCAATCGAACGACTGGAGGAGCTCCGCAAGGCGCCGCGCGCGGAGCCCTCGATCGCCGAGTGGGACACGGGCGATGCGGTGGATCCTGCAGAGGCCATCCTGGTGAACGCCCACTGGGACGAGATCCGCCGCTTCATGTGGAACTACGTCGGAATCGTGCGGAGCGACAAGCGGCTGCAGCGCGCGCGACGTCGGGTCGAGCTTCTGCGTACCGAGGTCAGGCAGTACTACTGGACCTACAGGCTGACGCCCGACCTCGTGGAACTCCGAAACCTGGCCGACGTTGCCTGGCTGATCGTGCACAGCGCCCTTGCAAGAAAGGAGAGTCGGGGGCTGCACTTCACCCTCGACCATCCGCGGCCCGATCCTGGGGCGCCCAGAGACACACAGCTCCGGCGCGGGGACGCATGAGGATCCTGGTGACCGGTGGGGCCGGCTACGTCGGCGGCTTTACCGCCCGCTGGCTGCAAAAGGCCGGGCACGAGATTACGGTCCTCGACGATCTGTCGAGCGGGCATCGCGCGGCCGTGGAATTCGGGACGCTGGTCGTGGGAGACGTCGGAGACGCCCAAACGGTCCGGAAGCTCCTGGCGGACTGCCGCGCCGAGGCCGTGATTCACTTCGCGGCCTCGGTCCAGGTCGGAGAGTCGGTGGAGCAGCCGAGTCTCTACTGGAGAAACAACGTCGCCAACACCTTGACCCTGCTCGAAGGCATGATCGAGGCCGGGATTCGCCGGTTCGTATTCTCGAGTTCCGCCGCGACCTACGGTCCCTCCGACAGCGAGACGCTGCGCGAAGATGCACCCACCGATCCGCAGAGTCCCTACGGAGCGACCAAGCTCACGATCGAGCGGATCGCGCACGACTTCGCGCGGGCCTACGGCCTCGGCTTCGCCGCGCTGCGCTACTTCAACGCCTGCGGCGCGAGCCCGGATGGCGCGCACGGCGAGGACCACAGTCCGGAGTCGCACCTGATCCCGCGACTGCTGCGCGCCAGCCTCGAAGGCGGCGAGAAATTCCGCCTGTTTGGCGACGATTGGTCGACCGCGGACGGGAGCTGCGTCCGGGACTACGTGCACGTCGACGACCTGGCCGCCGCCCATCAGGCGACGCTGCTCGCCTGCAGAGATGGGCAGGGGCGGGTCTACAACGTCGGAACCGGCCGCGGCCACTCCGTGCTCGAAGTGATCCGATCCGTCGAACGGGTGACGGGAAGCCCGGTCCCGTGCGAGACCGCTCCGCGCCGCGAGGGAGACGTGGCGCGACTCGTCGCCTGCCCGGATCGTCTGCGCCAGGAACTGGCCTGGGAACCGGCCTGGCGCGATCTCGATTCGATGGTTGAAACGGCCTGGGCGTGGCACCAACGCCACCCGGACGGCTACGGCGACTGATTCCGGCCCGACAGGTACTGAGTGATGCAGTGCATCACGCTCTGATGCAGATCCTCGGACATCCCGTAGTTTTCGACCGGGATCCACACGACGTGATCGGCGAGACGACGCAACTCTCCCCCGTCGAATCCCACAAAGGCGACCGTGGGAACACCGCGCTCCCGGGCATAGCGGCAGGCCTCGACGACGTTCGGGGAACTCCCGCTCGAGCTGATCAGGAGCACCGCGTCGTCGGGGCCGAGGTAGTAGACGAGCTGCTGCCGAAAGACCTCCTCGTAGGAAAGGTCGTTCGCAAGCGCCGTGAGCATCGGGACGTTTGCGGCCAGCGAGTGCGTCCGGAAGGGCCGGTCTCCGGGCGCGTAAGTCAGCTTGGTCGCATCGCAGATCGTGTGGTTGGCAATCGCGGCACTGCCGCCGTTGCCGGCCACCCAGAGCGTGCCGCCGCGCTCACGCACCTGATCGAAGACCCCGAGCACACCCTCGAGCGATGCGCGGTCGAAGGCCTCGATCGCCTCAAGGAAGCGCTGGTAGTAGCCCTCCACGAACTCTCGAAAATCAGACACCGCCCCTCCTGAGTCTCGCTTGAAATCCGTTTCCCTGGACCGAGCTTCCCGCCTGTGTGCCTAAGATGCGCCGCGCCCACCCATCACTGCCGGAAGCGTTCGAAGCAGGATTCTTGCGTCGAGAAAAAGCGACCAGCGATCGATGTACTCTAAATCGAGGCTCACCCACTCCTCGAACTGAACCTCGCTGCGACCCTGAACCTGCCACAGGCAGGTGAGGCCCGGGCGCATGCTCAGGCGGCGGCGCTGGCGGGTCTCGTAGAAGCCGACCTCGCTCGGGATCGGGGGCCGGGGCCCGACCAGGCTCATCTGTCCGGCCAGGACCTGAAGGAACTGGGGCAGCTCGTCGATCGAGAGCTTGCGCAGAAGGCGTCCGACCCGGGTCACACGTGGGTCCCGCTTCATCTTGAACACCGGACCGGTCGCCTCGTTCTGGCTTCGGAGCTCCGCGAGACGCTCTTCGGCATCGGTGTACATGGTTCGGAACTTCACGAAGCTGAACTCCCGGCCTCGAAGCCCCACCCGATTCTGGACGAAGAAGACGGGTCCCCTGGAATCGAGCTTGATCGCGATTGCAATGACTGGCCAGAACGGAACTGCAAGTGCGAGCCCGACGAGTGCACCCAGGATGTCGATCCCGCGTTTGACCGTGAGCGCCCAGCTGGGGTGGTGGTGCCGGGTGGAGAAGGTCACGGCCGGAACCCCCAGCAGTTCGTCGAGCAGGGGCCGCGCGAGCCGCGTATCGAAGAGATCGGCGGGTACCGTGAAGTCTATGCCGATCGCCTCGCAGACTTCGAGGGCTTGCTGCGTCGATCTGGACGAAAGCCAGCGACGCGGCAGCGCAAAGATCACCTGGTCCACGACGCGGTGCGACGCGATCGTGTCCAGAGTCTTGACCGGGCCGAGCAGCAACTCGCCCAGCTCGCGCCGATCTTCGGGCTGCGGATTGTCGTCCAGAAACCCGAGGAGCTTGCAGCCGCGCTCGCCGCGCTTCGACTGCAACTGCGCGGCAAGTCCACGCGCCCGGCGGCCGGAACCCAGAATTACGACGTTCTGGAACTCCTCGGGCCAGGCATCCAGTGGAGAGCGCGGCTGCCAGTACAGCACCCTGCCGGCAAACCAGAGTCCGGAGTAGAAGGCGACAAAGATCGTCCCGAAGAACCCGGGCACGATGCGCTGGCTCACCAGCGACGCCATCAGTACGATCGCAACCGCCGCAAGCACAGCGCCCGCCAGACCCCCCAGAAACAGCCTCGCGCTGCTGCGAGCGATGTAGAAGTCGTACCCCTTCACGCAGAAGATGGCCATGGGACAGAGGAAGAAGGCCATGAAACAGAGAACGTTGCCGCCGACACTGAACGGATCCGGGGCCGGGCCCGAGATCGTACGAAACAGGACGCTCGAATGAATCTCGAGCGCCCCGATGCAGGCCGCGACGCCCAGCAGACCGTCGCTGGCCGCTGCTCGGACCTGGAACAGGAGCCGCGCCTGCCTGAAGGTCACAGGCGCCTCCCAAGATTCCGGGGAAGCGGGTCCCGCCGCACGCGTGGGTGCCAGCGGCGCCTTCGATTGTGGGCCCGTCCGCGCTCGGGGAGGCTCAACGCCTCACCTGAGGGGGTTCCCGGCGCCTGCGCCCCGACACTCGTTCGCGCAACGAGTCGGGCCGCTCGTCCCGGCGCCGGCCAGCTCTACCGAAGGCACTGCGGGCTGCCATCCCGATAGCACCGCATCGCCATGCCTCGGCCGGATTCCCAGCCGACTTCCCGTTCCTATTTCCCGCTGCCGCTACGCGCACCCGCGAACCTAGCAGGCAGCTGCGGCGGTGAAAGGCACACAACACGCCGTCGCCCCCAACCGAAACCCCTTGCGGGACTCACCTAATTGTCACCCCAGATCGCTTCCAGCGTAAGCACCCGGAGCGTGTAATCGAGGATCGAGGAAATTGGGTACAGGGCCGTCTGAATCGCATGTCCGGTCTTTCCGAACCAGTTCGGGGGCACGTTGACCACATCACCCGGGCGGAGCGCGTAGTTGGTCTCGCCGATCCCATATTCGGCGATGTCCTCGAAGTTCACTGCGAACGCTCCGACCCCGGGTCGAACCAGACTCGAGGCGTTCCGGGCAGCCAGCAAGGTAGGCCCCTGCGCCGCGAAAAGCGCGTCGAGCACTCGCATGTCGGCGATCAACTCGTAGGAGCCCGGGTTGCTGACCTCGCCTAGGATGAAAAATCTACGACTTCTCGATTCGGCGAGGGAAACGCTCACCTGCGGATATACCACCAAACTTTTGGCGGCCTCCTCGATCGCCCGCTCGATCTCGGGGATCGTCTTCCCCCGAACTCCGATCTCTCCCACCATTTCGACCGAGACCCGGCCATCCGGGCGGACCACCAGGCTCATCTCTCCGGGCTCCGGCAGCAGCACCACGGTCAACAGGTCTGCCGGAGCGACCCGGTACCCGGCCGTCTGGAACGACGGGGAGGGATTCTCAATCGTCGGTGCAGAGGAGAAACAGCCCGAAACGAGCCAGGCCGTGGCTCCAACTACGACCGCAGCCGAGCGGTTCTTCATGAGGTTGAGATGCATGAGTCCAGAGGAACGCCCTATCATAACAGAGCAAGCTTTGGCGATTGTGTGGCCTCGACGCCTCGGCAGGATGGTGCAGACTCAGTGTAGTATCCAGGATGGTGGACTCTAGTACGGAAGCAGGAAACGCCGCCTCGCTTGACAGGGCCGGGCGCGTCGAAATGCAGCGAGGCGCCGGCCACGACTCGCCCGAGATGCTGCTGCGTGTCTTCTGCCTACTCGCTGCCGCGGGGCTGGTCGTTCCCGGCTTGCTTCTGATCTCCCCGATATGGGAACGGTCGGCGTACCTTAGCCACGGCTATCTGATCCCGATGATCGCCATCTTTCTGCTCTACCAGCGGAGGAGCGAACTTTTCAGAGCATTCCGCGAGGGCACCCCGGGCCGCTTTGGGGTCTTGGCTGTGCTCGTTGCCGCCGCCTTTCTGGTTCTGGCCGTGATCGGCGACGCAGTCTCCCCGGCCGGGGTCAGCGTGCCGCTCGTCCTCCTGGCGGCGTGCTACGCCATCGGAGGGCGAGAACTGCTGCGTGTGGCAGCGCTCCCCACCGGGTTTCTGATCTTCATGGTGCCTCCGCCCGGCGGCGTGGTGAACGCTGCGCTGATCAACCTCAAGCTTGCAGTGACCAAGATCTCAGTGGGAACGCTTCATTACTTCGACTATCCCGTCGCAGCAGCAGGGAACCAGTTGATGATTCCCGGGCACACGCTCTTCGTCGCAGATGCATGTAGCGGTCTCACTTCCATCATTACGCTCATCCCACTCGCCGCCATCGTCGCGTATCTGCTGAGCCACGGGTTCTGGCGGCGCCTCGTGATCATGCTCTCGGTCGTTCCGCTGGCCATGGCAGCCAACGCGCTGAGGGTGATTGTCACCGTCATCGCGGTTCCGACCTGGGGTGACGAGGTCGCGCAGGGCCTGCTGCACGAGACCTTCGGCGTTTCGACCTACATCATCGGTACCCTGGCCGTCCTCGGGATCACACGGCTGCTCCGATGAACGCGCGCGCTCGTCTGATCGCGGTGCTCCTCGCGCTACTCCTCCCGGGGGTCGGGCTCGCCTACTGGAACGCCTACGCGCTGAGCGATAGGGGATCCTTCGATACCACCGCGATCGGTCAAAGGCTGGGCGGACGGGTCATCGGAAGGGTCGACATCTGGGGTCCCGAAATCGTCGACGTGATTCGTCCCGACAAGTACCTGCTCCGCCGCTACGACGAGGCGGGCTCCCCCTCGATCTGGACCTATGTCGGCTTCTATCTCGGCGTCGGGCAGCTCGGAGCCGGGGCTCACGATCCCGCCCTCTGCTACCCCGCGCAGGGCTGGGAGGTCATCGACTCCCGGGCGATCGAACTCTCGCTCGAAGACGGTTCGAAGGTCAGAGCGCAACTCATGCGCGCGCTGCGGGACGGACAGCAACAACTGGTGCTCTACTGGATCCAGCCCGCGTACCGCCAGCCGAGCGCGTGGGCCCAGGAGCAGATCCTGCGCATCGCCGATGCACTGACCGGCCACGATCAGTATGCGTTCGTCCGCCTGTCTACCCCTTACGGTGTGGACCTGAGCAGCCAGGAGCAGTTGGTGAAGTTCGCGACTGCACTGGCGCCGAGAGTCCAGACCGCGGTACGCAGCGCAACTCCCGGGGGCAGCTGAACCCGGCCCGGAACAGGCTCGGCCGAGCCGCTGGCGCGAGATCAGCGTTCCGAACCCTCGCAGCGCCGGTTCGCTTGAGCTAGTCCCCGGGCTCTCTGTCCGGCGCCGCGCTCTCGAAGAGCGGAAGTTGTAGACCGCCGGGCTCGGCCTCGTCGACCGGCACCGGGTATTCCCCCGAAAAGCAGGCGTCGCAGAAGCCGTGCTTCATCCCTGCTGCGACGGTGCGCAGCGCCGGGAGCGACAGGTAGGCCAGTGAATCCGCGCCGATCGTATCCCGGACTTCGGCCACGCTCTGATTTGAGGAAACCAACTCTCCCCGCGTGGGGGTATCGATGCCGTAGAAACACGGCCCGATCGTCGGGGGCGCCGCGACGCGGACGTGGATCTCCCGGGCTCCGGCCGCCCGAATCAGCGGCACGAGCTTCGACAGGGTCGTTCCCCGCATGATCGAATCCTCCACGATCACGATCCGCTTCCCCTCGACCACCGCCCGCATCGCGTTGTGCTTGATCCGCACCCCGAAGAGCCGGATCTGCTGCTCGGGTTCGATGAAGGTCCTGCGAACGAAGTGGTTGCGAATGACCGCGGTATCGAACGGGATCCCGGCCGCCTCGGAAAAGCCGAGGGCGGCAGCCAACCCGGAATCGAGCACGGGGACCACGATGTCGGCCTCGGCCGGGCACTCGCGCGCGAGGGCCCGCCCGAGTTCCTTGCGGATCTGGTAGACGTTCGAGCCAAACACGACCGAGTCGGGCCGCGCGAAATACACGTGCTCGAAGACGCAGAAGCGCTCGTCGGCCGCCGGGAACGGGTCAGAGGAGCGCACCCGGCCGCGGCGGATGCAGATCACCTCGCCCGGTGCAATGTCGCGCTCGAAGGTCGCGCCGATCAGGTCGAAAGCGCAGGTCTCGCTGGCCACCACCCAACC
>SPKZ01019101.1_pt1 | contig 15881 bp, 9 predicted proteins | sample 2456571 | NCBI WGS metagenome assembly SPKZ01 (sample SAMN11192286, study PRJNA482655) | marine metagenome | biome: ENVO:00000447; feature: ENVO:00000244|ENVO:00000211|ENVO:00000569|ENVO:00002023; material: ENVO:00002151; isolation source: ocean water from marine abyssalpelagic zone ...
ACAGTGCATAATAAAAACTAATTAATAATTCAAGAAGATTGTTGAGCGTAAGATTGAAAGAAAAAGCAAGAGATGGCCACCCATTGAGGACTTGAACCTTTATATAGAGCTACAAACTCATATAAAATACTGAGTGAGTGACTGAATTAGTTCATTATCACACAAAGCCATCCATCTGAAGATGCTTGTTTTTAAAGGGCTTCCCATTAAAAATACACCTCCTTCAGAACGAGGCGTATATTAATTATCTTTAACTATTAAGTCAACAACTATTACGCACTTAATGCACAAATAATGAAGTCAACAAGTGCGTGTTAGTGCACTATAAATTATAGTAACTATTCAACTAGGCAACAAACAAACTCTTTTAGTTCATTAATCAGCCCACATCTAGGTGTTAATTAAGCGGCAAGCAAACTTTTGTATAACATACAAACCAGCAGTGTTTGCTTTATGCTCTGATTTACTTAACAGCCTAAATAGTTACTATAAACTTTTATAAAAACCATGGTGCATTAATGTTTGAAGTTTTATAGTGCTAAAAAAAAGTAAAGAGATCTATTATCAATTGTTACCGACCCCATTTATACTTAGCCAAGTTGTTCGTGAGTCATTAAAGTTACTACTGAAATTATAAAATAAATTTTGAGGTAATCCAATATTGGATTACCTCAACAATAGTTACTAATAAAAAAATTAACTTAGATGAGAAAATATAAGACATTAACTTTACCTGTTACTGACTTGGAGCTAATGAGATAGCAACACCGTTAAGGCATATATATTCAAATATTTAGCTAAGAACCTCTTTCTAAACTTCAAAAAGGTACTCCCTATTATCAAACGCTAATTAATAACCACAATCGTACCTGTAACGGTAATATCAACATCAAGCAAAACTTGCTCTGCCCATGCTCTAGGGAGCGCTTTTCCTGTAAAACGTATTGTTAACGACTCGCCATCCGTAGTTGGTAATTTATCTAATTCTGCATGCATATTTCCCTGACTAGAATCAGAGTATAAAAAATAATCATTGTTTGCATTTATATATGGCAAATAATAACAAGAAGAGTTAGGAAACGCTGTATAGTCGAAGTCTTGATTGCCTGCTGGAAATGAAGCCTCAAAACTTTTATGATCACCCATACTCGGTTGTTCGCTAGCAATAGCGTAGTGTGCTTGACATGGATACCCCCCCTGACTAGAGCCTTCTGGATAATAAAATATCAATACACCTTGTAATTCAAAATGACCATCCTCACTACTAGATTCTTCAGTAACCGCGACTGATAGACTATCTTCGCTACTTAAACCGTAGTCATCAGTTACCGTTAAACTGACAGTATAAGAGCCAGTAGTAGTATAGTTATGTACCACATTAACTCCAGAGCTGGTTAAACCATCTCCAAAATCCCATTGATAACTTGTTACGCTGCCATCAGTATCATAACTTGAGGATGCGTCAAAATTGCAGATTAAGTTATTGCAATCAGTGGTGAAAGAAGCGACAGGTGGAATGTTTTCTGTAGATTGATTGTCATTAACATGAACAATCACCCAAACGACTATTGGATGACCTCCATAACCAAAGAATTCACTATCCCCTGCCTTTAAACCCAGTATGGTGATTTCATTACTTTTGCCAACCACCATAAAATGGTCATGATTAGTAGCAATAGAGACAAAGTCATTTTGGTAAAGTCCGCCTATCTCTTGTGCATTAGGGAGGCCAAGCACAGCAAGAATTTCTCCTTGCAGGGGGCTTATAATCATCTCCTGCCCTACGTTTAACTCTATATAACTAGGGAAAATTAAAGAGTCGGGGTCATCTACTACGGTAACTTGAATGATGTCTGTGTTTCCTAAACTATCTACCCCTGTAATTTCAACACTACCAGCACTTTTACCTACCAATTCGCCACTATCAAGAACAACAGCAAAGTCAGAATTAGGGGAACGATACTCAATAGCATTACCTGCTATAGGTTTTATTTGTAAATACTGACCAATTAAAATTGTAATTTCTTCAGGAAGGACTAGAGTTTCAGGATTTTCAATTACATTAATAGTCAATGTTCTAGATTTAGAATAATCATTACCATTATATTCACCCTCAACGGTAAATGTGATATGCCAAGGTGTTCCATCTTGCTTCGTCTTCACTGCATCCCAAATAAAATCTCCATTCGATGATAACCAAGCATCCTCCATTCCTGAATCTTTAGATGCTATATCAACAGATTTTCTGGCGTATTGTTTTGGGTGAAAGTTAAATGTTGAAGTAAAGTTATACAGGCTTGCCCACCATCCTGTATTTGCAGTAAATTCTCGACGAAGTGCACCATATATTGGAAAATTAATTGAATCTCCCTCATTGACCGTGATTTCATTTATATCTTCAAGAAAAGGATTCGAGTATTGGTAAACCGGTAATGGGCTACCCAAAGCCACATCTATAGTCATCCCTTTGCCAGCACTCTCATAAGCCGATTCTATTAGACCCGTACATGTATATGCGTCATCAAAAAGAGTTTCATTTCCTAAAAAATTGTAGCTACTCCCTTCTTTTTCAACCGCATATTTTGCAATTTCTGTTCTTTCAGACCACGTTAGATCTTTTCTCCTTTTAGCGCCCATATAAAAGTTTTCATCATTTTCACTTGTTCGATACCCCTCTCCAGAGTCGATAAAAACACCAAAACCACCCGCGGCGCTATGGATAAATTTATCTACAGGAGTGAAATTAGACTCATTTACAGCCTCTAATTCAGATATAGCTATACTTTTTTCTGAATCAGTTAAAGGAACTCCTTTAACTGAATTTTGAATGTTGTATCCTAAAAACATTCTTGTATGACCCGTTGCCCACATATTATTTTGGTTAAGAGTGTATTCAATATCACCTGGCAATAAATATTTACTTGGTAGCTGAAAAATAAGTTGAAGTGCTTTGGCACCGAACACTGTAACAGTAGAAAAGTGCGATATTTCAACTGTTGCTTTATTATCTTCAACACTCACAACTAATGGCTCCAGCCTTAGTTCTTCTTCACCATCATCATAAGGGGTTATGTCTGGACTCAAAATAAATGCATCGATAAGATCTTCGCTTTCATTTGGTTCTAGAGAGATAGTTAACTTAATAGGGCTATTAAAAGTAGTACCCGTAGGGTAGAGGTTGATTGTATTGGATAGAGAACCGTCCGCGTTTGGAACATTAATTTTTTCAATGATAATTTCAGTATCTTGATCGAGTGAACCTGCTGGAATAGTTAATGTTGTTGAGTCATCTAAAGTTAAAGTGCCGCCAGAGATCGCGTTAATAATAGCTTTAGTTCTTAAACCACATGCAGCCATTTTTATATTATAATAATCGCTAAAAACGGTATTCCATTGAGTCGTGGCAATTGCCCTAACTTTATAATCAGTATCACATTTCAAGGAATCAGGAATGAGCACATCATTCAGGAAGATAAATTCACCAATAGTTATTGTTACACTGTCTGTATATATAACATCTGGCGATCCATCCTGACTAATTTCAAACTTTAACTCAGTATCACTAGAAAATTCATTGGGATTTACTTGTGCTATAAAATATTTAGCACTTTCAGCAATTGCATTTTCTCCGGTGGTAAGAGCTATTATCTCATCAGTAAGCTCTATATAAACATAAACATTTTCAAATGACGGTGAAAAACTGGGAGGAATATCACAAGCTACAGTGGTAAATTCTTTAACCTCTCCTATCAAGGCATTCACCCACGAGTCAGCAGCCCCTTCACGAACAGCATAAAGATATTTATATGTTGTTCCACAAGTGAGTTCTTTAAGCACCTTGTCCCAATTATCTATACCATGAAAAGAAGATAGTGCCGTGTTATTTAATGCATATTCAACCGTTATATCTGGTGATGACCATACAGGACTTGCGATCACAACCCTATCGACGTTAGGAACGCTCCAGCTACCGCTAATTTTTGCGTTTGTTGGATTTATTTCACTAGCCTGTCCAGTAATTACCGTTCCAGAAAACCCGAGGGGGTTTATAGTTACGCGTGTAGTGGAGTTTGCACTTGCTCCATCATTGTCTGTCACAGTTAACTTAAAAGTTAGAGTTTCATCTGCATTGATATCAGGGGCTGTAAAACTTACATTGGCTGAATCTGTACTACTTAAAGTAATGGAAGTACCTGCTGTTTGTTCCCAGCTATAACTTGCTATAGAACCGTCAGAATCAGTACCTGAACCTGAAAGTGTAACTTCTGTTAACTCATCTACAGTTTGGTCAACTCCTGCGTTTGCTGTTGGTGCTACATTTGCGGGTGGGGGAGTTGTTACCCCTCCCCCATCATCAGAGCCACCACCTCCGCCACAGGAATAAAGAGTTAGCGTTAACAAGAATGCACCACACACGTTAAGATAACGCATATTACTTAGTTTTGAAGGCATATTTAGCTCCGTGTTATTTTTTATTATTCCATTTCCATAACAGCAGTTAATTATGAAAAAAGCTCAAGAAAAGTATCTTATATATGTATAGAGTCTAAATATTAAGAAAAGGGGTTAAATTATTTTAAAAAAATACTGTTATAGTTGTTTGTGATTGAAAAAAAACAAAAAAACAAGGAATAAGTAGTGGAAAAAAAGCCAGCTTTTTTTGCCCCAGTTGATTTGTTTGATACTAATTGAACTTTCTGTTTTAAAGCGTCCTAGCTTGGTCAGTTCGGACGCTTGGTTAGGGTTAAGTCATCACTTTCTTCCTTAGAGAAACCATAAGCAATGATTTAAACTGAGGTAAACAGTTTTAATCTTCGTTGTTTACTGTACCTAATTGTATATTGTTCCCTTCGTTAGTTAACACCCCTGTTTTTTTATCATATAGTTGTCCATTCTTATATACTTTCATTGTGTAATTAACTGGTGTATTTCCATCAAAGTAACGAATGCCGTAGCTGTATACGCCGACAGGCGACTGATTTTGAGGCCAGTAAGCTCGTTCAGGCCCCCCTCCGTCACTGTTTATATCATTGCTAAATTTACCGCGATCATCAATATCTATCAGTCCTCCCTCAGGAGTAGGACCTAGTCCCAGCCCTTCCCTAGATGAACTTAATAGGTTACCCAAAGGATCTCTGACCCATAAATCTATGTCCGGTCCATCATCACTTTGATCATGGGTCCAGGTTAATTGGAACTCTGGATCCCCTGCTAATTGAACTGCTGGAGGTTCGATAGTTTCAGGAGGAGTAAATGTGCAACCAGTCGCGTTATACACCAAATAATAATCGCTTAATTCTGAGCATCCCTTGCCTGATTCACAAATACCAACTCGATAGAAAACATTACGATCCAACGGCATATTTAGGTCGAGTATATGACTGGATTCAGGAATATAAGTTGTTCGAGTGTCAAATGCGCTACAGCTATCAATGCTGCCTGAGGTGCATCGATAGGATGTGAATGTCCCGCTTCGTGGTTGAGGGTTATAAAAATAAATTTCTGCCGCGTCATTGCATTCAAAGACAACAACTTTACTGATTTGTGGGCTAACCACAACCACGGGAGGCTCTTCAGTTATCATTAATTCGACGGTATCAAAACCTACCAGACCCAGCCCTTGAGTAAAACTAACAGATACAGAAGCGGTATATTGTCCGACCTCTGCGTAACTATGGCTGGGGGAAACTTGGTCACTAATTTGGTTATCTCCAAAATCCCATTCTACCGTTGAAATGTCACCATATAGCCCTCCATTTTTTTTCACGTCAAAATCTATCATCGTATTAAGGACATATGACTGTGAAATATCAGGAGACTTTATGGTAACCATTCTCGTTGAAGGATCATTTACCCCATTGTTTATTACATTAATTACAAAAGGTCCACAATCCATAAAGCCCCCCGTTAAACAGCTTACTCCATCTAAATATTCAGACACTATTTGAACAGTCTCATTATCTGAAAGCATAGCTGCTGTTGATGCAACAGCCGAAGTACAAGCTAAAGCTGCAATTGGTGTTGCTACACCACCTGTACCAACAGCCAATGCTCCCGATATAACGCAAGTAGCCCAATTAGCACTAAAACTTATAGCCTTAAGAGTAGAATATTTATCGTTGCCTGTTTCGGAATTAGCGACATTATAAGCTGAAGTTTTAGCTAGTTTACTCGTTTTATTAGCTGTTACTTCAGAAGACGCACTGGTAAAAATTTCTTTTAAATAAGATATTTCTTTTGAGTTAATTGCATATTCTTGTGCTTCAGTTATAACTGAACCATCAGTGTGTTTAACTGTGATAGTTACTGTACTAGTTGTATAGTCTGTAAAATGAATTTCAGTTAATTTATCTGATAACAGCACTTTACTGACTGTTCCATCTGTATTTAGCGATAATTCAATAAGACCTTCTTGGTTACCAAAGTACACTTTTGTTGGCATACCGTTTGATAAGTTAGCTCCGTAAGCTAGGTATTCAGACGTATTGCTGTCTAACACTATATTTGTAATCTCTGTTGCTGGCATTGTTAGCTCATAATCAAAAATATCTCCATTAACAGGGATAACTGAAAGAACTAAGTTTCCTTGGCTACTTTGGCCTAGAGCATCTGTAATGTCTACGGTGACATTTAGATCTGTTTCTTCGGAAACCGTAGGGGTGGTGAATGTGATCCTATTATTTGAATCTGTTGTATAAGTAATAGCACTATCACTTAAGCTCCACTCGTAACTTAACCCTTCAGGTAATTCATCTACTACATAAGCATCTAATGTAAGTTCTGCTCCTGAATAAACTTTCTTTTCTGAGGCCAAACCAATCGCTGCGGGGAGATCTGTATTCGAAACAGTTATAGATATAGTATCTGTAAATTGGTTACCATCATTAGTGTTTACTTCTAATTGAAAGGTTAAAACTTGCTCACTATCTACTTGACCGCTGTTAAAGCTAGTAGATAATGAATCAGGATCAGCTATGGTAACAGTATCACCCTCAATTTGTGTCCAATGGTAAGAAGTAACAATCGAATCTGGATCTTCAATTGAACCACTTAATGTCACTTCTACTGCTTCATCTACTGTTTTAGATTCTCCTGCATTGACTGTTGTGGCTTGGTTTGAGGTTGGCTCAGTATATGAACCAGTTAAAATAGCCTCTTCAAATGTATGGACTGAATCATAGGTATTTACCAATATGTGGTATATACCTCCACTTTGAGTTAGTTCGTCAGTTCCACACGTTTCGTTAGTATCCAAATTCCATGAACGACAGTCATAGTTGGAAGTAGTCGGCTGCTCTCCATATTTCACAAAAAGATCACCGTCACCAGTTCCTCCAGTAAGAGAAACTTGAATGTTTGTAGCCCCTTCAGGAACATCAAAAGTAAATCGAAGTTCGGTAAATCCACTTCCAGAAAGCCCTGCTATTGGTACACCGTTTATGAGTTCAGTTGGGTAATCATCTGATACGTTATTCACTGCAACATTCACCGAATCAGTATCGGACGCCCCATCATTATCGGTGACTGTCAGCTTAAATGTTAGTGTTTCATCGGCATTGATATCAGGTGCAGTAAAAGTGACACTTGCCGAATTCGCATTAGTTAACGTAACACTAGTACCTGTCGTTTGTGTCCATGCATAACTGGCAATAGAACCATCTGAATCAGTACCAGAGCCAGAAAGGGTAACTTCGGTGTTTTCATCAATGGTCTGGTCTGAACCAGCATTAGCTGTAGGAGCTACATTAGCAGGAGGAGGCGTTGTTCCCCCTCCCCCATCATCAGAGCCACCGCCCCCACCTCCACAGGAATAAAGGGTTAGTGTTAACAATAATGCACCACACACGTTAAGATAACGCATATTACGTAGTTTTGATGGCATATTTAGCTCCGTGTTATTATTTTATTATTCCATTTCCATAACAGCAGTTAATTATGAAAAAAGCTCAAGAAAAGTATCTTATATATGTATAGAGTCTAAATATTAAAAAACGGGGTTAAATTATCTTAAATATATTGTTGAGGGTGTAAATAGGAAATCGGCCTTGAATTGATTTACGCTGACTTAGAAGGCCGATTGAAAGACGTTATTTAAACTTTGCCATAATGTAAAATTTGTTATTGTGACGATAAAAATTGCTTAACGTGTAAATATAAGCGAGGCAGATGACCCATTGCCATTGAAGCTACCCGTTACAATTATTTTATTAGCTGACACAAAGCCTGAACCACTCCAGAAATAATCACTATTATAATCGTTAAGACCAGCAGTAAACTCTGTATGCGTTATTGGGCTTACTGCTGAAAAGTGATCACCACCATCACTAGTGCTATCAGGGCCATCAAAGTTACACGTATATGGGTTTAATATATTGCTAGTGCTGGTTGATAGACCGTAACCATCAGAATGATATGTCCATGTAGCCGTACCATATTCAGTCTGACCCGAGCAACTTTTGTACGTTAAAACATAGCCCCATGTACCGATGATATTGATAGTTAAAGCATCATCCCCATTATCAGGCGGGGTGATGTCACCCATATCGTCTACACCATGCTTTATGCGCTGCGCCCAAAAGCCGTCATCATCATCTATAACAAAGTACACATGATTAGTATCTCCGCTTTCTATGAGTATTCTATTATTCCTTTGAGGATCGCTGTACCCTTTGCCTATTTCTAATTGATCACCCCACCCCCATATAGGCGAGTACACGACTGCGTGTGTGGTAGATATGGGCCATTCAACCCCATTGATTAGACCATCGCTATGCTCTGTAAAGGCAATGAATAAAACACCGTTACCATTGGCCTCCATATCATTAAGCTTAATAGCCTTATCGTTAGACAATACCTCTGTTCTTTCACTCCATACACCACCGTGCGGTTTATTGGCGGTATAAAGTGTACTGTGATCATTCCAAGTGTTTACCACCCAAGCCATATATATTGCATTTTTGTCAACAGTTAATTTCACATCTACGACGTTTTCTTCGCTATAGATCATAGGAAGTCTAACGTTTGCATTAGACCAACCAGTACTATGCATATACTCGCGTATCCATACGCTATCTTTAAGGTGACCCCGACTTACCCAGGCCATGGTGGCAGCGCCATTACTGTTCATAACTATATCAAAGTCGTGTAGAAGGTCTGAGGCAAAATCCCATGGCACACTAAAGTCAGTGAATTGTTTGACTGCTTCCCAGCCCTGACCAACAATGTATCGCTTAGAGTATAGATTGCTGTACTTATTAAAATGAGAGTCGAATACCGCATTTTCCCAGACTACTACTGCGTTTCCACTATCATCTATAGCGACTTTTAAATGTAAATCTTCAACATCATTTCTAGACGTTGTATTTATTTCCGCATTTGTAGCTACTACTGGTGTAGACCATCCAGCTATAGGAGAGTAATTTATAACTGATACCCCGAGATCAGTTAGCCAAGCTATTACAGCATTACCTTTATTATTCATAGCACCAGTGACGGTAAGTTGTTCTAGCCTGTCAACATCAGCTATTTGTGCTACATGTGCAAGGTTACTCCAACCGCTGCTACGACTATATGTTCTTGCGTATAATTCAATTGAATTTCCATTTGCCCCTCGGCCTGCTAATACAACTAACGATTCGCCCACACTGTTAGTAAAAATGTTCGTATTAAAAAGACTATGATCAGTGCCTTCTAACAAAAACTCGGTATCCAGCCACCCAAAGTTGGGATCATATGGACGTGCTTCCCCCCAATTCCCCATTAGACCAACTGCATTGGCATTTAATGAAAAGTCGTATGACCAAGCATAACCACCACTGGAAGTTAGCAACTGTATATCATCGGCTTTCCATAACTGACAGTTAATAACAGTCTTTGTCCAGTCCTCGCCAGATAAAAGTACGTCTGGGTAGTCTATCGAGCAATGATAGTTTGTCGGTTCAATAATACTTATCTTATTGCTGTAGCCATCATTAACAGATGAGCGCCAAATAAATTCACCATTAGCATACGAAATAGTATTACCATTTGTATCAGCATTATTTACCTCTAATACAGCACCATTTTCGAGACCGCGAATAGTAGCTTTGATAGCATAGTCATCATTATTATCACCGTCAGTAGTGCTCCTTTCATCAGAGTTTCCCCCACCGCCACAAGCGATTAGCATAGATAAGGCAATTAAAAGTGAAGCGGTTTTTAACCATTTTGATGGATGCATTGTGCATTTCCCTATTATTTTTATTCGGTATAAAATGAAACTATAGTGCTACCAGTGTTGGTACTATCAGTTTTGGTACTATCTGATCCACCACAAGCAGTTAACCCAAGACTAGTTATTATTGTTATAGCTCCATAATAAATGAATTTAATTTTCATTTAATTCTCCTAGTTATAATACGATGATAAACATCGTCTAAAATGACATACCAACAGTAAAGCGAATAATCCCATCATCAGCATCATCGGGTTTAAGATACTTTATATCGCCAAAATAAGAATATTTGCTAGTTGATCTAAATATCATTCCCATTCCTATGACCATACTATCTACATCAGAGGAAAAATCATCAATACTCATCTCTATACTGCCAGTACCTATAAAAACATAGGATAAGTTGCCATTAGTAGGCACAACATAATGTAGTTCAACCATACTTTCGTTAATGTCTATTTCACCATGCTTATTTGAGTAATAAGACAGACCAACCCCAAACCCTTTTTCACTTAAATACCGTACTGAACCTCCTAGCCCTGCTCCAGATTTTGAGTCATCATCGGCATCCTCATTAGTTAAAGTGCCATATTGAACACCAAGTTGAAAATTGAGCGGTTTCTCTTCTGCGGAAGTTATTGTACTAAATAATACAGCGATGATTAAAGTTGCAATTGATGGTAGAATTTTCATGGTTATTTGTTCCTTGACAGTTTTATGTTTATATCTATTATACTTTCATAAAAAATAGGCTTTTACTTTCGGTATTCGGACAACTTAAATTTTATTCTTACTTTCTTTTTTTGAAAGCTTTCGGTGAAACACCGACAAAAGTTTTAAATGTTGTCGAAAAGTGACTATGAGTTGTAAATCCCACTTCTTGAGCAACCTTTCCTATTGAGATACCTGCATTTAGTTTGGTTTTCGCTATTTCTATTCTGTACTTTATTAATGCTTCAATAGGGGGCAGTCCAAACAATGCTATGCACTTTCTTCTCAATGTTCGTTCTGAAACATTAATCGTTGATGCTAAAACACTCACTTTTAATTCATGTTCAGAGTAATATTTTTCAAATGTGCGATTTAACATGTTCAGGTGTGACAAGTTAGCTATATCTTTATCTGAACAGATTATTATTTTGTTTAGTAACAATCTAAATTTCATAGGTAAATTTTTAGTTTATTAAATAGTATTAAATAGATGGGCAAGTCAGGAAAATGGGGTTTAAAAGTTGTATAAAATATTAGAGCTATTTTATGGGGATAGAAAAGAGAGAGTTTAATGATAGGTATGATTAAGAAGTTAAATAATTTAAATTTATATTTAAGGTATTGAACTAGAGGGGAAATGTGGTTAAAATAGATTAAAAATACACACTAAAACAAATGCTAATAAGTCGTTTGAAAGTGTTTTTTCAAGGGGATGGTAAAATAAGTGACGGAACAGCAGTTAATCAAATTATATCTAAGTGGTGATTTATCCGCCTTTGATATCCTGTATAAACGTCATAAAGACAACTTGTATCATTTTGTTTTAGGCATGATTGGTCATCAACATTGTGCCGAAGATGTTGCCGCGCAAGTCTGGTGTAAATTTCTTGATAAATGTGAACTTATTGAATCTAACCCTGTTGCTTATCTTTACGCCATAGCTCGTAATCAAGTGGCTGAATATTTTCGTTCACATAAAGTATTGACGGTCTTTGAAGATCATGAAGATGAACATGCTGTTTTATTGGAAACTCACGTGGAATCTCAAGGGGTGTTGAATAAGTTAAATGAATTACCCTTTCTACAACGCGAGTCCCTGTTGCTAAAACATCTTGCGGGCTATACCTTAGATGAAATAGCTCGTTATCAGAACATTAACCGAGAGAGTGCAAAAACGCGTTTACGCTATGCAATGAGTAAAATACGCCATATTTTAAACCCGGTAGGTAACTTATGACTAATAAACTTGATCTCGAATTACTTAAGGAAATTAATAGCCCACCATCTTTGGATGAGAAAGTACTTCGGCATGCCTCCCTTAAAATAGCTCCTAAGAAGCTTTCGCTTGGTAAATTGGTGACATCCCTTTCCGCTGCTTATTGTTTTGGGCTAATAACCATGGTGAGTATTAATCAGTTAGCCCCTCAAAACCATTCTGCTAATAATATCACTGGCAGTGATATAAACCTTGAAAGTCTTAGAGTGGAAACTCGCTCTGGTGGGGTTGAAAAAGCAAAAATTGATTTGAATAAGTTAGATGATATGCAGTTAAAACAAATTGCTAAAGCTTTAGCTGCTAAAGAGCAGTGGCATGAATTAGAGAAGTTAACACTTTATATTCAGAAAAGAAGAAACAAATAAATAGCAATTAGTAAATTAAGGATGAATTATGTTTTACCGGCTGATTTTATGCTGTTGGTTATTGATAAGTTTTGGTACTCTAGCCAAGCCGATATCTTGTGATCAATTAACAGAACAGACTAAAAACGTTAATGGTCTGTTAAAATCTGGCAGTTATACTGAGGTGGTTGATATTGTACCTCTGTTAGAAAAACAATACGGTTATTGTCAAAAACTACAACCCAATGACTTTCATGAGTTATTCAGAGCACAACTAAGTGCTGCTAGAAAATTAAATTGGCAAGATGAAAGTTATCTTAATATTTTTGATAAAGCAAAATCTAACCTTTTGTTACTAAGAACTAATATTGCTATATCTGCCTTTGAAATAGCATTACAAGAAATTAACTATCTAATTCTTAGAAAACAGTTAGACCAAGCTTTAGATAAAGCATCATCAACGCTAAATAAATATGACATTAACACTGAAACTCATCAACAAGTTCACAAGGTACATGCTCAGCTTGCAAGAATTTATATTTACCGTGGCGAGTTAAATAATGCGATAGAATCATCAATAACTTCAATATTTCTGATAAAGCAATTTGATGCTGACAAGCATATCCACATCGGCTGGCTTTACAGTAATCTTGGTGCGATTTATTATCATTTAAGAGACTTGCCTAAAGCGAAAAGGACATTTCTTGCAGCAGAAAAAGAATGGTTGTTGAGCTATGATTCCGACCACGAAAATTTTGCTAACATATATTCCAATATTGCCTCTGTAGAAAAAGAACTACCCCAGGGTGATCTGCAAGAATCATTGGCGAAATATGAACGAGCTTTTGAAATATATAAGAAACACTACCCGATAAATCATTCTCGTATACTCACGGTTCTCTCAAATCTAGCTGTAACATCCTTGCAGGTGAACAATAGGGAAAAGGCTGATGAGTATTTTCAATTATTTGCCGAAAACTATGACGTTGAAAATTCTCGGTTTAATGAATCAGGCCACCATGGTTCATATATAAGTTTTCTTACTCAACAAGGGCGAATTAATGAGGCTATTGCCTGGTTCGGTAAAATTGAACAATCAATAATCAAAAGAAATAGCTCTTACAAAATGCTCTTTTCTGGCATTGATTCATTCATAAAGTTATATACTCAAAACAACAAGCTGTCATTGGCCTTGCAGTGGGCTGAGTTCAGGATTGAGAAAACCGTTGAGTTTGTATATACGATTAGCCAAGATGACGCCTTAATTATTCCATTCTTCCGAAATGAAAATCAACGGGAGTTTCTCTCTTTTTTATCAAACCTACATATAAAGATTCAACAAGAGGATGATGCAAAATTACGGGTTAAATCAGATGATATATTAATTCAAGCACTCAGTGTTTTTAACGCTAACAAAGCGACAAAAAATCAACGTTTACAATTTGAGTTCATTAGCTCAAAAGGAGCAAAAAATAAAGCTCAATTATTAGCTCAAAAATCTAGACTGCTACAATCAGCTTCACAAGCGGAGACCAGCGTTGCACAACTAGCATTATTGACTGCTGAACTAGCGAAAATTAATAATAAGTTAAAGTTGGTGGATGCTAACTTATCTTCCAGTAGTAGAATTAAGTCATATTCAACAAAAGATTTTCAAAAGCTAATTAACAATAATCAAAGTATTGTTTATTTTATACAATCTAAGTCTCACATCAATGCGGTTGTTCTTGAACACGATAGGATGACTGTTATAGATATTCAAGATTTTGAACAGGCGCTATTTGAAAACAAAATTGAAGAATTAAGAGCAAGTGTTCAGCAAGCCAATATTGATTACAGCTTTCAATTAAAAGAGTTTAACGTTAAAAGAGCCATAGAATTATACGACCATTTAATCACACCGTTAGCACTTAAACCGCATGTTACCTTTGTTCAAACGCCATTGGTAGAGAGATTACCACTAGCGGCATTGGTAAAAAAGACAGACGTTTTAGCAGATAAATCCTTAGTTTATTTAGCGCAAGAGCATCAAGTTAGTTTTATTACCTCCTTGCTTAGTTTGCATCGTGAACGTTCAGAAAACACTAAATTATTTAGCTCACTAGCATTTGGTGCACCGAGTTTGAATATCCGTAATACCGACAATCGCTTGGCCGCTAAAATCACCTTAACTGAGAACCGACAAGCGAATATAGATCTTATTAAAATGTTACCTAGCCTTCCTTATACTAATGAAGAAATAGCGTCGTTTAGCAAATTGCTGAACAATAATAGGGTATACACTCAAGACCAGGCAACGGAAAGCGAAGTTCGAAGACAGATAAATAAAAATAATTATATCATTTCATTTGCAACCCATGCGTTATTGGTTGAATACCCGTCAGGTAAAACTCTTTCTGCTTTAGTATTAACCCCAGAATTAGGAACCTCAAAGGTTGATGAAGGACTGTTCACAACAGAAGATATCGAATCGATGGAAGTAAATGCTGAATTGGTCGTTTTGTCGGCTTGTAATAGCGCATTTTCAGAAAACGGCGTATCAAATGATTTGTCGGGACTGGCAGCAAGTTTTATTTTTTCGGGCACAAAAAATGTTTTAGTTTCTACAGCACAAATCAGTGATGTAGCTACAGCTAAACTAATGACTGAATTTTATACTAATGTTGATGAGGGTTTCAGCAAAGCATTGATGAAAGGGATGAATGCCATGATTAATTCTGAACAATACTCTCATCCCTATTACTGGGCTAATTTTCGTTTAATTGGAACTGAATAAACGAATCAAAATTAAACAAGTTTAGTTTTAAATGAGTATACCTAAATAGACGGTTACAGCTTTCTCTTTATGGAGACAATTTCATTTCCTGATGTACTCTGTATCATAAGAAAGCTAGATTTCATTGACAACTTATGCTTTATTTCTGGCTGGTATTGTCAATATATGGATTTAACCATGGGAATTGGTAAATTATCGAAGTAAGTAAAATCAGTGGTTGCGGTAATTAATATTTTGTCAGCTTATGGTTTAACGACTAATGACTGAATCTAATAGATATTACTACCGCGCTTCGCTTGCTAACTCATCAAAAATTTTCAGAACGTGCTTCGCACAACCATAAAAACTTTTGCCGAGTGGCTGTAAAAAGAAAGAGAATCTTCATAATTTGGTTATAAATAATTTATGAGAAAGAGATAACATCAATTATATATTCCCTACGCTAACGCGTGAAAAACCTATTTAGTGCCTGAACGGAAAGTGTTAATATACTGATTTTAAATAAGAAATAACAAAATGGTCTTGCGAAGATTTTATTGAAAAGCGGTGAAAACGGTATAA
>SPKZ01019918.1_pt1 | contig 15881 bp, 9 predicted proteins | sample 2456571 | NCBI WGS metagenome assembly SPKZ01 (sample SAMN11192286, study PRJNA482655) | marine metagenome | biome: ENVO:00000447; feature: ENVO:00000244|ENVO:00000211|ENVO:00000569|ENVO:00002023; material: ENVO:00002151; isolation source: ocean water from marine abyssalpelagic zone ...
CAGCAATGATAGTGCTGATCACTGTTATCGGGGATAACTTGCGCTTCTTGCACGTTTTAACGACTGAAGGGATAAGAGAGCAAAATTTGTCACCACGATCTGAACTGCTGCCACACAAACAACGCATCTAAAAAATGTACCATGGCGATAAGGGATTTGAAGTCTGCGTTAAATCGTTTTATTATTTAGTTTGAGGAGTAGCTGGCTCCTTATATTTAAAACGGGCCGTTACACAGTTGAATTGATACCTCTTTATACCCTCGGAAATGGTGAATAATTACTATTTTTAAATTGTGATCTCAAGGCTAAATAAACACCATTAGTCCAGCCAAAACCGTCTTGTACATCATATTCTCCTCCTTTGGCTTCCTTCCTTTGCTGACAAACATTATACTTTTCCATAATTTTACCTGTTTGTTGAAAGTGTTCTGTTACTGTATCGACCCAACGTTGCTGCACAGTAGTAGCTAAAGTGTTTTGTTGGTAATTTAATAATCCTTGTACAACAAACCAATGCAATGGAGCCCAACCATTGGGAGAATCCCACTGTTGACTAGTATCAATCAAAGTAGTGATTAAACCTCCCGGCTTAAGAAACTCTTTGTTAATAACCTGACTGACCTGTTCAGCTTGTTTTACATCGGCCAGTTCAACAAACAAAGGAAATATTCCCGCGAGTGATTTTACCGAACTGTTTGATTTTGTATCTACGTCATAGTCCATGTAGAATCCATTACCCTCTGACCACATATAGCCTTGAATCGCTGATTTTCTCATCGCCGCGTATCTTTCATAAACAAGACTCGTTTCCTTATCGCCAAGAATGTCATGATATTGTGCGAGTATTTTTTCTTGTTTATACAACAAACAGTTTAAATCAATAGGTAATATGCGGGTAGTACGAATAGACGCCAATGAATGATCGTCACCCAACCAGCGTGAACTAAAATCCCAGCCAGATTCACATGCAGCACGAATATTCAGATAAAATAAAGTTGAATCTTCAGGTTTCGACTCTTGATATAATAGAATATCTTCTCGATAGGACTCAGGCCTAGGAACAGCATTATCATCCCAGTACCGATTTAGAAAGTTACCGTCTGGCATTTTAACCACACGACTATGTTCAGTTTTATCTTCAAATAAAAGTTCTTTGCCCTTCATCCAAAAATTATATTCAGCTTCTATGCCGGCCATATTATTTTTTATAAATTCTTTCTCATCCTTTTGAAAAGGCAACAACAATTCAACAAGCAAACATAAAATAGGGGGTTGCGATCTTGACAGGTAATAAGTTCTATTTCCATTAGGAATACAGCCATAACGTGACTGTAGATCTAAAAAGTTATTCAGCATTGACTCTGCCAAATCTAGATGACCAGATTCGACTAAACCTAAGGCAGTGAAAAAACTATCCCAATAATAAACTTCTCTAAATCGTCCTCCTGGGACAATATAAGGATTTTTTAACGCTAACAAAGAACCGGAAATATCTACATCAGCAGGTTTCTTTAGCAATTCCCACAAAGATTCAATGTGATCATTAATACAAACTTTTCTACTGACTGCCCGTATTTCTTGATGTGCAACAATATCAAAGTATTGTTCGACAAAATTATTAACATCAAAGGCTGAATTGTTTTGTTTTTCTATCTGGTATTGTTGCAAAATATCACTATAAGCTATGAGTGGAATGGCATCAGCAAAATCCTTACTGTCATCAAACAAACCACTCATTTGTACCGTTTTAAACAAATCTGAGGCAAAAAAATGTAAACTTTCTTGAGCTTGTTTATCAAATAAATCATTGTTGGTCATACCTTCCCCTCGTAATTATGTTTTAAACAGAATGCTTGGCTGTTGTCACTTTGAAAAAGTACAAACTAACCACGAGACATCCCATAGGTATTAACGACAGGTAAAAGGCATTTTGACCACCAAGGGCTTGAAAGGAAAAACCGGTTATCATTGAACCTGTGGTACCGCCCAGTGCAGAGAAAACGACAATCAACCCCGTCATAGCAGCATGTTTTGAACGAGCTAAACTGGTTAACATTACTGAGTTGAGCACTGGATATATGGGTGCCATCATTAAACCAATGAGCGGAAATAAATATGCTACCGCGGGGGCATTAAGTATACTAGTCACTACAACCGTTGCTGGCTCCTGTGTTAATGGTAATAACATTATAATAATTAACGCCATGCCTACGAGACAAATATTTAAGAAAACATACCAATTTATGTAACGGAGAATTTGCCCAGCCAATAGTCGACCAACGGCCAAGGACGCGGCAAAAATACTTGTCATTTGCACACTAACATTGGTTGGTAAACCTAATACTTCACTGTTAAATGTCGGTAACCATGTACTTATTCCTTGCTCTATCAAAACATATAGAAAGATAGAAATAACAAAGATAAGCACCAGAGATTGATAACTCATTTTTATCATCTCAATAAAATCGGCAAATATACTGTTGGGGGATGAGGCTTGATCAGCTTTTTTAATCGAAGAAAAGTAAACTAGTAATAATGTTACTGAGGATAGGATTGCTAGCAGATAATAAACATCTAACCAATCTGTAGATTTTCCCGTTCCAGCGTCAATATAAAAACTAAATATCCAGTAACCAGACAAACTACCCAGCATAAATATTCCTTCAATGGTATTAAGTAATGAGGAATGAGATTTTACCGAGTCAGATAGCTGACCAACAATAGAATAAACAGCTATTTTAACAAAGGAAAATGATACACCAATACAAGCAAATAATAGCTTGATTACTATGAAACTTCCGAGTAAAGAAGTGAAAGCACAAGCTATGGTGACCAGCGTCAAACCTATCATTAAGGCAACTTTATAACCAATTCTGGGGATAATTGAGGCCACAAAAAATGAAACAAAAGCTATCGATAAGTCTTTAAAACCTTCCAATGAGCTCGCTTGTGGCTTACTGATATCAAAAGTATTAATCGATTGCAGAATGACAGTACCAACACTATTGAGAAGAATAGCAAACACAAAATAGCTTGCTGCAATAGCACTAATGGTAACAAAACGTGACATAAATATACCCATATTTAAATAGTTAAAGCAGTTTACAACCAAAAACAAGAAAATGCAAACGATTGCATTTTCTTGTTGAAAAAATAAGTTATTATAATTCTGTGTAATTTCAGTAGAATGTAAAAATTAATGACATGTGACAAGCTAATTTTATTTTGACCAAGCATTAACGGATTTACAAACAGGAATCAGCCTACTGGCAAAGACGGCAATCTAGACAGGGTGAGCTCGCGAACGTTATCTGAGTGATTATAGTTAGATTGATGATAGGTTTCTTATCCTCTCTTTTTTCGATGGAAAATATGAATGTCGACACTTTTATGAACATATCTCAGTTCTAAAGACCCACACCAATCTGCGAAAAAAGTTACCATTATTCGAAATTTTGTTTATAACTGTTGGTGCCTCGTTAGCAGGATCAGAGAGTCGACGAGATGGATAATACTTTGACGGGATCCATATAAATATGTTTAATAAGAAATCACTCACCTGTTCATGACACCATTGCTCGTGTGATTTCATGGCTTAAACCACAAGGATTCCAAAGTTACTTTATTGACTGGATGGAGTCCGTTGATCAGCCTAGTTAAGGTGAATTGAACGCCATTAATGGCAAGGTGCGACGAAGATCATACGATAAAGAATATCGTAGGAACATTTTCCACAGCCAATAACCTAGGGCTTAATTAGGTTAAAACCGTCTTTATATCGATAAGTTATATTACTTACGAAGCTAAAGAAGAGCCGTCAGAGTATCGATATTATAGTTTGCCGCGGCGATTCAAGCTCACTGGGGGATCGAAATAGCCTACATTGGGTTCTAGATGTCTCACTTAATGAAGATGCATGCCAAATCTATCGTGAGAATGGTCCGAGGTAATTGCCTGTATGGAGCATATAGTATTGAATATGTAACGGTCAGAAGCCAATATAAAAAAGCGAATACTCATGCTCGTGTTAAACAACTCACAGAGGTGGCTTTGAATGCCGAATTAGAGCATCATTTTGCTAACGAGCCTCACCCTATTATAAAAGTGGCCAAACAAGAAAAGTCATCAAAAAACTTCGAACTCTAAACTCCAAGGACCGAAATGGTAGATTTGAGCCTCAACTCGTCAAGAAAGGCCACACTACCTTATCAGACGAAATAGATCGCAAAGTATTGTCGATGTTCATTTCAGACATGAGCTATCACGTCATCAATGCCCATATTGAAGAAATGTACGGCATTAAGTTGCCACCACAAGGGTAAGTGCGGTGACTGACAAGATTATTGCTGAGCTTAAGGCATGCAGCAAAGACCACTGGATAGCCATTATCCGGTAGTATGGCTCGATGCTATTGGTTATCAATCAAGTAAATGATCGCTACATCAGTAAGCCTGTGTAGATGGGTTAACCGGCTTTCTAGAGGCGATCTCAGCCATCTGTTCTGCAACGAGGTATAATTCACCAGTTTCGTAACTCAATGAGGTCTGTGGCATATAAGATCAAAAAGACTTCATGGAAGTTGCAAAGTTCGTGAATCGTGTGCCGACAAAGGAAGCCGATGAATTAGTACTTGATCAACTAGAAGCTAAATGGGGCGAGTCATATTCGCTAGTAATCAACTCCTGGCATAGATAATGGCACCATCTATCGCATCACTTTAAGAACCCAGAACACATCAGGAAGGTCATATACATACCAAGGCTAGCTAGCTAGTCCATGCCCCATTTAGAAAACTAACGAAGACCAAGGGAGCATTCGAGAACTAAAATAGTTTGTTGAAGCTGCGGTATGCTGGCATATTAAAGCCATCGAGATATGGACGCTGTCCATCCACAAGTGGAGCGCTTGTGCATTTCTCAGCTAGCGATATATTTAGTAGGGTGCTTAGATAGCGTAATCACAGAATATTGAACACCCTCTAAAATATTTTAGCTGGATCTGGTCGAATTACGCTTAACCAACTCAATATCTATAACCACGGATTTTGCCTTTTCCCCATGAAACTGAGCCAATAATTGCTCGACCATGATATTCGCCGCCGCTTCGGTATTTTGTTTGATGGTAGTCAGTGCCGGATGAAATAACTCTGCCATAGCAATATCATCAAAACCAACAATACCCACATCATTGGGGATATTGACATCACGCTCTTTTAACGCTTTTAACGCACCAAGAGCAACCATATCACTTGCGGCAACAATAGCATCAAAAATGAGTCCTTGCTCGAAGATTAAGCTGCCTATTTTTTCATAAGCCACCTTACTGGTAATATCACAAGATAGTATTAATTCATTGCTCATTTCAATCTTGTACTGCTTTAATGCCCTGCCATACCCCTTATAGCGTTCTCTCATTTCTGCATGTTCAGGATCACCAAGAAAAAGAATTCGTTGGTAACCAGAGTTTATTAAATGCTCTGTAGCTAAATAACCACCTAATTCATTATTACTACCTACCACAGCATAATTGGTTTTTGTGGTGGGATCACCCCAGACAACAAGCGGGGCACCAGAGTCAGCAACCTGTTCAATTTTTGTAGTGCTCTTACCTTGCCCTATGACAATTATTCCATCAGCTCGACTACTACTGATAAAGTAGTTAGCCCAATCTTGTGTTGCCATAAATGAATTTGATAAAAGTAACTCATAACCTCTTTGATTTAACGCGTGATTTAAATCACCCACCACTTTGAGCAAAAAAGGATCACTCGTGCTTTGAACAGTACTGTCGGTTAAATTTAAAATAACAGCAACTACATTTGTTTTTTGAGTTCGTAACACACTTGCAGCTCGATTTAAACTAAAATTATGTTCAGCTGCTAATGCTTGCAATCTTTGACGAGTTTCTTTTTTGATCAAGGAGCTATCTTTTAACGCCCTAGATACTGTTGAAGTAGAAACTCCTGCTAATTTAGCTAGCCCCGCTAAATTTAATTTATTTTCGTTAGCCAATGCACTCACTTCCTGAGTTAGTAAAAGATAAAACTATCAGATAATTATTACATAACTAGCGACTCATAGGTAGGAGCTAGATCTCAACAATAAACGACACCCGCTCAGCTAAAGTCACCAAGTAGCCGACAGGCCCATAAACCATATCACCTGCCCAGTGGCCTATCTCTATTTTACCATCGACTTTACTTGATACCAATTGCTTGTACACTCTTTTATGCAATGAGTGTGACTTCTGACTCGACAAACATAATCCCAATCCAGAGATGTTATCAGCTTAAACCAAGGGATCCTGTATAAGTTCATATGATAGGCTTGCTGTCATCGGCTAACATCCCCTGCAATTTTTCTATAAATAATCTGTGTTTTTAGGTTTTCATTTACGGTTAAGAGGATGAAGTTATTTGTAAAGAGTCAATGAGCATCCTTGAGCAGCTAAGGTTATTCGAATAATAAAATGTTTCTTTCTTTCATCTATCTGACCAATCAACATGCTTGACGGGCATCAATTGACCCACTAGCAGATAGGCAACACAGATATAGATATGATTAACTTTCTTCTGCAGATTAAGATTTTCACAATGCCTGTCGATGACACGCTTGCTCTTATGCATTCCTTTACAGACCTGTCGAATGTCTCGCCACCGTTCATTGAGCTTTCTATTGCTGCAAAGAGGATTAACCACAGCAATTTGTGCATGGAGGTCGAGACAATCGATAAGTATTTTGATATACGTTTTTCGCATTCATGACATTTATTCGGGGTTATTTTTTGCGCTAAATTTGATCACCAAATGCATGAATGCTCCCTTCTTTTAATTCTCTCATTTTACATTCATAATATTTTGTGGGATTTTTGTGGGACTGTTCATAATTCTAGCTTATTTAATGCCAAGAGTAGATCCCTTAACACCATAAAATATAATGTATAAGTAACAAAAAACAGGAAGAATAAATGCAAGCTGTATGCCTATCAAATCTGCAAGCATACCTTGAAATAATGGAATAATAGCGCCGCCAGCGATAGATAAACATAATATTCCCGACCCTTGCCCTGTTACTTTACCTAGATCTTTCACTGCTAACGTAAAAATAGTTGGAAACATAATCGAGTTACATAAACCTACGGCGAGAATTGCCCACATTGCGACTTGACCAGAAGACGTCATGGCAATAGTAATCAGTATCACAGAAGAAACAGCATTGAATACTAGTATTTTATTTGCTGCTACATAACGCATCGTTGCGGCACCAATAAAGCGACCAACCATTGCCCCTCCCCAGTAATAGGAAATATAATTTGCGGCATCAGCTTCAGCTAAACCAAGAATATTATCTTCACCAAGAAACGAGATCAAAAAACTACCAATAGCAACTTCAGCGCCTACATAAACAAAAATACCAAGTGCACCTAACATCAGATGTGGGGTTTTCCATGCCGAGACAATATTATTGTCATCACACTTTACATCAGACTCGATTGAACCAATTGTTGGCAATTTCAAAAAAACAAATACAATGGCAAGACCAATCAAAATGCCGGCTAAGACTAAATAAGGTATTTGTACAGCTTCCGCTTCTTGTAATTTAATCGCTGCTTGTTCTGCAAGAGGTAATTGGCTCATTTCCTCTACCCCTAAACTTACCGCTGATAGAATAAACAAGCCGCCAAAAAAAGGGGCTATCGTAGTTCCTAAAGAGTTAAATGCTTGTGTGAGGTTTAAACGACTTGAGGCTGTATTCACATCGCCAAGACTTGCAACATAAGGATTCGCTGCGACTTGTAAACAAGTGATACCAGAAGCGAGAACAAATAGTGCAAATAAAAATAACGGATAAAGCTGATAACTTGCTGCAGGATAAAACAATATACAACCACTACCTGCAACCGTTAACCCTGTAACTATTGTCATCTTATACCCGATTTTCTTTATCAAACTGGCTGCTGGCATTGAAATAACAAAATAGGCCCCGAAAAAGAAAAACTGGATTAACATTGCCTGAGTATAATTTAATGAAAATACATTTTTTAAATGTGGGATTAAAATATCATTTAAACAGGCAACAAAACCCCACATAAAAAACAACGAGGTTAATATTACTAGAGGAAAATTGTAATTTTGTGATACATCTGATATTTTTACAGATTTTGTATTATCTGAATTAAGACGACTTCCAGTTATCATGATTTACGCTCTTCATTGGCGGCTAGCTGAACCTGACAATTCAGGCCCAGCTGATATTAACGGTAATAATCACATCATACATAATAGTAATTTTTTGAAAAATATGACTTACCGCTACACTTTAACAGTCTTATTATTTTGTGACTGAAGGTTCACTAGGATCCGATATTGACAAATATACAGTACTCCACAACTGCGCCGCATTAGATTCACTTAAATCATTATTACGCTGACCAAAACGTTCCATTGTATATTCGCCGTCCATAAATGACCAAGACCATAATTCACTATTGCTGACCTCTTTGACGGCATTAATAACATCCCAAAGCTGAATCTGAACGTCTAATAATATTTTTTTGGTATTTACCGTTAAGTCAGAACGTAGTAATTGACGTTCGAGTCCTGCGGCGAACAATGCTTGCTGCCAAGACCAAATAACGGTGCCATGATAATGACTATTTGTGAAATATTTTTGAGTTTCCTTATCGGCATAAACCGGGTTCGCTACGACCATACCCACAGGTGTTAAAAGCCCTAAAGGGAAAGGCAGGAGCATACTTTTTACCGTACTTTCTAATTCCTTTGAACTTGGATTAGTAAATAGCATCGAAAATCCATAATCAGAATTTAAGACCGGAATTGGTTTACCCTGGCTATCTAAAGAAACTGCATAAAAACTGAACGGTGTTTCTTCGATAGCAGCCAAAGAAGCAACATCAGATACACTAATGTAGTCGGCATATTGTGTGACTGATTCCCTGACTTGCTGACTGGTTAAGGTTACTTTAAAATGTGATGATGCTTTTTCTTGCCAAACCTTTGAAATGTTCTTAGCCAGTTTCAAAGATTGGTCATCACCAATATAATCTGTTAATAAACCGCTGCTATATAAACGAGCAATAGCTGACAAGGATGCCGGTACAAAAATCGAGTTAACATTATAAGGAATTTTTCCGAAGCCAAGACCTTCGTTGCTATCACGCCATTCGCCAACATCAAGATCACCCCTTAACTTAATTAAGTTGCCAACTTCTGGATTAGCCGCATATTCTGTAGTTTCCGATATAACAAAATTAAAATTCTCAATCAACCTATCACCATATCGTTTGCCATCGAGCGTTTTTCTTTGTAGAAACGCTGTTGCATTGTTTTTTCCTGCCTCATTTTCGAGTAAATATTCAGCAACAATAGGGGCAAGCATGAAATTATCGTCGATCATTTTATAATCAAATATCGGGCTCGCTGTTTTATTACCAACTTCCGACATGTGTCGTAGGATGGCGAACTCGGCCAAATCTTCCTCGTGCGCTACTTCACCATTATCCGCTAGACGCTCAATAACCGATCCAAGACTCGCTTCAATGACTGCAGACTTTAATACCGGCATCAATAATCTCACCGACATCAAGGTATCGCGACCAAAATAAGTGGAAAATCGCCATGAGCCTGCTAACATTTTCTCTTTATAACTCAGAAAAGCCAATATATTTTGCGATAAAGGGTTTCCATTATACCCCTCTACAAATAACTCACTTTTAGTAATTGGTGTCAATGACTCATCTCCAGATAGAGCCGACAATCTTAATGTTAAAGGTTCGTTATCTGCAGCTGTGAATACAACTGGCTTGCCATGTCCACCCGCAACACTACCGTGTAAAACATCTACTTGAAGTTTATAGCCGCCTTTTCCATCTAAACGATCTCGATACCAAGTAATACTGTTATCTTTGAGAACAACCTCATTCTGGATTGCGCTGGGTACTGTACGGTTATGCATGTAATCACGAAGTACCCTAACATTACTTAACACCGCTTCCTCAACCACTAACTCCTTAGCGGTAGTGGTGAGCTGAGCTCGAATTCCATAAAGTAAGTCGCCATGCTCGTTCTGTTGACTAATGCCTACAATTTCATTTATTTCTTGCCATTGCACGGCCTTATCTACGCTTTTAAACCACAAACTGACACCACTATTTCCAGCGGGAAAAGCAACGATCAAACGTGGTGATGTTCCTGAGGTCAAAAGGGTATGTGCAGCTACTTTCCCTTGACGAAAAAATTTATTGTAAATTTTCCCATTAAGAATTGAAAAGTTCAATTCGGGTTTAGTAAATAGCTCTGTTTTTATGGTGTTAATTTTTGATTCTTGCTGAACAGAATTATTTGTTGATTTATCTTTCCCTGTGCAAGCTGACAGGCTTGATACTACAAAAATAAATAGTCCTAATGTCAGCGGCTTTATCACGCTTATTTTCTCTTTATTAACAACATGACTTTTACTCATAATAACTTCTACTCCAATAATATTGTTACAATTTGATGTTCAAGAGTCCTATCTATTGAAATGAACTATGTATAATTATTCGGTAATGTTCGAATGGATGCATTCACTGTGGCCATTGTTTCCACATCCCGAACACGAACGCTGTCATTGCTACCCTTGTGTATCTGATTAAGATATTCATTGTGATTTGGTAGCCGAGATTTCGCATTTACAACCCCTTTGGACACACGATCAAAAATTTTTGTAGCAAATTTATCTCTGCGACCGCCAAGGCTATTGATCTTTGGTCTACCCTCCATACCAAAATACACAAATTGATAACTAGCATGGTCAAAGATTGAATGTAGGTACTCTAAGTCGTAGATATCTGGATAACTGCCCTGCCAGGTTTCGACACGCTCTCGCAGCCACGGAGTCCAGCTTTTTTCATCCACGTTATCAAGCCAGAATTGAGAATCTTCTCGCTTACTTAATAGGTAATGATATTTGACAAAATTAATTGCCATTTCATAATGATTAGCAATTATTTTATTGAATTGAGACTGAGGATTAATGCCATTGAAATATCTTGGCAACATCGATACCAAAGACCAGACCGCTTGTTCCACTAAATGAATACCCGTTGACTCTAGAGGTTCGATGAAGCCACTAGACAATCCGACGGCAACACAGTTTTTGTGCCATTGAGTTTCTCTATATCCCACCCTAAAATTAATGTGTCGTACCGGAATTTCTGACATATTGTCGCCTAAATACTTCTTGAGTTCCTTTTCGGCTTCATTTTTATCGATATATGTTGATGAATATACATAGCCTACACCGCGCCTATTTTTCAATCCTATGTCCCAAATCCAACCGTTAGCACAAGCAGTAGAGCGAGTGTAAGGTGGTATTGTTTGATTAGGGGAATTGGGTATTTGCATGGTCACTGCTGAATCGCAAAATAACACTCTGGAACAATCTTTGAATGTTTGTTTATAGTGTTTGCCAATCAATATGGAAGAAAAACCAGAGCAATCTATAAAAAAATCACCTGATATTATCTTGCCTGACGCTAACTTAATATCGCTAATATCGCCATTGCTAGCAGACTCAACTGATAAAACAGTATCAACAACATGTTCAACACCATGTGTTTTGCCTGATTTTTTAAGCACATCGGCCAATAGTCCAGCATCTAAATGATAAGCATAAGGTATTGGACTGTCGTAAGGCCGATCATTCACTGATTTAGGGGCTAGATTCGACTTGGCTAATTGATGTTGAATACTAACAGCATCTTCAAATTTTCTATTTTGAGGATCTAGTCCCCGTAACCAATAGCCTTCTAGACCATCTGTGCCAGCTCTGAGTGGGCGTTCAAAAGGATGAAAATATTCATCATCTGGGTCCACATTAGGCGCATGTGTCCAGTTAGAAAATAAAATCCCATGCTTAAATGTTGCATTACAAGCACGCATAAACTCATTTTCATCCAAGCCTATGTCTGCAAGTGTCGCTCGCAGAGACGGCGTTGTCGCCTCACCAACACTAATGGTGGGAATATCACTAGACTCTATTAATGTAATTTTGAGTTTTTGATCAGAATTTTCTCCAAGTTTAGCCGCAAGGTATGCAGCCGTTAACCAACCGGCTGTTCCTCCACCCACCACTACAATTCTTTTCATTCTCTTTCCCCTTAAATTTGCCTTATATCTTTACACTAAAATGGTTAGGGCTCAGACAAATCCAAGCCCAAAATTTTATTGATATTAATTCATCAGAAGTCGTAAGCTAAACTAAACACCATATTGCGACCAGATATAGAGCGAGCAAAAAATATATCACTACCAGAGCCATCAGGTAACTCGACAAAACCACCTCGAGGATTTCCCTCTGTCAAACCTATTTCATCAGTAATATTTTGTATATTTAGAGATAAGGTCACTTCATCTGTAGGGTACCAAATAACCCCAGCGTTGATGGTATAATATGAAGGTAAAGTTATAGAATTGCCTGTGTCGGCGTAGCGTTCTCCGAGTTGTTGCCACGACATATAAATTTCACCATCATTAAAGATGTAAGACGGACTGACAGTGAAGTTATAATTTGGCGAACGAGCTGGTTTATTACCATCAAAAACACTATTATTCCCTTCAGTTGAAGCCACTGATAGCTCTCCGTCCTGTAATACTCCTATTATATTTAAACGAAATGAATCAATTGGTGCCCAAGTAAAGTCAAATTCCACACCCAAAATATTGTAATCACCAACAAACTGATAAAGTTCATCGGATGTTGTTGATTGCGACTCAAACTGCTGACCAATAAACTCAGTATCAAATACCGTAAACGAAGACCATAGAGTATCGGATTGAAAACGTAAACCTAACTCAAAAAATGTCAGTGCTGTATTTTCTTCCCAAGGGCCATTCATATTAAACGCGTCAACGTAGCGGCCATATACAGAAAAATTGTCGCTAATTGTATAGTTACCACCTAGAGTCCACGTTAAATCTCTTACGGTGCCTTCTTTAAGTACATAATCGGTACCGGTACCACCTAAAATATAATTATTAGCAATAATATTATCGACATCATTGCCATCTGAATCAAATGCACCAACAACTTCTACACGAGAGTAACCTTGGCGTTCTTTTTGATGCCCTTTTAGAGTCTCGTGCCGAAAACCAATATCAATCCGTAAGTCATCATTAACTTGATACTCATCGTTTACATAGAAAGATGTTGATTGTCTACTTTCACTCGCCGCACTTTCACCCCAAGCACCATAACTTAAAACACCGCTTTCAGTTAGATAGCCGATAACTTCGTTGCCTTCATCTAATGCAACGATATCTAGCCGACGTGGATTATTTGTTACTTCTGACAAAAACGTATTCATTCCTGATTCAGCACGTTCAAAACGTGTATCAAATGTCATTACTCCCGCTGTTAACATATGATTGTCAATTTCCCAATTAACATTTAAGTCCATAATAAATTCTTGGGTAGCGTCCCAAGGAGATCGGCTAACACCATTTGTAACAAAACCATTACCATTAAGATTCGCCAACTCGTCTGCGGTTAAAATTTCACCAGTTGAAACGACTTGAATACCAGCATGAGTGGCGCCTAATGGATTGAACCGTTCCATTAAGTCATTGATATCATCATTACTAATATCAATTCGATCAGTGGCCGATACAATAGAATCGTTATCAACGTTAAATACTGCATTAGCAGTTAAATCAAAATCGAGGTAACGACTTTTAAAATTCACAGAAACATTATCAGTGAGATCTTTTTCAAAGTAGAATCCAATTGCTGTTGATTTAACTGCAAACCCATCGGTTAAATCATTTTTAGTTATTAATGGAGCACCTGAATTTTCACTATTTCGACCTATCATCACCGAGTTATCGAGACTAAGCATGGTACCTTTCTTGGCATCAAAACCTGCAATAGGTTCAGGATTATCAAAATTCTGGAAAGGAGTGGGAAGCAGGAAGGTATTGTGTTCATCAACAGACTTATAGGTAAAGCCAATTAGACCATCGGAGAAGCGATTTTCCAATGTAAATTTAAATTGCCCACCTCTATCTGCGGTAAACCCAGTATCACGTACAGAATCTGATACACGATGGGTTCCCCCAATGGAACTATACCAGTTATTACCTAGAGGGGCCCCATAGAAAAATTCAACTTTACGGGTATTGTAAGATGACCCAGTAAGACGAATAGTTCCCTCAGGTTCCTCTCCTGCTTTACGAGACACAAAATTAATTGATGCGCCCGCTCCTTGAACAGTAAATATTCCGGATGTTCCACCACGAATAGCCTCAAGTCGCTGAACACCTAAATCAGCCTTAAGCATAGAATCAACTAGTGCATTGTTGTATTTTACCGGTAAACCGTCTTCCAAAAGCTGAATAAATCCTTGGCCTCCCCCCGCTAAACCACGAACAGTATAGTTATTTGAAACTTCACCACCTGTAGCTTCAACTGTGATACCTGGAATTAGCTCTAAAGCATCAGCGGTGCTTCTTGGTGACTTTCTTAAAATATCCTTTACATCAACCACGGTCACCGCTACAGCAGATTCAAACACGGTCATATTTGAAGACTTAGTACCAGTAATGAGGATCTGTTCAAAATGAGTATTTTTATTTGTTTTTAATACTGATTCTACTTCATCCGATTGTTTAGTTTCAGCGTGAACATTTAAGCTAGGTGAGAGTGCCAAAGCAACGGCCAATGCAGTGTAAGATTTTTTATATCGTTTATTATTTTTCATTATATTTCTCGCATTTTATATTAGTTATTATCTAGGATTCTATTCCACTAACCAGTCGTTAATACAAACACCAACGAAAATGTATGGCTATGTACCAGAATATTTTGGTCCCCATGCATGGATTCCAATATATGCAGATTATTTAATTTTTAGTAACTGTCATAAAAACAAGCCAGATAATGTAAAAATATTACCCCACTTAATTTGGTCATTGACCCAGTCTTTCTGGTGAGTGATTATCCATTGACAGTTTCGATATGATAAATTTTTTATTACTCTCACTTCATCATTTACCAGTCACTTATACTCACAGTTATTCTGTTTAACTATTGCAACATATCCCAGAAATCCATCACGGCAAAGTACTGAATCATATTCAATGCTGAATTAAACGCATGAACATTCCATCCATTATAGCGGCAGATAAAACAGGGTAATAATATACTTACGCGTTCTATGGATAAGATAATTACAACCGGTCACTCTTTTGTCCACTTATAAATATCACCACATCTACTTGTGTCTTTTATGCTATAATTGTTTTAACATTTATTATAATGAACAGAATCAGTCTATAATTACATTATCCGCTTTACAGATAGTAAACTTATGCTCCATAAAAATTAATACCGTATACAGTAATCATAGTCTGCCAAAACGCTCATTTATACCGCCTTGCTAACAGAGTTTTAGTCTTGTTATCAAAGGTTTTGTAACCGTCATTACATCTGTATTTCTTTATTACTCTTCCCTTGCCCAATATTTAAACTGACTACAATGACAGTAGGGCATTGCGATAACGCATCGAAAAGTCGTTGAATGAACTCATTCGTGGTGATTTCAAAGTTTAATACCTGAATGACAGGTGAACGACTTCGCTTTGAGCTGGTGTCACAGATAATACATTATTGTTATCTGGTTAAGCTTATTCACCAATATTTTCATTTCCTTTAACCTCGATAAATTACACTCAATGCTAGCAGACACCATTCGGATACGAAAACAACAAATATATACATATAAACCACACTTTATTTCAATAATTTAACATACAACGAAGCCCTATGCAAACGTTTGCATTTACGAGTGAGAAAGTTAAGCAACAAGCCCACCGTAAGCATTCA
>SPKZ01019409.1_pt1 | contig 15863 bp, 20 predicted proteins | sample 2456571 | NCBI WGS metagenome assembly SPKZ01 (sample SAMN11192286, study PRJNA482655) | marine metagenome | biome: ENVO:00000447; feature: ENVO:00000244|ENVO:00000211|ENVO:00000569|ENVO:00002023; material: ENVO:00002151; isolation source: ocean water from marine abyssalpelagic zone ...
ATGGAATAAATTTTGGCAATGGTATGAAAATAAAATACTAGGAAGTATAATCATTATTGCAGTTATACAATTTATACAAATACCTCACATGATATGGAATTTAGATATAATGTTAGAAGCAGGAATTGTATCAAGAGTTCATCCAGTTATTGATTGGTTCCTGTATGGAGTGGACTTGATTGAAATAATTTCAATAATTAATGTTGGAATGATAATGTTCAGTCTAATTAAGAAGAGACGAGCTAAAAAACAAGTTGCAGCAAAAATGACATAAACACCATCAGATTTTTTTGTTAAAACCTAAAAGAAATCAGACAGAGTCGTTTGTCTAATTATTTTTAAAATGTTTCCATGAACGAGCCATTCAGATTTGCTAATGCTCATTTTATTTGATGCCAAAATGAGTGCATCATCAAAGTTCTCAGTTATTGTAGGCTTTTGTTTCATAGCCTCGCGAATACCTTCACGAACTTGCCATACACCAACAGGAATAGCATACTCTGGCCTAATTTCTCTGAGAATTACAACTCCTGCTTGGATTTTCTTTTCAGACAAGTATTCTACAACCCCCAATTTAGCTGCAAAATAAGCACCAGCTATGGCTGGCGGATGATGAATTCCACGTGCATCCTCATAATCAGACCCAAATCCTAAGATTCCATTTGAATACCAAGCTTCAATCATTTCATAGATCCATCTGTGAGGAAACAAGACAATAGAGAAAACGTTTCCCAAGTGTTCATATGAAAAGACCCTACATGAATCAATCAAACTATAATCTAAAATTTTATCTGTAAGCGATTTAGAAATAATATCATCAGTTGCAGTAATGCTCCATTTAGTTGGAACCAGTTTTCTTTTTTGTCCAAGCATTCCAACACTAAAGCATTTTTGAATTTTAGAAATTTCAATTCCTGAATTATATAAATTTAAAACTGCATCTTGTGCTTTCAAATCTTTGTCATAAAATATTTTTTCAATTGATTTTACAGAAGAGGTTCCAGAAAATTTTACAGTTTTTATTTCACCAATTGGACCAAAAGGAGCACTCTCACCATCAAGAGACACGCTAGATGATAATGCCTTTTGAAATGTCAAATCAGAATCAATTGGCTTTGAAGACATTGCAACTTCTTGGAGATTTTCAATGTATCTTCCTTCTGTTTGAGTAATTGAAATTTTTTGTGTTCCACGAACTAAATTTAATCTAAAATTAATAATTTCTTCAAGAGATTGTCCTTTCCACTTTTCAGGACTATCAAGTAGACTTGTGTCGCCATGAATTGGCGGGACCATTGGACCAACAAAGACTTTGGGATAATTGTAAGAGCCAACAAAAACAGATGGGGGACTAGTGCCACTAATTGAATCAGAAGAGAATAGATTCCCATATTTTGAGAGGGTTTCATGCCATTTTGCCAAAATTGCACGTCGTATATCTTGAGAATCAGAAGACATGTATTTTGTGCCTAAATTATGCATATTAACATGCCTGATCAAAGACTTTGACAATTAGTTAGCATATGATGTTTAAGGATCAACACATTACCAAACCACATGTCAATTAAGAGAATAGTCTCTTTTTTACCCAGTGCAACAGAATTACTTTACGAGTTTGGAGTGCAAGACAATCTTTATGGTGTTACACATGAATGCGGATATCCAGCAGAAGCATCTTTAAAACTACAAGTGATAGATTCTGTAATAAATTCAGACAAGTTGACCAGTAAAGAAATTGATACGATGACTTGTCAATTAATAAATGACAAAAAAGATATTTTTACTTTAAATGAAAAAAACATCATAGAAGCTAATCCAGATCTCATAATATCACAAGAAACGTGTGAAGTATGTGCAGCATACACTGATCAAGTCAGTAAAGCAGTAAAAATTCTTGAAAAAAAACCAATTCTGCATTCAATAGATCCTCACAATCTACAAGAAATAATAGATTCTGTAACAGAGTTGGGTAAAATTTTAGAAAAAGAAACTAAAGCAAAAGAAATCATAGATTCACTTGAAAAAAGAATTCAGATTGTAAAAAAAATTCAAAATAATAATAGGCCTAAAGTTCTTGCAATTGAATGGATTGAGCCATTTTTTACTGCAGGTCATTGGGTCCCAGAAATGATACACATTGCAGGAGGGAATAACATGATCAGTAAAATTGGAGAACATTCAAGACGTTTAGACATTCAAGAGATCATAGAGTCTGATCCAGACATAATTATCATGATGCCATGTGGCTTTGATACAAAACGTACAATTTTAGAATACAACAACATACTGAAAAAAAATAAAAACTGGAATTCTCTTAAAGCTGTAAAAAATAATCAGATTTTTGCAGTAGATGCAAATTCATTTTTTAGTAAACCAAGCATAAGGACCATAGAAGGATTAGAAATACTTGCTAAAATTATTCAGCCAAATAAATTTGAAAACATAAAAATCACAAAAGATTCATTTTCACAAATTTGTTAAAAGGTATTGTTAGGCACAAATAGAGGTCATTTTTTAATGGCGTTAACCAATGATACAACATCTCTGTCTCTTAGCTGATAATCTACAGGCAATCTCAGATTATATCTCAAATCTTTACCATAAAGAAGACCCTTAGTCAAGTCAGAATGGATTTCTTTTGCAAGATCAGTAATTGTTGCCCCATCTTTTAATAAAATCAAATCAGGCAATATTCTTCCCTTTTTATCAGCAAGTTTTACATCATCAGCAACAGGGTAAATAGAATTCATTTTAAGTAATTTGAAAACAGCCACATTAATTGCAAACTGAACACCAGTTCTCATATACTCACCCATAATTCCTTGTTTGATGAAATCCAATGCATGAATTTGTTTTTCATTTAGTTTATCAGATTCAATAATTTCAAATTGTTCAGAACCAGGCGAGTATCTTATCAATCCTTTTTGTTCTGCACGTCGAAGACTAAACTCACTATCACCACTAACAGGAATTACTATTGAATCATTATATCGTTCTCGTAACCTAGCAAAATTTTTGTCTGCACCCTCTACATCAATTTTGTTTGCAACAATAAGTGTGGGTTTTGAAATTTTTCTTAGATATGATGCAAATTTTTTGCTGTCAACCATGTCAAAATCATCAAAATCTTTTTCTTCAAGTTTAGTTGCCAAAAGACTTTCTTTAACATGTGTTTTATTGACACTGATACCACGATACAAATCAGTGATAGCATCTATAACATCTGATCCGTTTTTTATTAATTTTGATACTTTGTCTCTATTACCTTCTAAAATTTTCTGATACCACATGGTCAACTCTTCTTCAATATCTGCAAAATCAGAAACAGGATCACCAGTTCCCACTTCAGTAATTTTTCCAGTTGAATCAATACCACCAGAAGCATCAACAACATGAAGTAATGCATCAGATTGTGCTGCAATAGACAAAAATTGATTCCCAAGACCCTTCCCTTTCCAGGCGTCTTTTATCAATCCAGGTAAATCAATTAATTCAATTGGAATGTAGCGCCATCCATCTATGCATTTTGAATTATTTGGATTGTCTTGAATTTTAAATTCAGGATGAACACAAAGTGTAATTGCATGGGCTACTCCAGATACAGGTGTTTTAGTAGTAAATGGATATGATGAAATTTCTTCAGAAGATAACGTTGCCGAATTAAAAAATGTAGTTTTTCCAGTATTAGTTTTACCAATTAATCCAAGTTTGATTGGCATAAAATAATTACTAGCTCAGAATATTTATCTCTGCCTAGAAATCAGAAGGGTTTTTGATTTTAATTTTTTCAAGTGATTGATTTAGTTTTTTTAGTGCCCAATCAATATCTGATAAATCCTCAGCAGTTAAAGAATCTCTCCATTTATCTAAAACACAATTAGCAATTTCTGAACAATTATACAATAAATTCCAATAAGGATGATGTTCAGCTGTAGCATATGCAAGTTCTGTTACATCATTAAGACCATTTTTTGCCCTTCCCAAAGATGTAATTTTTTCTCCAAAGATTTTGATAATATCATTATCTAGATCTTTTTCAATTTTCAGAGGAATATTTTGTTGTTCATATTTTTTAATGAATTCAAGTAGATCTTGGTAAAAATTTTCAAATGTTGCCATATCAATACAACCTCTGATGTTCTGCCAACATACATCTGTTAAAAACAACCATAATTCCTTCTTTTCTTACTAATTCTTCAGCTTCAAAATTATGTATTCCCTCTTGCAGCCAAATAACTTTAGGTTTTTTCTTTATAGCCTCTTCTACAAATTGTAAAACTTGTTCGGAAGGTCTGAAAATATTTATAATTTCAATTTCGCCATCTATTTCTGAAACAGAATCATAGCATTTTTTACCTAAAATTTTACTAGCTGTGGGATTTACAGGAATTATATCAAATCCATTATCAGCAAGGTATTTGGGAACATAATTGGCAGCTTTTGAAGAATTTTTAGACATTCCTATAACTGCAACTTTTTTCAGTGTAAGGATTTGATGAATTTCCTCATCAGTATGATCGTCACGTTCCATAAATAATTCAGAAACATGCGGAATATAATTTTTAAAAAATATACTAAAGCAAAGAATTTTTAATCATAGTCAAAAATAAAATATGATGAATTTAGAGCCAAAAACAATCATAGTATTAGGAGCAATAAAGCATGGAATTAATAAATTTGAAAGAATTCAAAAAATTACACAGATTAAAGCTGAGGAATTGAATACAATTTTGGAGAAATTGGAAAATAGTGAACTAATTCAAGTTATAGAAAAAAAAGGGTTGTTAGGTAATAAGATTGAAGTTATTGTCACAGATGGAGGATCAACAAAAGTAGATGAGCAAATTCAGGAATTACAATCAAAATGGAATCAAATGTCAATATTATACAAAACAAAAGATAAAGAAAATCTAAAGCAATGTATGGAGGATAACAAATCATTCTTCCCTACGATGATATTTTTTGGGGTCATGGACATGATGATGTTTTCAATGATGTTCAGTATGATGGGAATGACAATGTCAAGTTATGTCCCGGCAGAAAATATACCAGATGAGGTAGACAGTTATGATTTAGATACAGAAACAGGTGAGGGAATTTAATTTTGATGTGGGGGTCTAGTGTATATTTTATACTCGATGTGAAAATAAACTATAGTTGATTTACAATTCTTTTGACAATCCAGGATTAGTAAAAGTACTCAAATTTTTACAAACACACAATACCGAATATCTATCAGGTCAAGATTTGAGTGATGTTTTAAGAATTAGTAGAGTTGCAGTATGGAAACATATCAAAAAAATTCAAGAGTTGGGATACACTGTTGAATCAAAACAGAAGCTAGGTTACAAACTAATTTCAAACTCAAATACACTATTACCATGGGAAATAACTACAGGGTTAAAAACAAAAAACATAGGACAACGAGCATATTTTTTTGATTCAATAGATTCCACACAAAATCAGGCATTAAAAATGGCAGATAATCATGAAAACGATGGTTCCATAATAATTGCAGAAAAACAAACAGAGGGGAAAGGGAGATCGGGTAGAAGATGGGAATCACCTAAAGGAGGAATTTGGTTTTCAATAATTTTACACCCAAAATTTGATATTTCAATTACTACTTTATTTCCAATTGCATCATCTCTAGCATTGTCAATTGCAATAGAAAAAATATTTAAAATATCACCAGAATTAAAATGGCCAAATGATTTAACTATCGAAGGTAAGAAACTTGCGGGAATGATTGTGGATGTGTCATTAGAATCAAATAAAATTGAAAGTTTAGTTTTGGGGGTTGGAATAAATTTTAATGTAGACGTAAAACAAATTGAAAAATCACTGAAAGGTACACCAAATTTTTATGGAGTGGTATCACTGTATGAACAAAAAAATAATATTAAACCTCTTCAATTAGTTCAAACATTTTTGATTGAATTAGAAAAAATTTATGAATTATTGAATACAAAACAAATAAAAAAAATAATTGTGGAATGGACAAAAAGATCATCAACAATAGGAAAAAATGTAGAATTAAGTACAATAGATGGAAAAATAAAAGGAAAAGCAATTAAAATTGATGAAGATGGGGCATTGGTAGTATCAAGTAATAATAAACCAATTAGAATTATTGCAGGGGATATTACTCACGTATCAAAATAAATTATTTGTGAGTAGTTTTTGACTTAGTTTTTGACATTACTTTAAACTGTTTTTTTGCAGAAGGTGGGATTAATGCAGATTGTTCTTTCAATATTTCCTTTAAATCGTGTTGTATATCAAAAACAGATGAAAGTAATTCCTCTAAAGCATTAGAATATTGCAGATAATATGACAATAGTTCTGTTTTTTTTCATTTGTTTTTGATAGATACTCATTTGAACGTAGTAAGTTAGCTGAAACAATTAATTCAGGCAGATCAGATACAGGTTCACCCAATTGATTCAAATCAGATTGGATCTGTTGTATTTTTCTACGTAATTCATAAATTATATCTCCAGAACCGATCTTTGTCAATACAAAAGCACGTAATCATGAATAAATTAAAGATTATCTTACAAGCAGAGTTATTCACGACTAAAATTGAATGTGCAGTCAAATTTAGTACAAAATAGAAATAAAGTGTGATTTGAATTAAAAATAGGAAAAATTCCATGAAAAGTGTATCTTATTTTTTAGTTATAGTTTTGCTAAGTTCGTCCATTGTTTCTGGAACAGCATCTGCACAAATAGAAAAAGATGCAGAACTAATGTTCAATCAAGCTAATGAACATTTTTTTAATGGTGAATACAAGGAAGCCATAACAATTTATGATGAAATACTAGAGATCGCTCCAAATAATATTTCAACATTGAAAATGAAAGGGATAGTACAAAGTAATCTAGAAGACCACAGTAGATCTTTAAAACAATTTTTCAAAGTTTTGCAACATAGACCAAATGATGTGATTTCATTAACTGGAATGGGTGTAGGGTTTGGAAACCTAGGAGAATATCAAGAATCTGCAATATATTTTGAAAAAGCGTTAAAAGAAAAACCAAATAGTGTTGTGGTAAATAATTACAAGGAATTTGTAGAAAAAGTAATTTCAAAATATCCATACACACCTACAGAAAAACCAAATGGGTCAGAAAAAAAGCAAATACATGTCATTCCGGATTGGGTACGAAATACAGCAAATTGGTGGTCATTAACACAAATTACTGATCAAGATTTTTCAAAAAGTTTAGAATACCTGATACAAAATAAAATTATTCAAATTCCTAAAAGTGAGTCTAATGTAAGCGAATCTGAATCTGAATTACCATCATGGCTTAAAAAAAATGCAGGATGGTGGAGTCAAGGACTATTGCCAGATGAAGAGTTTTTCAAGAGTATTCAATGGTTAATCAGTAATGGATTTATCAATATAACAATTCAACATACGACACAAAAATCACAAGAACAGTTAGATCATGAGTTTTATTTATTTGAAAAATATCTTAGAGACATATCAAATAATATTTTAAAAGAAAAAAGATACATTGAATTCCCAAATCCAAGTAGAGATGTTATAAAAAAATTCCTTAGAGATTATGTAAAATGGAATTTTGAGGAAGAAGTGAAAAGAGTATCAGATAAATTTCCTGATCCCATATATGAAATTATAGATGAAACATACATCATACACTACAAAGTATTCATTAATGAACAACCAACAGGACTTTCATTAGATCATGTCAGTATATTGTCAAACTCTTTTGAATTTTGGGAAGAACAAGAATTAAACACTAACAATCAAAAAGCTAAAATGATATTTGAGATTACAAATAAAAAATATGAAGCAAATGTTTGGGTAACATGGGTAGTTAGAAATATCGGAGAGGGTGTTTTAGGCCATGCACATCTTGGAAAAGGTGTTGTAGAAGTCACATTGGGGGATTACAATTGTGATGGTAGCTTTCAATTGTATGATGTGAAAAGTGTTGAAGCTATAATGACACATGAATTGGGTCATTCTATTGGTCTAAAACATGTTGAAGAGCAAAATAATATCATGTATCCATCATTTTCTCCATCATATGCATATTGTATCCTAAGTTAATTTTAGAAAAATTCAATTATATTCTAAAAAACGAGAATATGAGTTAGCTGAACCTACACACAATTAACCTTCAGAACATATGTAGAATTGATAATAGTGAATTGTAATAATTTTTTATAATTATGCTTAAAAATACAATGATCAGCACTCCCAAATGTCCATCTTGTGGAAATAAAAAATTAGTTGCAGATCAAAATACAGGCGAGTTATGTTGTAATAGATGTGGATTAGTAGTTACAGATAAAATTACAGATACAGGAGCTGAATGGCGCTCATTTGCAAATGATGAAAGTAATAGAACTAGAGTAGGTGCAGGAACATCATTAACAATGCACGATATGGGGTTATCAACAGTAATTGGTGCAGTCAACAAAGATGCTACAGGAAAACCATTGTCAGCAAGTATGAAAAGTTCTATTGAAAGATTAAGAACGTGGGATAGTAGAAGTCAAGCTCATTCTTCTGCAGATAGAAATCTAAGACAGGCATTAAATGAAATGGACAAGTTAAAAGATAAACTTGCATTAACAAATGCAGTAATTGAGAAAGCAGCTTACATTTACAGAAAAGCTATGGAGAAAAAATTAGTTAGAGGTCGTTCTATTCACGGATTAGTTGCAGCATGTCTTTATGCATCATGTAGAAACACTGAAACTCCTAGAACATTAAATGATGTTGCCAAAGGGATTAACATTAGAAGAAAAGATGTTGCAAGATGTTATAGATTAATTTACAGAGAACTTGAATTAAAAATGCCAGTGGTTGATCCTGTTAAAGCTGTTTCAAGAATTGCAAGCATTGCCGAATTAGGTGAAAAAAGTAAGCGAAAAGCAACTGCGATATTAAATCAAGCAAAGAAGGAAGGCATAGTTGCAGGAAAAGACCCAATGGGAATTGCAGCTGCTGCACTCTATCTCGCATGTATAAGTACAGGTGAAGTAAAATCTCAAAAACAAATCTCAAATGCCTCAGGAGTTACAGAAGTAACCATACGAAACAGATGTGCAGGCTTGAGAAAAATGCTCATTGATTAAAATGCCAGATGTGCCGTGGTCAGACTGGTTAGATTTCAATCAAGAAACGTTTGAAAAAATTCCAAAATTACCAGGTGTGTTTATGATGCATGCGGCAATGAAAATTTTATTCATAGGTGGTTCTGATAACATGAAAAAATCAATCGAGGAAGCATCATTGGAAAAAGGCATATCCAAAGCTACAAGAGTCAGATATAGAAAAGAAAAATTTTTTGAAAATGTAAAACATGAATTAATTTCAGATTTTAAAAAACGACATGAAGGGCAGATGCCAAGTTGCATGAATTAAAAATTTATTTTTTAGATCTTTGAAATTCTAATTTGTCCCAAGGAAAAACAACATATGCCGAATTATCTGTTTTTTTAGCATAAACCAGTTGTTTTGGATATTTTTTTCCAGATCTTGCAAATAATGTTACAAAGACTAGTTTTGATGGATTATCAGTACAAACTATTATTTTATCAAAAGTATCACCAGAATCAAAAATATCATCAATAAACAATGAATCAGAAGATATATTTTTTTTATCAACAAAAATTTTTTTAATTCCCAAATGATCAGCAAGTAAACGCGAAGGAACTAAGCCACCTCTGCTCAGAGTTGAAATACTAGAAAAGTTCCTCTCTAGATTCAAGATTTTTTTAGAAAGTATTTTCACTAATGATTCTATTTCATCCCAGCTAACATTTTGTTCAAAAGACATGTAAAAAATTGTAACTTGTTGAATTAAGTTGTTATGATCAAAATGTCTTTACAGGAGATTTTTTAATGTGCTCAATTAATTTGAGTATTTTAAATGGTAGTTGGCCAAAATCGGTTTCTTTTTCACAGGAAATCAATAATACATCATCATTAACTAATGGAAAACTCATTACAATTACTTTGTCCCTATAAGACATTGAAAAATGAACTTCGCCAAATTCTTTATCAAATTCATGTCTCATTCTTACACGTAAGGCAAGTTCCATGAACATCATTTCATCTTGTTTTTGAGCTTCAAGTGAAAATATACCATCTTTCATACCACCAGCTGTCAAATGTCCTCTACTGTTGATGAATCGGGCTGAGCGCATCGTAGAATTTAATTTAATTATTTTTTTGCAAATCTTTTCAAGTTCCTCAACGTTATCCATTAGTCTAATTTTACAATCGAACTATTTATTGCGATCTGTGATAATAGATAATTGTGAAATTAGAATCATCTAAAGAAATTACAGATTATTACAAACATTTGTCACTATTCTGGACAGATATTATGCATTTGATGTCAAGTAAACCGCAGGCATTAGCATCAGTTGGGCCAATGAGAGCATTTGCAAAAAATTCAAAGAAAGTATCAACTGAATTAATTGAAATTAATGAAGTTTTGATGGGGTTTAATCAGCATTATACAGAATATTACAAACAGCTAGCTGATACATGGAGTGATGCTCAAAAAAAGGTCAACCTAAAAGCTCCTGAAATTCCTCAAGATGTAGAACAGATAGAGGCATTCAAAAGAATTTGGATTGATATTTTTGATAATGATTTTACAGAGTTATTTGATTCTGGGAAATTCGGTGAGAATTATGGAAAACTAGTTTCTAAAGAACTTGAATTAACAAAACATTGGAATAATATTACTAATGTGATTTTACAATCAGTTAATCTTCCAAGTAAAGAAGAAATGGATGAGATTTACAAAGAGATTCATTCACTTAAAAAAAGAGTTGGAAAATTAGAATTGGCATTAAAGAAAAAGGAAGTGAAACAAAATGCAAAGTGAATCTACAATAGATCCAAAAATAATTGAAGAAATTTTAAAATTCAGCAAAAATGTTATTAATGCACCAAAATTAGTTTCAGCTCCAGATGAAATTAAGTTAGAGGTTACACCGCATGATATTGTTCAAGAAATAGATAAAACAAGACTATTACATTACAAATCTCTTACAGATAAACAACATAAAACACCGCTTCTAATTTCATATGCATTAATCAATAGATACCACATACTAGATATTCAACCTGAAAAAAGTTGGGTAAGGAATCTTCTTCTGCAAGGATTTGATGTATACATGTTAGACTGGGGGACACCAACTAGTATGGATAAATATCTTGACTTTGATGATTATGTAAATGGATATCTAGATTCCTATGTTGAACATATCAAAAATGAATCATCAACTGAAAAAATATCATTACAAGGTTATTGTACAGGTGCAACAATTGCAACTGCATACATAACATTGCATCCAGAAAGTGTAAAAAATTACATTGCAACAGCACCAGTTATTGATGGATGGCGAGATACCACAGTGATAAGTAATCTTGCAAAACATATGGATGTTGAAAAGATGGTAGATACAATTGGAAACATGCCTCCAGAATTCATGTATTATTGCTTTTCAGTCTTAAAACCATTTGAACAAGGTATTGAAAAATATGTGAAGTTTTTCAAAAATATTGAAAACAAGAAATATGTAGATAATTTTTTGAGAGTAGAAAAATGGTTAGGAGATACACCTCCAATTCCAGGGGAATTGTTCAAACAATGGATTAAGGACATTTACCAAGATAATTTGCTTATTCAAAATAAGATGTTTGTAGGAGGACAACACATTGATTTGAAGAAAATTGACATGCCAATGTTTACACAAGTTGCAGTAGGAGATCACCTAGTATCTCCTGAATGTAGTATGCCACTTCATTATGCTGTAGGAAGTGTAGATAAGACATTACGAATGTATCCTACAGGACATGTTGGAATGATTGCTAGCTCATTATCACAAAAAAAGGTGTTACCCGAGCTAGGAAAATGGTTAGCTGAAAGATCATAAAATAAAAAAAGGAAAAAAATAGAAAAATAGATTCTACACTACTAGTTCTTTGTAGTGAATGCTGAAATCCAAGATTGTAGAATATTTCTGTTTAGGTCAGCAAATGATTTTGCATTATCGTTGAATGTTTTGATGTTTTGTTGTGTTGCATCGATAGTTGCAAGGGTTATTTGGTTTTGTATGGAAGCTGCCTTTACAAATTCTTCTGTTGTATCATGAATTACTTTTAGAGTTGCCTCTGGAATGTTAGCTGCAATGCCTGCTTTCTTTACATATTCTTTTTGTAATGTGATAGTTGAATCTATTACATTTTCATATGCTTGTAGGTATTCTTGCTGTACATTAGTAATTGATTGATGGTACTGTGGTACTGATTGTCTAATACCAGTAAACAGTTTGTCTACATTTTCTTGACATACTGAAAATACATCTTTTGGATTTGTTGTTGTTTCGTTTTTACTCATTGTTTCACCACCTTATTTTTTGATTTTTTTGCGATTGGAAGTATAATGACTTGAATCAAGTCACCATCACCTAAGTCAAGTGCATTACGCTCTGCCTCAGGAATTGAGATTCTGCCATTACTGCTAATGGTGGTTTTGTAAGCACCCCAATTCATGAAGGAGGGAAGTAGTTGGCCGATAGAAAACATAGTATCCATGCTTTTACTTTGCATTGATGTCACATTTTCCATCATGTTAGATTGAGTTTGTTTAGTACTGTCAAAAACTCCTTTTAGGATTTCTAAGGGATTGAATGTTTGACTAGTTTGATTTGTCATCAAAGAGCCAAAGTTTTTCATAAATTCTTCTTGAGCACGTCCACTTTTTTGAATCCAAGATTTAAACATCTCAGAAGGGTCATATAGGTTTTGATTACCACTCATTGGTATTAGTAGGGAATTAGAGTTATTTAAACACGATCATTTTGGAGAAAGTTCAGCACTATAGATGAAAAAGTGACAGGATCTTGTACATATGGAGTATGCCCACAATCATCCATTCGATAAAATTTGCAATCTTTGATTGAAGAAACAAATTCATCCAAATGTTCAATTGGAATAACAGGATCTTTAGCCCCCCAAATTATCAGAGTTTGAGTAATAATAGATTGAAGTTTTGCAGTAATTACTTCAGCATTTTTTAATCCAAGTATAGTTGACATGAATGCAAGTTTTGCATTAGGTAATTGCATTCGTTCTACAAATTCATTAACAACCTTGATATCAATATTTTTTCCAGAACATTCCATCAATTCAAATGCATTTTTTGCACTTTGTTCACTTGGATATAATGCTGCCATAATATATGCATCAAGTGCTGGCGTAGATTGTTTCATAATACCAGAAGGCGAAACCAAAATAAGTTTTTTAACATTGTCTGGATGTGAAGCAGTGTATTCAGCAGATATTTGCCCACCTAATGAAGAACCGATCAAGTAAGGACGTACAATATTTGACGCAGTGAAAAATTTTTCAAAAAATTCAGAAAAGAATTCAGGAGTATAATCTACAAGTGGTTTATCACTATAACCAAATCCAATTAGATCAGGAACTATTACACGATATTTGTTATTAAAAAGGGGAATTACAGGATCCCATCTTTCTGCAGATGCACCTAAACCATGAAGTAGTACAAGTGTTTCTTTAGAATCTCCAGATTCAAGATAACGAATCTTACTTTCATCAACTTGAAGAAATTTTTCTTTCATCATTTTAGCGTCAATGATTCTCACTAGATAAGTTTTAGTTAATTTAGCGATCAAATAATACATAATTTTTCAAAATTTTTAAACATCTAATTGTAATATCTACATTTTTTAAGATCAATAACAGTCAAAATAATATGTTAAAGAAAAAAATTTCAAGGATTTTAGTTCCATTAGATGGTTCAAAAAACTCTCAAAGAGGACTTGAAATGGCAATTACATTAGCAAGATATTGTGGTGCAATCATCACCGGAGTCTATTCAATTTATGCGCCACCACATTCAGAATTTATAGGCGTAGGATCAGTTGAAAAATCACTAAATATACAAGTTAAAAAAATTTTGGAAAATGCAAAGATATTAGCTGCTCAAAATGGGATTGTGTTTAAAGAAAAAATAGTACGAGGTGAAATTGGATACAATATCATCAAACTTGCACATGGAAAAGGAAATTTTGACATGATCGTTATTGGTTCTCGTGGAAGAAGTTCTACAAAAGAAATGTTTTTTGGAAGTGTTTCAAATTACGTCATACACACATCTAAAATTCCGGTAGTTATTGTAAAATAGTTTAATTATAATCCGTGTTTTTTAAAATATTTTTGATGGTATTCTTCTGCAGGGTAAAAAATAGGAGCAGCGATAATTTGAGTAACAACTGGGGCATTATATTGTGTAGATTCATCTAATGCTTGTTTTGATTTTTCAGCAACCTCTTTTTGCTCATCATCATGATAAAAAATTGCTGAGCGATATTGAATTCCAACATCAGGGCCTTGGCGATTTAGGGTGGTAGGATTATGATTATTCCAAAATACATCTAAAAGTTTTTCAAAAGAAATTTCATCAGGATTGTATTCTACCTCTACAGCTTCTGCATGTCCTGTTTTATCAGTACATACCTCCTCATAAGTAGGATCAGATAATTGGCCTCCAATGTATCCCACTTTGGTTGATGTGACTCCTTTAGTTTTACTGAGTAAATCCTCAACATGCCAGAAACAACCAGCACCAAATGTTGCTTTCAATTTAATTTAGATAAAAGGTTACCAGATTAAAACTATTTGTTGAGTTGAAATTAATTAATAGTGATAATTCCATTTTGGATAAGAAATTTCAAAGAGTTTACAAATTCATTTTCTGAAATTAGATTTTGTGACCACCAATGGGCATTATTACGAATCCAATCAGGAATTTCATCTTCAGATATATTTCCAGAAGAAGTAATATTTGGAATCATTATAATATTATTTTCTAGCATAAAGTCAATTCCAGATATAAAAGCAGAGTCAGTGATGGCGCCAGTTGCCCACAATTCAGCATTATTGCGAATCCAGTCAGGTACAAGGATTGGATCAGAGTATCCTAAAATATTGTGAATTGAAATTCCAGGGAATTGTGAATCAAACCAAGATTTGTAACTTTGTTCATCATTATATCTATCAATATAATATTGAGGAGTTTTGTCAAGAGCAGGAAAATTTGGAATTATAAGTTTTAGAGTATCAAAAGTAGATGATGGTGTAAGGATTTGTTCAGATGTTGGTTCAGATGTTGGTTCAGATGTTGGTTCAGATGTTGGTTCAGATGTTGGTTCAGATGTTGGTTCAGAAACAGTAGATGTGGATTCTTTGTATTCAAAAGTTTTTTCAATACTATGATTTTCAGAAGTGACTTTGATTGGATAAATTCCATAAGTAGACCAAGTACCGCCACCAATAGTTAAAGTGGTGGAGAAAGAACCATCAGAATTTGCTACAGCAGAACCCAACATCACAAAAGTGGATTTGGCAGGATTAAAAATCACAATACTGACATTAGGAAAATCTAGTTCCGAAGTAACATGTCCAGATATAGTTAAAGTATCGCCTTCATAATACACAGAACGATCTGTTGTAAAATTATCTACAGTTCCAAATGCAGGTAAAGTACCTAGAGGAATTAAAAGTAATAGAAAGAAAATTATAGTACTGTAATTCATATTCAAAAACAAATTTTTTACATAATTAAAGAATTTGCCAAATTGTTTAATTAACATCAGTGAATATTTCTACAACTTTTTTGGCCAAAATTTCAATATTGACAGTGGGTTCTGCAGATATCAATAATAGAATTTTGGTGATAGGGAATGGAAAACTTACTAAAACTGCCTTATCTCGTCTGGCAGCAAGATAATTTATTGGGCCCAAACTTTCATCAAATTCTTTTCGAATAGA
>SPKZ01013534.1_pt1 | contig 15858 bp, 13 predicted proteins | sample 2456571 | NCBI WGS metagenome assembly SPKZ01 (sample SAMN11192286, study PRJNA482655) | marine metagenome | biome: ENVO:00000447; feature: ENVO:00000244|ENVO:00000211|ENVO:00000569|ENVO:00002023; material: ENVO:00002151; isolation source: ocean water from marine abyssalpelagic zone ...
GCAGCGCTTTGGCATGGCGCTTGGCCATGCCAAAGCGCTGCACGCATTGCAACTACTCGACGGTGAGCTTGCCCCCATTGATTCGGTTCTCGCCGTGCTTGCCGCGTTTCACTTCAAGACGCTTGCTGCCAGAAAACAAGCCAAATAACACCGTGTACTGACCAGCACTAAAGTTCGGCTCCAACTTGAAACGATAAACGTCGGAGATGTAGTCGCCCTTGCGCCACAAGTTGAACGGATACTTACCGCCCAGAGTATCGTGGTCCCCGTTGAATCGGCGCTGGAATCCATCGATGTGTATTAACGTCTTCCAAGTGCCGTTGATGCGCGCCACTACCTTGTAATGAATGACGAAGTCGTACTCACGACCCGGGACGACTGAGTCAACTGCTACCCCGTCTAGTCCGCGCACGGACCACCCCTGCACATCGAGCTTATTCCCCAAGTTCACGTCCAAGGGATGAGCAACGTGCGTCGGCTCGCTGTGAACCCAGTCCTCAAAGGGATTCTGATTCTTTACTCCCGGGGTCAGCTGGTTCGAAACCAGCAGAATCTCACTCGATCGTGCGTTCAAGACTGGCACATTCCGTGCAGGCTTGGATTGCCGTCGATAAAGTGAGTTTAGTTTCGCCAGCTCGCCCTCGCGCACCACAAGCCAGCGGCGCGCGTCCGATTCATTGAGCCATGCATAGGCCTCGCCAGTACCAGAGAACAGCGTCACTTCTCCGCCGGCGTAATACCGCGCGCTGCCCGGCGTCCCGCCGATCATCGCCAGCTCCTCGCCCTCCCCGCGCATACTTTGGAATGAGTCGTAGACCTCCCGAGGAGATATTTGCGACGCGAGCGCGGGGTAGTATCCGAGACTGAAGGTCAATCCGAAGGCAGCGACAGAACCTGCCGCTATTTCGCTCCGGCTCAACGGAACAACCTGAAAAAACGTCCGCACCACATTTCGCAGCGTCAGCACAAGCAATGGCCCGAGCAGCAGCACGACGAAACCCGCCCAGGCCCAATTCGCCGCGGTGAGTTGCTGCGAACTCAGGTTAGAGAACTGCTTGATGTGATGCCACTTGCCGAAGCCGCGAACCACCACAGGCAGAGCGACGAGACCGAGCAACAATGAGTTGACGGCGAAGAACAGATTGCCGTCATACAAACGCCTCACCGCAACCGGCCACTGCAAGTAGCCGTCCTTGCGAAAACCCATGGCCCGCCAAAAATCGGTTGAGGACAACGCGCGCCGGGTCCTGGACAACCACGAGCCGTCGCTAGCGTGTTCAGCCGCCCATCGGCGACCGCTGCGTTCCATCGTGCAGAGACCAAACAAGCCGGCAAACAACACCGTCCCGTACTTGATAATCTTGGTGCCCTGCTCTTTGAAGCTTTCGGGGACGCTGCCGTCAGGAACGCCGAATCCGCTGAAAGCCTTCGCAGGAAAGTTCTTAAAGTCTGTGTAGAAAAGGATTCCAAGCGCGAACACTCCCATCGCCACAGCGGGCACTGCCGGCGAACCGCGTTCGAAGTCTCGGAAAACCACGCCGGCCAGACAGGCCAGAGCCACCACGCCGCAAAACGGCAACTCGCCAACGTAGGGCGCTATCAGCGATTGCAGCCCCACCGCCAGGCCCGCCACCAGCAGCAACACCACCCTCAGGTTTTGCTCGCGTTCGTAGGCTCCCCCCTCAACGCCCACAGGAGCTTTCAACGAGAGTCCAATTACGAAGGGCAACACCGCGCTCCAAGGGTACAGACCGTGACCCATTCGATGCAGCATCGAGTCGTGGGTGAGCTTGGGTTTCAGGTCAATGGTCGCTCCGACCAACATCGAGTATTCGTCCGGCGTGCCACTCAGCACGGCGCGAGCGCCCAACACCACAGCGACTACCCCGCACAGCAAGGTCACTGCGGCCAGCCCGTCACGGACCAGATCTCGAGTGCGAAAGTGATGACCCAGAGTGCTGGCCCAGGCCAAACCAACCCCTAGGGCGGGGACGGCCACGCCGATGAGCGCACCGCGGCAGGAAAAGCCCCCGACCAATCCGAGACAGCCGAGCAGGAACCAAGCCAGGGCGGAGACAGTGGACCGACGCTCGGCATCGCGGTTAAAAATCGAGATACCCAAACCCGTGACTGCAATGGACAGGGACGCCATGGTCACAACATCGCCAAGCATCGTTCGTGCTTGGAGAAAATAGAGCGGGGTGGTCGCGAGAACCAGCACCGCAAAAGCGCCTGCCACGCGATCCGCGAGGCGCGACAACAAATAGTAGGCTGCCAACGCTCCCGCGAGAGCCCAGATAGCCAACGGCAATCGCCCGGCCCACTCCGAGAGACCAAACAGACGAAAACCGACGGCGACCGAGGTAAACGGCAGTTCCCCGCGCCCCAGCTCCGCCAGGCTCGGAACGAGGTTATTGCTGCCCACCAACGCCAGATCGACTCCGCCCATCAGAGTGTGGGCGATTCGACGTCCGAACTCCGCCACCTGAAGCTCGTGGGGATCCCACAGGCCGCTGTAGCGAATCGGGCCGACGAAGCTAGCTAGGGCCACAACAATCGAGGTCAGTGCCAAGCCCCAACGACGGCCCATCGCAGCCGGATCCGGCACGACTTCTCCGGGCTCGGAATCGTCTAGATCGACGCCCGTGGACGCCGGATCGCTTTGGGATTCTGTCACTGAGCCCGACTCGTTCATTTCTGGAACGCTCGCGGTCGGTTCGGCCACTGATTCGGTGGCGACATCGCCGGTATTGGCGGCGCGTTCAGTCTCAGCGGATCTAGCTGCAAGAGGCTCAACGGCTCCCCCTAAAGAAGGGCTTGGGAATGTCTCAGGCTGGGACGGTGCGGAGTCGTTCTCCCCGACATCAGTGTCATCCTGCGCGTCCGTCGTCGTATCTTCGGTACTCATCGAGGTCCCTTGGGGCGGTTCGGCGCGGACCCTAGCCCGGATTGTCCGCTATGGCAGCAGGAACATTCCGTCCTGGGACGCGGAGGAAATCCGCCGAAATGGCGTGCTTTGACGGCGTTCCTCGTACATGGTCCCGCCGATGAGGTCAGGAACCGTCGCCATCGTAGGGCGTACCAACGTCGGCAAGTCGACGTTCTTGAACGCCGCTCTCGGCGAAGACTTGGCGATCGTAAGCCCGCTGCCCCAAACGACGCGGGACACGCTTCTCGGAATCGCCCATATCAACGATGATCAAATCGCTTTCATCGACACTCCGGGACTGCATCGACCGCGAACCGAGCTCGGCCGCCGGATGAACGCTACGGCTGTCGATGCGGCGCGTTCGACGGATCTGCTGGTGTTCATGACGGATGTCTCCGGCCTCACGAAAAAGGGCAAGTCCAAACACCTGCTCCCGGACGCCAGCATCATTCAGAGCGCCGACCGCGACCTACTGGAGAGACTGGACTCTTCAGTGCCGACCATCTTGGTGATCAACAAGGTGGACACACTCAAGAACAAGACGAAGTTGCTGCCATACATTCAAGCCCTCAACGAGGCTCATGAATTCGTCGCAACAGTCCCCGCCAGCGTCCTGAAGGACGATGGCGTAAGCGGCGTGCTGAACGAGATTCGCGAACGGCTGCCGGAGGGGAAGCCCCCTTACGATCAGTCGGTGCTTACGGACCGACCCACAACATTTTTCGTCTGCGAATACGTCCGAGAGCAAATCCTTCGGCGAACCCGCCGAGAGGTACCCCACGCCGTTGCTGTGACCGTGGACCAGTACGACGAGAGCCCGCAAATTGACCGCATTCACGCCACCATCCACGTGGAAAAACCCGGGCAGCGCGCCATTCTGATTGGCAAAGGCGGCACCAGCCTGGTCGCCATCGGCACCAGCGCTCGCGAGCGGTTGGAAGAGCTACTGGGGCGAAAGGTTCACCTCAAGTTGTTCATACGCGTCTCCGAGCGTTGGAAAGACATGCCGCGGCAGCTGAGCGAGCTTGGCTACGAGAAGCCGAGCGGGAAGACGCCGATTCGTAGGCCCCGCCGCAACGCCGACTTCGACAGCACTGCTGGCACCGGTGACGAGGACAAAGGCGACCCAAGCACCGCCGACGAGAGCATTGGCGCCCCCGCCTCTGATGAGAGCGAATGAAACCTGTAGTCGCAATTGTGGGCCGACCTAATGTCGGCAAGAGCACCTTGTTCAACCGCCTAGTAGGGCGGCGTACGGCTATTGTGCATGACGCGCCAGGTGTCACCCGCGATCGTCACTACGCGGATGCCTTCGTCAACGGCAGGGACATGACCATGATCGACACCGGCGGCTTCGATCCCGAAACCGACGACCCTATGGGCAAGGGCATCGCCCGACACGTCCGCGCCGCGATTGAAGAGGCCGACTCCATTCTCTGCGTCCTAGACGGGACGGCTCCGCCCACGGAAGCGGATCGTGAAGCCATCAAGTTGTTGCGAAGTTCTTCCAAACCCGTCGTGTACGTCGCCAACAAGGTGGACCGCCCCGACCTGCAACTGGAGGCGAATGAGCTCTACCGCTTGGGTATCGACCCGCTCTTCGGTATTTCCGCGCTGCACGGCCGCGGCATGGCGAAATTTCAGACGGCGCTCACTCGCTCCCTGCCCAAACTGGACCTCGACTCCAGCGAGGAAGAAGAGCCGGACCGTACCCGGGTTGCGCTGATCGGCCGTCCGAATGCCGGCAAATCCTCCCTACTCAATCGTCTCTCCGGCGACGAGCGCTCGCTGGTGGATCACCGTCCCGGTACCACGCGAGATCCTATCGACGTCAAACTACGCTACGGTGGCTCCAACTATCTCGTGATCGATACGGCGGGCATCCGTCGAAAATCGCGAATTCACGAAGACGTAGAAGGCGCCAGCGTAATCCGCGCTCTCCGCATCATGGAGCGCGCCGAGGTCGTCGTGCTCATGGTGGACGCCACCCTCGGCATAGCGGAACAGGACGCTCGACTTCTGGGACTCGCGGCGGACCGCAAACGGGCCATCATCGTTGGCATGAACAAGATGGATCTCTTGACGGCGACCGAGAAGAAAAAGGTCATCTTTGAAGCCAAGACCGCCCTGCATTTTGCGACCTGGGCCAGTATTTTCGAGATCAGCGCAAAGACCGGTCGTGGCGTCAAGAACATGATGGCGAAGGTAGACAGCGCCGCAGTCCAGTTTCGAAAGCGCGTGCCCACGGCTCAGCTCAACCGCTTCTTTGAGGAGATCCTGGCCACACACCCGCCCCCCACCGAGGGAGGCAAGGCGCCGCGCCTGTACTACATCACCCAGGCAGAAACGGCGCCGCCACTATTCGTCGTACAGGCGAGCCACGATAAAAACATCAAGACGAGCTACAAGCGATACGTTCAGAATCAGATTCGGAAAGCCTTCGAATTTGATTCGATCCCGGTCGCCGTCAAGTACAAACCTCGACGTCGACGCGAGTAATCAGTGCTCCTCAGGCAAGAGCGCTGAGCCGATCGATACCGCTGGCCCGCTCCACCGCTTCAGGATTGGCGCACTTCAGGAAAAGGCCGAAGCGACTTCTACCAGCGCGGAAAGGTCGTGAACGTCCTCGCCACCCGCTGGGACCGCCACCATCGGAGCTTCGCTGCCAATGCGTTCGCGGAACGCGCTCACTTGAACGGCTTCCGCTTCCGCGAGAGCGATATTTTCGCGAATCGCCTGAAGCACCGCTTCTTCACCACCCTCGAGCGCCACGTTGGATTCACTCAATTGCTGCTCGACCTCGGCGAGGGATGTAGTGGTTCCGGCACCCACTCGAACGCGGTTCATGACGAAGGCATCGCAGCTCATTGACTGCTGCTGGAGGTGTTCCCGCAGATACAGTGCCTCGGAAATCGCTCCAGACTTGGGCGCACTCACGAGTACATAGGCAAACTCGTCACCGCGAAAGCGGGCCGAAACCCGACCCGCTCGCTCCGAAAAACCACCAAACAGGTCGTTCAAGTCAACGATGAGCGCCGCCATTTGATCCAGAAAACCGCTGCCGGTGATTCGACCCATGCCGCGGAGAACCAAAGCCGCGCCCTTCGCCAATAAATCAAAGCTGAGTGTTTTCGAACCGTCGAAGGATTTCACAAACCAGCGCATCGCCGGTCCGTCGATGGCGTCGGTCAGTCGCTCCGGTGCTGTCAAGAAATCCAGTGCGTTACGGGTCGGCGGCGTGTCGAGAACGATCAGCTCATAGCGGTCTTCCTCTAGAAACCCGAGCAGGGTCTCCATCGCCATATAGTCTTGAGTGCCCCCTAGATGTTCTGACATGTGTTGGTAAAAAACGTTACCCAGGATCCGTTCGCTGACGGCAGGCGAGCTCGCATGTCGAACGACCAGTGCGTCGAAAGTACGCTTCGCGTCCAGCATCATGACGCTGAGTTCTCCCGGATCGGTCAAACCCGCGTCCAGGAGTCTCTCGGTTTCGATCACCTGGGGCTCGCCGCTGCCTAGGCTCACCCCCAAACTATCAGCGAGACGTTTCGCCGGATCGATAGTCAAGACCAAGACTCGCTTGCCGCGGGCGGCTGCCGCGATAGCCACCGCCGCCGAAATAGTCGTCTTGCCCACGCCGCCCGAGCCCAGGCAGGCGATCACGCGCTTGGACTCAATCAGATCAGGAATGATGGGCATGGCATGAAGGGCGGACGGCTCTCTCCGTCACGGCAACCAACATAACCCATGGGATAAGGCGCTGAGCGCCCCTTGTGTCAAAAATGGGCCAGCTTTCGCCCGACGATACCACGCGAGCTGATTCTCCCAGGGAGAGAGAGCAGCGCCAGTCTGGACTAGTGCGGGATTCAGATACACGGAAGGGCTCTTGAGTCATTCGCGCACCTTGGGTGAGAGCGAATAACTCGATTATTTAGGCCGAGGATCGGATCTGACGCATCTTTTCCATGGTCGCGATTCCCTTCAAGAGAAGTGAATCGCGCACTAGCGACCCCGAGGGATGAGGTCTACAAGAATGCCTCATGAGCGGGCTCATCGATCTGCACTGCCACTTCGTCGCCGGAATCGATGACGGGGCTCGCTCCCCCGAAGAGGGCATCGAGATGCTCCAGAAGCTGAAGGAGATCGGCTTCGATCGAGTGATAGCTACCCCCCACATGCGGCCGGGGCTCTGGGACAATCGGCGGGAAGATCTCTTGGCTGCCTACGAGCGCATGTTGCCATCACTGGAGGGCCAGTCAGGCCTCCCCGAAGTGGGGCTGAGTTCGGAGCATTATTTCGACGACGTGGTGTTCGAACGAATTCTGCGAGGAGAGGCCGTGCCTTACCCCGGCAATAAGGCGGTACTGCTCGAATTCTACCAAATCGATTTTCCCTACAGTATCGATCGGGGCCTCGCGAAAATACGACAGGCCGGGATGGTACCCGTGCTGGCTCACCCCGAACGCTACCGTGCGATTTGGAACGATCTCGAAATAGTCGAACGCCTGATCGATGTCGGCGCCGTGTGTTTGCTGGATACCGCCGCCCTGATCGGAAAATACGGCAAGAAGGCCCAGCAAGCTTCACTTGAATTGCTCGAGCGGGAGCAGTACTTCGCTGCCTGCAGCGATGCTCACCGCCCCAGTGACGTCGCTCAAGTCCTTGAAGCGATGACTCTGATCGAATCAAAGTACGGCAGAGATGAGATCGAGTCGCTGTTCCGCGACGGGCCCGAGAGAATCCTGGACGGCACTGCCCGATCATGAGCTGGCTACTTCGACACCGCCTGAAGGTCATCCTATCGCTGCTGCTAGGCATCGGTTTTGTCTATGTGCTCAAGGCCGGCGCAATGCCGCTGGTCCCCACGTCTGATGACTTCGCCCAGCTGAGGCCCTGGGTCGTTCCGCTCTACTTCGGTCTTTGGCTGAGTGTTCACGGTCTGCGGGCGACTCGTTGGTACTTCTTGTTGAAGCCCCTACACGCGCCGCCACTTCGGGAAATTGTGTCAGCGTCTTTCATCGGTTTTGCCGCCATCATTTTTCTGCCTTTGCGCACCGGGGAAGTCGTTCGCCCTGTCCTCATACGCCGCCAAGGCAAACTCAGTGGTTGGCATGCCATAGGAACCATCGCAGCCGAACGCATCATTGACGGCCTGGTGTTGAGCCTCGTGCTGTTTTTTGCACTGTTGCTCACCCCCACTCTCGATCCGCTTCCAGAAACCATTGGCAAGCTCAACGTTTCCGCCGCGCTCGTGCCCCGGGCTGCCCAGTTCGCACTCCTAGTCTTCGGTACAGCGTTCGGCGCCATGGCGATGTTTTATTTCGCACGCGACGCCGCCCGAAAATTGACCCGCGCCGTCATCGGGCCCTTCTCGCTCAAGTTCGCCGAATGGCTATCCAACAAAGTCGAACGTGTCATCGAGGGCTTGAGATTTCTGCCCCGGCTCCGCTACTCGCTGCCCTTTGTCTCGATCACCGTCAGCTATTGGTTACTCAACGCCGGCGCCAACTGGGTCCTGATGCGCGGCACAGGCCTTGAGGACGCCAGCTTCGGCCAGGCTTGCGTGATAACCTGCGTCTTAGCGCTTGGCATTCTTGTCCCCCAAGCGCCGGGCTACTTCGGCGCATTCCAGCTGTCGGTGTACGCCGGGCTGGCCGTGTTTTTCCCAACTGACATCGTATTGGGCCGAGGCGCCGTCGTCGTCTTCGTGATGTATCTCACTCAGTTGGTGATTACACTCGGCGCCGGGGTCGTGTGTTTGGTGGTGCAGCGGGAGGGAGTCCGAAGCGCTCTGTCTCGCGGCTTGGGTGGAGAAACAACGCCACCCCCTGGCCCCTCTGGGCCCTCGGACGCCTCTGGCGCGCCGGAAAGCTCCGAAATCACAAGTCTCTAGCCCGAGCCGGGACGGCCCAGAGGGCAGAAAACTTGCCCGATCGCTGGGTTAGCGCTTAACGAAGTATTGTGGCCGAGCAAACTAAGCTTTCTGTCCTTCTTCTTGTTCTGATGGTTGGTGTCGGCCTCCCGACAATCTGTGGCGCCCGCTCAGTTGTCGACTCTGAATATAGCCTCCAGCAGACGTACAATGGGGCACTGCGCTACCTCAGAATCGACCTGGGCTACGAAGTCGTGGAACGCGATAAGGACGCCGCCTACCTGTTGTTTCGCTACGAAACGGACAAACGAAAGCGGAGTGGAGCGATCGAGATCGTCGAAACAAAGGCTGGCGTCCAACTGATCGTCAAGTTGCCGGACATGCCCGAGTATCGGGAAGATATGATGAAGACGGAGCTGATGAACAAGCTGCGTCGCGACTACGGCCAGCCGGCTGAGAAGCGGCGAAAGAAAGCGTCCAAGAAGAAGAAAGCGTCCAAGAAGAAGGACGATGACCGTTCAGAAGGCGATGACGACGACGACGGTTTCGAGAGCGAGAGCGAAACCGACAACGACGACGACTATTGAGCTGTCGGGCGAGCGCCTTTGCTGAACGTCTGCCAGCGCGCTTCTTCGGCAGGTCAGCCATGATTATACGTTAGATTAGCGCCTCAGTGCCCAAAGCCGGGCGCCCGCTATGCGATGACGTCCCAAAAGCCTCCCTCGACTATCGGGCGCTACGACGTCATCAGACTTCTCGGCGAAGGCGCCATGGGGCGAGTTCTGCTCGCCCACGATCCGGTACTCGAACGTGAGGTCGCGCTAAAACACCTTCGCGCCAATCTATCGATACCGTCGGAGCAACGCGACTCCCTCGTTCAGCGCATACGTCAAGAAGCGAGAGCCTCGGCTCGCATCTCCCATCCAAATATCGTCGCCTTGCACGACATGGGAGAAGACGACAGCGTTGGGCTCTTTCTCGTGTTCGAGTATGTGCCTGGGCTCACGCTCAAATCGAAACTGTCCCAGGGAAACATGGGCGCTTTGAGATGCGCCACTCTCGCGAAAGAACTGGGACGCGCGCTGACCACCGCCCATGCAGCCGGCGTGATTCATCGCGATATCAAACCGGACAACATCATGCTGTCTAAGGTGGGCAGCAAGATCGCGGATTTCGGAATTGCCCGCCTCCCCAACTCCACGCTGACCCAGGCAGGATTACTCCTAGGAACACCTGCCTACAGTGCGCCGGAGAGCATTCAGGACGGGCTGTTTTCCCCCCTCAGCGATCAGTTTTCGCTCGCCGCCACCTTGTACGAGGCGCTGGTCGGGCATCGAGCCTTTCCCGGCGAAGACGCGGTCGCGGTGGCTACCAAGATTGCGCAAGAAGAGCCGCCCGCTTTGGCCGAAGTATGCGGCGTCGACCTTCACGTCGACACCGTACTGGCTCGCGCGCTGTCGAAAAATCCGACCGCTCGTTTCGATAGCTGCGAGGATTTCGGCGATGCCCTCGCCGAGGCCATCGAGCTCGCCCCCCGCTCCACCATGCCGACGCTCCCCGATCAAGAGCACCGCGCGTCCATTGAGCCACCGGCGACCAAGTCGGGCCGGATCGCGGCAGGAGCGGCGGCCCTGGGCGCCATCGCGGCAGTGGTAGCCTTCCAACTAACCGAGGGCCTTAAGGCGCCACCACCCGAAACGGCGACACTTCAAGTGTCCCGCTCCGTACAGCCCACGGTGGCCGTCGAGACCGCGCCGATCGCTTGGCTTGAGAAGCGACCCCAAAAGAAGAGCCAACGGCGGCTCCCGGCAGCACTGGCTGGGCCCGCAGATGCCGGAACCCGAACAGCTTCCGCTGGCGACGCCAGCTCATCGCGGACAGCTCCCGCCGCCAGCGGCGACTCGGGTGTTCCGAAATAGGCCGCTTTACCAGGATCCGCGCGCCGGGATCCCGATTTGCCGCCCGGGCCGCCCGAGTACTAGGGTCCCCGGATGCTTGAGCTGGACGTCTGCCAAAGCTGCCGCTTCGTGCTGGCACGCCCCCATTATCCGGAAAATGTCGGAGCCACGGCCCGCGCCATCAAAACGATGGGGATCACCGACTTGTGTCTGGTGAAACCCGGACGCCTGGCGGTGCCCGAACACGAGATGGCCCATAAGATGGCCGTCAAAGCGTGGGACGTCCTGAGCGACGCCACCGTCGTGCCGGATCTCGAAACGGCTCTACAGGGGATCGACGTGGTGTTCGCTACCACGTCCCGACGGGGGGTGAGCGGCGTGATTCAGCCGCGGGCGGCTGCCCAGATCGCGCTCGACGCTTCTCGAAAAGGTCAGCGCAGCGCATTTGTATTCGGCAACGAAAAGAGCGGGTTGTCTCTGGAAGAACGCGCCCTCGCCAGTCATATGGTCAGGATCCCCATGGCCGCGGACCAGCCGTCGATCAATCTGGCTCAAGCCAATCAGTTAGTGGCCTACGAAATTTTCGTCGCTGGGCTGCAGGCCCGGGATGAGGACAAGCGACAGAAAGCCAACGAGTAGTGAAGTCGCAGGACCCGAGAGAGCGCCAGTCCGCGCCGGGAATTTTGGAGCCTGCGCGCGCTCACGCTGACGCAGCGCCACACCGCCCTGCCTACACGCTGACGCGGCTTCACACCGCCCTGCCTACACGCTGACGCGGCTTCACACGGCCCTACCTACGCACTGACACGACTGCACACGGCCACCGCGCTCCGATGCGACTCCGTGCGCTCCGATGCCAAGATATGCGGTAGGCTGTCTGCTAATCGCGTAATGCTGTTCCGTTGGTTGCTCCTGTCCGCGCTCTGTCTATCGTGCGCCCCCAGTCTGGGGGAGCCCTATGTTCGTTCCCAAGCGTCTGCGAAACGCGCCTACTCCCACGGTCGATACGAGGCCGCGGCGCGCGCCTGGGCCAAAGCGGCGAAGCAAGCCCCCAATCGAAAACGTCGGGAACAGGCCAGGCACCGGGAAGCCCAAAGCTGGCAACGGGCCTCCCGTATCCAAAATGCCTACTTGGCACTGGTCAGTCTTGAACAGAAGTCCCGGGATAGCCCGATCCACGCGCGAGTCAGCTACGACTTGGCCCTGGTCGAGCTGTCCCATGTCAGCGAGGCTAAGGCGAGAAGCCGACTGGAAAAAATCCTTCACCAGCACCCGGATTCACCCATTGCGCGCTCAACCTTGCGCCGTCTCATGCAAATGATCCGACGAGACGGCGGGGAGGCAGCGTGCCAAGAATTCCGCGACGGCGCCTTGAAGGCTCAGCCCAATAGCCCCCTGGCAGAAGACCTCCACTACCGCTCCGCGCGCTATTGGGATCAGGAAAAGAAGCTGGCCGTTGCTCGAGATCGCTACGCCTACGTCGCGGAGCATTATCCATACCCAACGGGAGTCTACTGGAACGAAGCGATGGTCCGCGGCGCTCGGCTCGACGTCAAACTCGACGAGCCCCGAAAAGCCGAAAAGCGATTGCTCGAGATGCTGTCCCGCCGGGAACGCTCCAAGTTCAACGGTAGCTACGAACGCGGCTACGCGGAGGCTCGCTACCAGCTCGCTGAGCTTTACCGAGACGTGCTCAACGAACCAGAGAACGCCCGTCGTGAGTTTCACGCGGTGTGGCAAGAACACAAGACGAGCCGACTCCGCGACGATGCTCTTTGGCAGGAGGCGCTGATCGGGCGAAGCACAAAAAACGAAGGGGCCACGTGTGCCCCCCTGGCCACACTCATCAAGGGATTCCCGGAGTCGCGCTATTCCGCGTGCGCACAGCTCCTATGCCCGTCGGTGCGATTGCCGGAAGCGGACGAAGCTGTGGCTTGCCGCCCCTACATTGCACGCACGATCCGGCCGGCATCTGAGTAGGTCGCCGCTAGCCACGGCGGCTGGATACTTGGTGTCGCGTAGCACTGACGGCAACCGAAGCGCTGGGGCCTAAATATCGTCGGCGTCGCCTAAAGGGACGAGATCTTCATCGCTGTTGTCGTCCAGCGCCTCATCCTCTTCCTCTTCCTCTTCCTCTTCCTCGTCGGCGTCATCCTTCGACGTCGTCTTGATATCCACGCCGAGATCCGCGAGCTGAGTCATCAGTAGCTCAATGAGCTCTTCGACGTCATCCCCGCTCCATTCGTCCAGCACCTCGCTGAGGAACTCAAAAAAATCCGCAGAGTCGATTAATCGCTCGATTTCCTCGACTTGGTCCTCCGTGAAGGACTCAAGGATATCCTCGCGTAGGGTTTCTGTGTCACCCTGCTCGACAGCTTCCTGCGCGGAAGCTCGAATCAGCCGAAGGGCACGTCTCTCAAGGTAGATATCCATACTGCTGTGTGTATTCAAAGACTTCGTTCCGCGTTTAGACGTAGGCTCCCCCAAGAGTCAAGCGCGCTGATCCCTCGGCGGGCTCAGAACTGTCATTGGCTGCCCGGCCTAGCGTTTTCCTTGGTGTTTACAGCTGCCTGGAGTGCCAGCGCGGAACAGCGGGCTGAACCGGAAGCTCCCCGCCCCCCGCCAATTCGTGCCCACCATCTCAACTATGGCGTCGGCATCGGCATCGAGTCCATGGCCGATCCCGGCGACGCTTGTCCTTCGGGCAGCACCGCCCCCTGCATCATCGGCTCAGGTTTGGGGCTGACCGTTCGCCTCGGCTATCGAACCCGAGGAGATTGGTACGTCGGCGGTGCCTACGAATCGTCCCGGCAGGGAAGCTCCAACCTCTTGCGTCTAGGCACGTTGCAGCAACTGCGCGCCGAGACACGCTACTACGCGAGCCGGGCCTATCGATTGCAGCCCTTCGCCGCAGGAGCCGTCGGTGTCGCCGCCTACGGCAACGAGTGGGCGGTCGATACCGTTGGACCCATAGCCGCTATTGGGGCCGGCATCGATTTCGAGATGAGCCGGACCTCCATCGTTGGGGCCGGCATCAGCTACCGCCCCATCGCTTTCCGGGGTTGGACGGACGGGGCTGGGGTCAGACGTTCGGACGCCTTTTTTGGCTTCGGCCTGTCTCACATGATCGGATTGGAATTCAGGTTGGAACTCAGAAGCCCGCTGGCGAGACTCTGACCGGCTTGAAGGCTGATCAGCTGGCGCATGCAGGTCCACGGCACATCTCCAGACCACATACGGATGCAGGCGATCCAGCCTAACTGGAGACGCGCCCCTCAGCGTAAAAAGCTGCGAATGCTGCTTGACGCTCGCGGCTGTGTTGGTTCACCTTGGCAGGTGCGGTGTACTCGCTGTGGACATGACAACCCGGAACACGTTCGGTTTTGTCGAGAGTGTGGCAACCGACTGTCCGCTGCTGAAGCCGCGCCTCTAGCGTCTCCCGTATCGCGCCCTCCAGCGCCCAACTTCGACTTCAGCCCGCAGGTAGCGAGTGCGGCCTCTGGCATCCCCGATCTGTCAGGCCTGACGCCAGACGCTGACCCACTCCCTGGCGACCTCGCCCCAGGAGCTCTCGCTGCCCCAGCAATCCCCGCTGCCCTTTATGCCGGCGTGCCAATGGCCAAACCTGCAGCAATCGAAGCGCCGCCCGTAGCCGCTCTGCCTCAAGCGCCTGCAGCTTTGGCCGCTGTGCCTCAAGCGCCTGCGCCTGTGCCCGCTGCACCTCAAGCGCCTGCGCCGCCAGTTGTTGTGCCTCAGCCCGCCGTGCCTCAAGCGCTCCCGGCAGAGGCGATGGTTTCAGCGGGCGCCGCGGAGCCGCCGATCACCTGTCTGACTTGCAACACGTCCAACGTACCGACCAACCGATTTTGTTTGGGATGCGGCGCAAAATTAGTTTCCGCGGACACCGCGCAGCCTCCGCCGCCTCCCGCGGCGCCGTTGGCCCCGGCCGAGCAGGCCAGCCCCGCAGATATACAAGCGCTCGCTGGGCCCGCCATCGCCGCCGCCCCGGAACTAGACGTGGCCAGCAATCAACGACTTTGCACCGGCTGTCGTGGGGTCAATCCGCTGGGGACCCGATTTTGTCAGTTTTGTGGAGTTGAGTTCCCGATGGCGTCAGCAGTGCAAGTGTCTGGAGCCGAGCCGACCGCCCAGTCCCCGCAGGCCCCTCGGCCGATGCCGGCGTTCTCCCACGGAAAGCTGACCGTGATCAGCCAAGACGGCACGCCGGGGCACGAATATCCCCTGCTTGGAGAGCAAATCGACATCGGACGCAGCGAGGGGGCGATACGTCTACCCAATGATCCCTACGTGTCTCCACGGCACGCCCGCCTCCAGTGGAGAGACGGTTGCTTCCATATCGCCGACCTCGGTTCGATAAATGGATTGTTCCTCCGAATCAAACAGCCTGCGAAGATCGCCCCCGGTGACTTGCTGCTGGTCGGGTTGGAGGTGTTAAGATTCGAAGCGGTGTCAATCGGAGAGCAAAGCCTCGGCCCTGCGGTCGAACAAGACACCCAACTATTCGGATCCCCGCCGGCTCCGCGCTATGCTCGCCTGTCCCAGCGGACAGTCGAAGGGGTCTCTCGTGACGTGTTTTATCTTTCAGGCAATCAGACGGTGTTAGGCAGGGAGTCGGGAGACATCGTGTTCACCAACGATCCATTCATGAGCCGCCGCCACGCGGAGCTCACCCGTAACCCCACAGACAACGTGTTTACCCTCCGTGATTTAGATTCATCCAACGGCACTTATCTCGCCCTACGCGAGGAAGTACAGCTGGATACAGGAGATCACATACGCATCGGACAGCATTTGTTCCGACTAGATGTGAGCGACAACTAATGGGCGATCCCAACGCAAGCACTGGACAGCTCGAACTGTCTCTCTTTGGACTCACCGACGTCGGTCAGATCCGTGAACACAACGAGGACAACCTCATCATCGCCGATCTGTCACAAGGTCAACGCGGTATTGTGGAATCCTCGCAGACCCAAACCGTCGGACCCCGCGGGACGCTGTTCGGCGTTTGCGACGGTATGGGCGGAGCCGCTGCAGGCGAAGTCGCCAGTCAGATGGCCGTCGACATCGTCTACGAACGGCTGACCACCGGCGAATCCCCCACGGATCGCGAGGCGCTCGCCCGACTAGTGGTCGGCGCC
>SPKZ01000585.1_pt1 | contig 15857 bp, 24 predicted proteins | sample 2456571 | NCBI WGS metagenome assembly SPKZ01 (sample SAMN11192286, study PRJNA482655) | marine metagenome | biome: ENVO:00000447; feature: ENVO:00000244|ENVO:00000211|ENVO:00000569|ENVO:00002023; material: ENVO:00002151; isolation source: ocean water from marine abyssalpelagic zone ...
ACCCAATGTTTTCAAGGGGTTACAAGATTTTATTTGAATTAATTACAATTATTTTGCTATAACACTTGTTTGGTAACTTTAAGTGTACTATATTTGTAACTGTAAGCAATAAGGAAATAACAAACCTAAATTCTAAGCGATGAAAAACCTTTTATCTACAGTATGCCAGATAGCAAACGCCTTAGTATATACTGAAGGCTGGAACAGGTCAGAAGCTTTTAAGCAGGCCTGGAAAGTAGCGAAGCTTCGCCAGCAAATGGCTAAAGGCTTTGTTTCTTTCGCCTTTGTAAAAGTGTCTGGCGAAATGCGCAAAGCAGAAGGCACTATTAACCCTAGCTTTATTAACTACCAAGCAAAAGGGGGCAGGGCTAAAAACCCTTTACAGGTGCCTTATTTTGATAAAGGCAAAGGGGTTTTTCGTTCATTCAAAGCCCAGAACCTAGCAGCTTAAAAATACTGCCTGGGGGCTTCCCCAGGCTTTACTAATAAATTCTAAGCGATGGAAAAAACAATAAACTTAGGCAGGCTTTACGATTCCTTTTACAAAAAGGAAGTGGTCTACCAGTTCAAAAGAGAAGAAAAGATTTTTAACAAAGCCTATGGCAGGAAGGTAGGCTACAAGCTTTACAACGTTTACGAACGTATAAGGTTAGCTGCCCAGGAAGACTTTAGTTTGCCTGTGCTGAATCTTAGCCAGGCCTGGGGCAAAATCGTTTACCACGAAGTAGAAGAAGTAAAGCCTGCTGATTACCTGGGGGAAGACTGCTTTAGTGTAGGCTATTCTATAGGGCTAAAAATAGCTAGCTGTAAGCAAGTTAAAGCGCTACGCTATGCGGTAGAATACGAAGCCAGCCCTAAACGCAGGGAAGCAGCCCAGGAAAGGCTAGACTACCTTAAAGCCCAGGGTCTGGTAAGTGACCGTAGAACGGGGCACTTCTACGAAGAAGGGCAAAGGGTTAAGCTTCGCCTGGTTAACCTAACCCTAGACAGAAGAAGCAGCCAGTACGGCCCTTTAAACCTGGCTACGTTTGAAGACGATCTAGGCAGGCTGTTCTTTTTCAAAGGGAAGAAAAGCCCCCTTCCTGCTTACCATACAGGTATAATAACAGCGAAGATTAAGCACTCAACCTGGAAGGGCAAGCAAAAGACCTATTTAACCTATTGCAAAACTATAGAAAGCAACTACAATGCCAGAAAAGTTACAAGTATATAAAACCCCTTGCAAAAATTGCCTGTACAGCGATAAGGCAATAGTAAGCCCTGAAAGGGTAGCAGACATTACAAAAGAATGCTTAGAAACAGATACTTATTTTATCTGTCACATAAGCAGCCAGGAAGGGGGCAGTACTTGCTGTAATCGCTTCTTCCACAGATACAGCAAAGATGTATTAATTACCAGGGCTGCAATAGCCTTTAACCAGGTAGTTTTCACACCAATGCCAGAAACAGAAGCCCTAATACCTTACAGGTTACAGGGCTAAGAAATAGCTTACAAATTTAGGTTCACTGCCCTGGTAGATAATCTGCCAGGGCTTTTTTTGTAATTATTTCAATTTATTTTTACTTATCTGTTGCATGGTAACTTAAAGTGTATTATATTTGTATCGTAAGCAAGGGGGACCAGCCCCACATTATTTAAAACCTAAATTTTTTAAGCGATGGAATACTTTAAGAGCTGCCAAACCACAGACGAAGCAAAGGCAAAATTTAAGAAGCTAAGCTTAGAACTGCACCCAGATAAAGGGGGCAGCACTGCGGATTTTCAGGAAATGCTAAACCAGTTCCAGGCATTCAAACCAGGGAAAGAAAAGTTTGAAGGCGAAGCAGAAGGCTGGGCAGAATTTTCTGGCATCTATGCTAGCATCATTGAACAGCTGCTGGCCATTGACGGTGTAGAAGTAGAAGTAGTAGGTAGCTACATTTGGCTAGGGGGCAATACTTACCCAGTCAAAAGCCAAATCAAAGCTGTAGATACTGAAGGGCAAATGGAGTGCCGGTTTGCTTCTAAGAAAAAGAAATGGTTCTTCAAACCTACCGGCTACCGCCCTAAGACAAGGAAAGAATACGATATGGATAGTATCAGAAACCTTTACGGAAGCCAGACGGTAAAAGGCAGCGGAAGAAAGAAACTAGACTAACAAACCCCTGGGGCCCTGGAAGGGGCCCCTTAAGCCTTAGCCAGGCACAGCAAAAAAACGGCGTTATCATTTTTTCAGAAAACATAAAGGATTAAAAACCCCTGCCTGTAAGCAGGGCAGGGGCTAGCAAATTTACTAAGAACTAAATTCTTAGCGATGGACTGCAATAATAGCGGCCTTTTGTGAATACTGCAAACCCCTGGTTTTTGTCCTATTTGTAAATTAAACAAACCTTTTTTTATGTCAATTCCTAAGTATTACGTAGCTCTTAAGCCAGGCAACATTTTAGGCCTGCACCACGGAAGGCGCCCAGCTAACTCTATTGCAGGACCTTACGAAAGCGAAGAAGAAGCCAAGGAAGCAAAGGCTAAGATCATTAAAAAGAAAACCGCAAAGGTTACCAGCACCACAAAGAAAAGGGGCAGCAAAGCCAAGCCCACAAAGGGCGATTAATTAAACTGATTACAAAAAACAGTTACCAGGTTTACAGCCTGGTAACTAAAAAACATTTAACTTTACTTCAGAAAAAATTCTAAGCGATGGAAAAGAACAAAACAAAAGCGTTATCTGGCTTTGAGCAGGCCAGCAAAGAATTGCGCCTAAGAACCCAGAACTGTTTACATGTGATTTCTGGGCACCTTATTAAGGAAGAACTAGAAGAAGCCCAAAAAGCCTTAATAAGCTTTGCCAAGGCTAACCAGCTAGCGTTAACCCTTCAGCAGGAAGAACTATACTATACGCCTATTAATAGCGCCTGGGCTGCTAGAAAGAAATTACAAGTCCATATAAGTAGGCTTTATGGTTTTTTAATTGCAGACCACCAAGTAAAAACGCTTACTATTGCTGGGCAGTTATATGGTATCAATCAAACATTAGAATACATTTTAAAAACTAAATAGACAATGGAACAGAACGCAGCAGGCAAAACAATTGGAACAGAAGCAGATTTTAGCATTTTTAAAATCATTGAAGAAAACGGGGTAAAGCTTAAGTATTTATGCGAATTAGCGGGGCTGGTTTACAATAATGTAACCACACAGCGAAGTAAGGGCAGGATACTTTTAAGCACTGCAAAAGCGCTTAAAGCAGCCTTTGCTAAGCACATTGCCCTGTCTATGGCTTCTTTAAATAAACTAGGTGATGGCTACTAAACCACTTGTATTTTTAGATCCTGGGCATGGGGCAATAAACCCCAGAACAGCTAAGTATGTAACCCCTGGCAAAAGGGCGCACCACAAAGGTTATACCTTTCACAATGGGGGGCACTTTTACGAAGGTGTATTTAACCGCCAATTCTGTAAGGTGCTGGAAGCCCAGCTTAACGAAGTAGGTATTAATACTGCCTGGACTGTACCTAAAGGCGCTTTGTGGTTAGATACACCTTTGCCGGACAGGGTAGCATACGCTAACAGCGTAGCAAAGGCAATAGGGGCGCCTTCCTTATTCCTTAGCATTCATGCAAATGCCAGCCCTGGGGCTAATGCTTCAGGCTACGAACTATTTACCAGCCCTGGTAATACTTCTAGCGATTCTTTTGCTACTAGTGCAGGGCTATATATGGGCAGGTATTACAGCCCCTACATAGGGCGCCTAAGGGCAGATTTTAGAGACGGCGACCTGGACAAGGAAGCCAGGTTTACAGTACTTACAGAAACTACTATGCCTGCCTGCCTTGCTGAATTAGGGTTTATGGATTTCCTAGAAGATGCACTTATGCTAAACCTGCCAGAAGCCCAGGCAATGGGGGCCAGGTCTTTTACCCTGGCTGCTTTAGATTTTTTCAATTGATAACCTTTACTGTCCTACCAAAAGACAGCAGGAAGCCAGGTTTACGCCTGGCTTTTTTGTAATTATTTCAATTTATTTTTACCTACCTATTGCATAGTAATTTTAAGTGTACTATATTTGTAATTGTAAGCAGTTAATTACTAACAAAATCTAAATTTCTTAAGCGATGAAAAAAGTAACTTTCCAAACCTGCCCTGTAAAACTAGCAAGCGAAATTAAAAAAGCCCAGAAGGTAGGCCCTGGAAATGGCAGGGTAGTAGCTGTAACTGTGGCTAAACTTCGCCCTAACAGCCGTAATAGCTTCTATGGCTTCCACTTTATCAAACCGGGAAGCATGAAGCTAGGGCAGGTAGAAACCTTAGAAGACGCTTCTGTAAGGCGCATAGAAGCGATAATAACAGAAACTGATACTACTATCAATTCAGCCGCAAACAACAAATAAGCCTAAAACAAGCTAAATAAAAAGCCTGGTAGATTATCTGCTAGGCTTTTTTTGTAATCATTTCAATTTATTCCTATTTGCTATTGCATGGTAACTTTAAATGTACTATATTTGTACCTGTAAGCAATAAGTTGTTAATCAAACCTAAATTTTTTAAGCGATGGAAAACACACACATGCAAGTAGCAAAAACGATTTTAAGCCAACTAGGGGGCAGCCGGTTCTTAGCAACGGGCAAAAGCCCCCTTACCGAAATTAAAAGGCTAGAAGGCTATTATAGCGAAATGCTACAGCAGGGTTTTACTTCTGTTACTGAACTTTACACATACCTTTAATTAACTAACCTGGGCCCCTGGCAAATGGGCGAACAAGAACAAGCAAGCCCTACCCAGTGCAGGCAGGAAGCCAGGTTTACGCCTGGCTTTTTTGTACCCTTTACAATTCCTATAACTTATCTTATGTTAAATAGAATTGAGGTGCAACCAAAAAGGGCAAGCGCTAAGCCTGCCCTTCCACCCATTAATTTATAGTCCTAAAGAATAACCAAAGCCACAATATAAGAACTTTCTAGCTTACCTGCTGTATATCTTTCTGAAGGTTCATTACCTACTTACCGTTGAATATAAAGCCCAGTCTATTCTTTAGGCTGGGTTTTTTATTTTGTAGTTATTTCAATTTATTTTCGACCACTTATTGCACAGTAACTTTAAGTGTATTATATTTGTATCGTAAGCAAAGGGGCCCTTCCCTATTTTGATTCTTTTATTTCCAAACAGCCAGCAGTAGCTGGTTATAAATTCAACCTTATGTATTTTACATTTCGCATTTCAGACAAAGCAAAGCAAAACTACTTTATTGCTAATGGCACTTACCCAGAAAGCGTAAAGACTGAAGAAGTAGACTTTAGTAAGCTAACAAAGGAAGAAAGGGCCAACATAGCGCCTTATGTCACCTCTAAAGGGGTAGACGCTTCTGGGTTTACCGTAGCTGAAACAGAAGGCTTAACCCCTAGTGCTTTTAACTATAACAGAATGCAACACTGGGAAGCAGACACTTTTAACGCCTTAGAAGCGCTAAAGCTTTTTGCCCTGGAAGCTAGCCCTAAAGTTCAAAGGGAACGCCTAATAAAAAGGGAAGCCTTCTATATGCAGAACGAACTATATAAAGCAGGTTATAAAGATAACTTACTACTAAATCAAAACCAGGTAAAGGTTTATAACTACTGGGAAGGGCTTAATAAGATTAAGAAGGCCGAACTAGAAGAAAACCTACCTAGCACTAGTGTAGTTATCGCTTCTGCCAGGAAGTATGATTTCAATATTTCTTTGTACTGGCGAAGCTTCCACAAAGAAATAAATCAGGCGATTGTAGAACGCAGCAAAAAGGCAGCTGAAAGGAAAGCAGCTATTGCTGAACAACTGTTTACCAACCTGGAAGAATGGGCCCTGGCTAACGGTTCTGAACTTCTAAAATCCAGGATAGAAAACAGTTTTAACTGGAAGGCTTTAGCAATGACAGAACAAGCTAAGCACATTGCAAAAGAAGTAGGCCTATACAGCGAAGGGGTTTATGATGCAGAAAGCCTGGAAGATGACCACGAAACAGGGGCCCCTAGCCTAGAAATAATGAAGGCTATTAACGCCTTCCAGGCTAAAGCTAAGCCCTTTTCTTACCTAAGCCTGCACCCCAGAAGGGCTTATATTCATGGTTCAGCAGAAAAGGAAGATTACCTTAATGTAACAGGTCAGATAGGTACAGTAAAAATAGACCTGGTTTTTACCGTCTAAACTTCGTCTAAATTCGTCTAACCAAAAAAGGCCTGGTAAACAATACCAGGCCCTACTAAGTCCCCTTACTTCTTTAGAGTTCCCCCTAAAAAATAACTATTGCAGCCCCTTCTTCTAGCGGCTGCAAAAAACCGTCTAGCCTTATTTCTAAAAGGCCTAAGGTTTTTTCTTCTATCTCTGCTATTATCTTCTTCTCCCTGTCTTCTACCGTCCTGCCTATAAAACCTGTTCTGGCGCTGTTTTTGTCCCTGCTAAAGCGCCTGCTAGCCCTGGTAGGCATTCCTTCCCTTTTCTGTACTTGCGCAGTAGCAAAAGAAGCCCTTAAAGCTTCGCCTGGGCTAAGCCCTAACCTTCGCCAGTGTTGAAACAAACCCTGGATATATTTAGAAGTGCCGCCCCTGCCTGTAACCCCTCTAAAAGGTATTCTATTTGCAGGCACCCCACTTTCTAGGTACTTAGCATAATCGTTTAGCAGTATATAGCCTTCTAAGCCCCCTGTCTTAACGTCTACCCTTACTTCTACCGAACGAATAAGCCTACCGCTTCCCTGGTGCCCCTGTAGCCTTATTCTAGCCTTTAGATAGCCTGCTAGGTCTTCCAGGATAGAAAAAACAAAGGGCCTTAATTCTTTAGGGTCTATTAGGTTAAGCATAGCCTAGTATTTTTTACCATGCTTATAGGGCCTGGTGCTGTTGTACATAAGCTTTAACTGTATGTGTTCAGCTAAAGGAATACCCATACCACCTACGTAGTCTAAAACCCTTATAACTACGTCTGCTAGTTCGTCTTCAAACGTGTCTTTTACCAGGGCTTTAAACCCTTCCTTAAAGTCTTCTTGTCTGCCTGCCTGAAAAGCAGCCTGTAGCTTATTGTAGTCTTTAGGGCTTAGCTTAGAGTGCCTACCTTTCCTGTCAGCTTCCAGTCCTTCTGCTAGTTCAGACACCATAAGCATAAGCCTTTCGCCTGTGTTGTGTTCTCCTTCCCAGAAACCCCTTTTCTTATTGCCCAGGTAAACAATTTCCGCCAGGTCTGGCACTACTTTAGTAAGCGCTTTTACAGCCAGGGCTTCTGCCTTCTGGCTTTCCGTTATCGTTGTTTTTTCCATCACTAAGAATTGATACTAAACTAACAGTTAGAAAAATCTACCGCCATAGTTTCAGCACTACAAAGGGCTGAAGTTTCAGGCAGGGTTAAAGTAATATAAGCCCCACTTAGTTTGTGTGTGCTATAGTTATCTACATAGTCCACGTTTACCCCTTCATTTAAGGCCAGAAAACGCCTTTGAAAGGCGTTGGTTTTGTTCTGGTCTATATTGTACAGGGCTATTTCGCCTTCTGTCTCTAAGTGGTCTAGGTAGCCTTCATTTGCCCAGGTAAAATACTTACCGCCCCCTGGTTCCTGCACTTCTGCACAGACGCTATTTTGCAGGTACCCTAAAATATAGTTAAGGTGCGCCACTGCCTTAAGGTCTATTTCTTCTACAGGGGTCAGCTTCTGCATCTTATCAGGGTCTACCCTTTCTTCTGAAGGGAAAAGGCATATAAGCTGTATAGACGTTTCTAAGCGCCCTTTTTCCAGCCTGGTTAACTCTGAAGAAGTAGGCAAAGCAAATAGGCCAGGCATTTCATTTGCCATATTTTGGGGCAACCTGGCAGTATTATTAAAGCGCCTGCTGTAGAAGTAAGGGCTATCTGTATCAAAAATAGACCTGGCCCCAGATTCGCTATTTACATCATTCCTGGAACGTATAACAGAAAAACTTTGCAGCTGGTCTACTAGCAAACCAGAAGCAGGGGCTGCTTGGTGTTGCACTGCAAAACGTAGTAGCTTAAAGAAGTCTGTTCTTTTCATTTCGTAGGGGTTTTAAAGCCTTGTTTAACCTGCTTAAAGATAGCTAGAAAATCTGCTTCTGTACTAAGTTCAAACCTTAAAACTTTAGCAGCATTTGTAGCTTTTCTTCTAAATAATTCGCCCTTAAATGGGGCTGGCTGGCTATTGATATACAGCCTATTTTTTCTTACTGTTACAATGCTATGGGCGCTTAAATGCCCTGCTAGTAAGCTTATCTTTTGTGCTTTGTTCATTCCCTTATAGTTTGGCGTTCTGTCTGCTTATTTCTGTTAGTGCATCATTCGCTGCTATAGCCCTAACGCTTTGGTGTGGCGTTTGCCTGTAACCGTTAAAAGCCCCAGATTCTAGCAGGCGTTCATAGATATACCTGTGCCCTATTCGCTTAGATACTTCTTTGTTCTTCTTTGCTTGTTTCTGGTAGGCTTTCCTTTCTGCTTCTTCCATCTTCCCTAGTATTTGTTTTGGTGGATTAAAGAACCAGTAAAAGCTATCGTTCTTTTTTAGGCTATCGTAGTGCTGCCAAAAAAAAAACTTTACCTGCTGGCAAACCTCCATGTTTAACCCCTGGAAATAAACTACCCTGTCGCTTATAAACCTGTCTATATCGCTTTGCTTATCCGGGAAGCTTTGCCCTTCCTCTAAAGCCAGGCAAGCTACCAGGTTTAGCACTGTCGTAAATAGGAATTTATGTTCAGGGTCTTTGCTTTTGTGCATTTCGTAAATCCTAGCTGCTTCCAGGGCTTCTATTAGCTGCGCTGTAGTCAAGCTGTCAAACCTTAGGTTATTTGTTAAAGCATCCCTATAAGAAGCGCTAAGGCTGTAAGTTTTACCTTTATAATCAAAGCTGTAGGCTTCGCCTTCCTTTATGCTGGGCTTTTCGTAGGTAAGTAAAACCTTCCAGATATTGGCGTAGATAGCGGTAACTGTCTTTTCTGTTTTGCTTATATCTACCTTCCTAACCCCTAGCCACTGCTTAAAGCTTTCTACAGGGTCACCAAACAGGCCCAGGCCTGTCTTCTGCCCAGTAAACCCTTCTACTATCTTAATTACATGCCTTACGTATTCCAGCCTAAAGGCTGCTGTTTCAAAGTAGGCAGGCTTTTCTTTGTGCTTATTATACCAGTCTTCCTTTGCCCTGTGCAAATGCTCGAATTTTAAGAACTGGCTATAAGTCACTTCTTTAGCTGAAGAAGGAAAAGGGAAGGAAGCTATAACCTTCCCCCCTTTGCCTGTTAGTTCAATGTCTACCATTAAGATAGGGTTTTAAGATACTCTTTAAAGGCTTCTACGGTCTTGCCTTCCCTGGTATTCTTTTTCACTGCTGCCCCTTGGTTTTGCAGGAAGTCTTTAAGCCCTGCTAGGCCCCCAAATAGGCTTACAATGTCTGAAGGGGTAGCAGACATTAACCCCTTAACAGGGTGCTGTGTTACTTCGCCATCTTTAAAAATACCTACAGTAGGTTCTTCTTCCAGCAAGTCTGCCCCATCTTCCTGGGTAGGTTCTTCTTCGCCCAGCCCATGAAAGCCCGGTACAGCTACCTTATTAGGTAAGGCTGTTTCCTGTTCCGCAGCACCGGCTAAGGGCTTTTTTTCGCTATCCAGGCCTTCTGCTTTTGTCGTAATCACAGCTGGCTTAGATAGGCTTGGATGCTGCCAGACTTTTGTATTTACCTTCCCGGTAGGAATAGCAGCCTGTTTAGCTGCTGCCCTGGAAGGGTTAGAAATATCTGAAATTTCAGCCCGTTTGCCTGGGAAGCTTCGCCTTGCAAACTGGGTTAACTCTGTTGCTCGGTGTGGCTTGCCTTCTTCCTGGAAAGCTTTAATAGCTTCTAATACATGTTTGTAAGCACTCATTATTAAAATGTTGTTGTTAAATCTTTACAGAACGTCTACCCCTACTTACAGGGCAAACTTCTATATATTCTCGCATAATAAAACTATCTGCGTAGTCTGGGCTTCTGCCCCCTAAAGCCTGGCGCATTTGGTCTTTTTTGCAAAGGCCTAGCTTAGTGTCTTCTTTGCCGTCTTTTTTAATAGCAGCTATTTCTTCTGCTATCTTATCCCTTAAATCTATGTTGCCTTTAATTGCCCTGTCCATGATTAGTACCTGGTGCTTTTCTACCCTTTTTGCAATCCTGTAGGCGCACTGGGCTTTTAGGTTCCTGTATTGTTCTTTTTCCCCTTGCACCATCATGGGGGAAGCGTTATTTACAAAAGGCTTAGCAGAAGGGATAAAGCCCCCAGCAGTACCTACAAAGGCGCCTACACCGTCGCTGTCATAAACTACATTCTGGCCATAGACAGAATGCTTAGCCATCGCCTTTTTAATTTCCTGTATAACCCTGGCGCCCCCACTTTTGGCAACCGCTATAATATCTACCACTGCCCACCCATACCAAACGAAAATTGTAAAAAGGTCACTGCCTTGCATTGCTATGTCTGTTGTAATGTACCTGCTGGCAGGGTCTGGGCTTACATGCTCGTTTGTAAATAAATCTAAGACGTTGTTAAACTCAAATAGTACGTTAGGGTCTGTTTCAAAATCGAAGTTGCCCAGTATTTGCTTTTGGTATTCAGCTTCTGACATATCCCCACTTTCATAGTCTTTCTGCTTTTCCTTTACCCAGCGCTTAGCTTCTGCCCCTGGGTTATCAGTAGGAAGCGCCCGAACAAAGCGCCTGTTCTCTGTTTCATTGCCAGCTTTATAGGGCTTCCAATACCTACCATATACATGCGTTCTGGCAGGGTTAAAGACCTCTAAAACCTTCCCCTTTAGATTGTAGCGAAGGTTAAACTGATTGCCTACCCTTTCGCCTATCTTTTCGATCATTTTAGGGTGTATCTGTTCTGATTGATCTATACAGGCTTTTGTAACTTCCAAAGAACCTAGCCTGGTAATATCGCTATCTGAAGGCCTGTAGCTGGCATCCAGTAGAATTATTTCGCTTCCAGTCTCTAAGAAGGTAACAGTATGGGTTTGCTGGTTGTGTGTGTAGTCTTCTTTCTCTTTTATATCGAAGTTGTTAAACAGGCGCTGCATAGTTTTCCAGGTAGTCTGAAACATGTTTATAAGTTCTTTTCTAGCTAACAGGTACCTGGTGCCAGGATAGGCGTAGCATTCAAAAAGTATTGCAGCATCTATTAAGATAGTCTTACCGCCCCTGGCGCTTCCTCCATAACCTATGTACTTTGTCTTATCGTCTGTGAAATACTGCAAAGCCTGCACCTGTTTAGGGTGCAGCTTTACTACTTCCTGCGCCTGCTTATCAAAGTAGGCTATCTTATGAAATAACCCCTTCTTATAAAATTCAACGTTTAAACGTAGTTGTTTATTCATTGCCTGGGTTATCGGCCTTAGCTTTTGCCAGTTTAAGCTCTAAGGCAAGGTATTGTTCTAACTCATCTGCTGAAAGTACAGATAGGTCTACCTTAAGGCTTTCCCCTTTACTGGTGTGGTCTATTTTCATAGCAGCCTTATAGCCTAGTATTTCTGTTCGCTTATCTACTATTGCCCTTATTTCCCTCATGTACTCAACTGTGCCAGGGTCTGCCATTTCTACTACCTGGGTTTTCTGGTAGGGCCCATTATGGTTAACCCCTTCTTCCTTCATTTCCTTAAATGGCTTTGCCCTTACTGCTTCGTAAGCAGCCCAGATAGCCTGCTCTGCTTTATCCAGCCTAGCCAGTTCTTCTGCTATAGCTGTATTATAATCAAATAACCCACTAGCTGCCCAGGTCTTTCTTAGTGCTGCCAAATCGTTACTTATAGTAGTTTGGCTGTAGCCTGTCTTTTCCCCTATTTCTACCTGCCTAAACCCCTTAAGGTAAAGGGCTGCTACTTCTTTGCGCCTTTTCACTACTGTAGCGCTATTCTGGCGCTTTGTCTTCCCCTTCCTGGGGTCTGGCTTCTTTGCTGTTGCTTTAGAAGAACTACTAGCCCCTTTTTTCTGTTGTGCCATTTTTTATATTATTTCTATAGTATTAGGTTATATGCTAACAATTCCGTAAAGAAGTAGCATATAAATTAGCACATACATAAGAACAGCGCCAATTATTGCGCCTATTAAAATGTGTTGCCATCTGTGCTTTAGCCTTGCCATCTAGTTTAAGTTTTTAATGTGTTCGTTATAGCGTTCTGGGTTATACTTAAGCCAGGCTTCCTTTATCTGGGTGCTGACCATTCGGCAAAGCCTACCAGATTCTTTTCGCCAGGCTTTCTTATTTCTTACCTGTCGCTTAATTTCGGCTGGCGTTATAGCCCTTACACTTCCTTTGTAGGTGCTACCTAGCTTTGCCTTTGCTAGTGCTGTGCCGTCTTCATTGTCTAAATAAAGCCAGGTCATTTTCTGTGCCCCTTTAGCCAGGCCTTCTTCTTCCTGGGCTTCTACAGGAAGTAAGACTAAAAGCATCTGCCTAGTTTTTCCTATAAAGGGTTCCCACCAAGGGAAGAAGGGGCCAGCTGCTGTTCTTTCAATCTGCCTTTTAGCTGCCTGGGAAAAGTCGCCTACAATACCGCTAACTACCAGGTAGTAGCACTGGGTATTATTAAAGCGCCCTTCTATCAAGTCTTCAGGGTCAAAAGTAAATACTGGGCCTTCTGCTTCTTCTTTCATTCGTTTGTAATTATTAAAACGGGCTTCCAGGCCTTTAACATCCTAGAAGCCCTTCTTTTCACTTGCTTAATACTATTTGTAAATATAACTAATTTAAGTAGCCTTTTCAACACCAGGTACCCTTTACTTTACCGCCAGCTTTATCTGTTGCGGTATGCTTTGAAAATGAAAGGCAGCAGCTTTAGTAAGCAGTTCCCTGGTGCTTAAGCTCATCCTCTTAACCCTTTTAGGGTCTGTTCTGGTCTTTAATCGCTGTGTAGCGCATTCTGAACCAGGGAAGCAAAAACTAGCCACTGCACTAAATTTGATAAAGGGGCTGTTTAAGAATACCTTAGCTTCTTCTTCTGTAAATGTTCGCATTTCAAGTATTTTACGATATACTTAAACTATAAGTCTTTTTAATTCTACTTATCTTTTAAGTAGTCTTATTGTGCGCCTGGAACAGCGCCAGTTTGTCTGTTAGTTTTTTGTAGTACTGTTGTTCCCACAGGTCTGGGCTATAGCGCCTAAGCTGGTTGGCCCTGGGCCAGTAAACCCTTTTTTTAGCTGAAGCCTTCTTAGCGTTTGTGCTTGCTATTAAGTAGCTAACCTCTTCCCTGTTGTTGTATTGCGGCAAGTTAATAGCCATCAACAAGTCGCCTGTCCAGTCTGGATAAGAAGGTATTTCGCCTGGTTCCAGGCATTTTATAACTATGCCTTTATGCTCAACTATACCAGTTTTGCGATTAACAGACCATATAACAAAATCACCTAAAGCGAACTCCCCAGCCTTTCTGCTTTCTTCTTTTTTCAGCAACGTAGGAAGGGAATGCTTAACAGGCACTGGCGTTAAGCTTATAGCCTTTGCTTCTGCTGTTACTTCTTCTTCTTCTATTACCTGTGCTAGCGCTGGTGCTGGTTTTGGCATTGGTGCTGGTGCTGGTGTTGGCGCTGCTCTAACGCCTGTAGCCAGCTTATAAGCCCAGGAAAGAAAGAAACTAAGGAGCAATGCCATTACGCCTGTTATAATCGCTAGCGTAAAGACGTTGGTATGTATCTCTAAGGCGCCCCTGTTTTGCATTAGGAAGCCCAGAAGCACCAGGCCTAGTGTTACTGCACTCGTTAGTAAGAACAGCCCACCAGTAAGTATTAAGGCTGCTTTGTTTTCTTTTACGCTAATAGGTAAAAAGGTTTTCTGTTCCATGTTTAATTAAAGGTTTGGTTAACTAATAAGAAGGGGCCAATAGCTTTTTTGCTGGGCCCCTTCCTTATGTTCATAGCGTGTTGTCTACTGGCTTTTGGTTTTACATCGGGTGCAATGCTCTTTACCTGTGGTTTTATCTGTTACCCAGGCGTGGGGGCATTGCCCAGATAAGTAAACCGGCACTGCATTAGCTTTGCCTGGGCTAGGGTTTTGACTTACAAAAACCTGCCCGTCTACTGTTGCGCAACTGGTAGACAGTAGCGCTATAAATGCCAATGCTGCAAAAATGATTAATAGGCTAAACAGCCCTTTAGACTTGCTTATCTGTTCCATCGCTAAGGGGTTTACTTAATTAGTACTAAATAACCGGCTGGGATTTCTGCTTTTATTTCCTGCATAAGGCTTTCTAGGTGCGCCGTTACTGCTTCCTCAAAATCTAAGCTTTCCAGTTCTACGTATATTTCCCGGTTCTTTTGCGTTACAAAAAGATCACATTCAAAAACCTTAGCGGTGTAAATACTTTCTTCTTCCAGCAAAGGGATTCGTAAAGCAATGGAAGAAGGCAGGTCTGAATCAATATTGCGGGTAAGTACATCTTCCCAGCTAGCGGCCCCTTTGTCTTCTAGCTTGCTTATCTGGGTATTTACTTTAGCAGTAAAGCCTTTTAAAGCGCTTACTGTTTTAGCCCCCTGGGTAGCGTCTGTGAACAGCAGCCGGTTTTTTCTTAGGTATTCCCCAAGGGGTAGCGGTTGCGTTAAGCCCCCAAACAATTCTTTAGCATACCTGCTTTTTTTAATCTGCCCTATTACAGTGTCTTGCTGGTCTGCTGGTAGATTGTATCCGGCAATCAGCTTAACTTCTTCTTCTGAAATTTCCACTACCGTAGTGGCAAAGTCTGGCTGTTTGTTTTTCAAATACTCTACAGGGCTTTTTAACTGCCCTGTAAATCGGTAGCCTACCTTATGGGCTAACGGCAAGGCCTGGCCTGTTCTTAAAATAACGTCTTCGCCTGGCGCATTCCCCAGGGTTACATTTAGTTGTTCCATCGCTTAGAATTTATTAAGGTTTAATTGTTTGTGCCGGTTAAGTCTTCCCGTAGTTGAGACATAAGGGTACGCTGTCTTCCCCCTTTGACTGGGGCAGAACCAATAAGCTGCCCGTTCTTTGTGTATGTGTATTCCTGCCCTGATTCGTAAAATACGTACAGTGGGCCGGTTTCCTCCTTGCTTCCTGTTTGCAGCTGGCTTATAATTCCGCTTTGTTCCTCTTTCAGTGGCTTCATTTGCGCCTTAAATTCCGCTGCTGCTTCCTTAGCTGCTTTTGAAACAGCAGCCAAGTTTACTGCTAACTCGCTGTTACGCTGCGCAGCTTCGCTTCTTTCTTCTTCAGATAAACGAACCTGGTACCGCTGTGAATCTATAATTTTATCACAATTGTCTTCTAGTGTCCTGTGTATATCTTCTGGGGACATGCCCGAAAAATTTAATTCCATCGCTTAGAATTTAGTTTTAGTAATAATGCCTTTCAAAGGTAGTTATCTTTTACTTACTATCAAAGTATTTATTTGTAAAACATGCAAATAAAACCCTATTCATAAAGACAAAAAAAGCCAGGCCTTAATAAGCCTGGCTACTGGATAACTAACCTTTAGAAATATGCTGAAGAAAACCTGGTAACAATTACAATATTTACAAATCTACAAAACCTTTATAAGCCTGCTGCTAATTCGGCTATATTTTTTACAGTATTACCCATAGCCGTTTACATTCGTTTACATTTGGCTTGTTCATGTATTACCTAGTTAGCTGCTATTTCGGGCCTGTAAATCATATAATTTGAAAAAGAATGAATAAGCAGAAATTGCCATCTTGCTTAATCCTCTACGCCCTGCCAACTGGTGGCTGATTACATCAATCGTAATGTCTCCGCCCAATTCTTTGAAGGCAGAAACAAAATCACTATTTGATGAAAAACGCGCCTTTATTTCAGACTGTAATTTTTCTTTGGTCATCTTAGTAGTTTGTTGCAGTTTCATGACCGTTAACTTTGCCTATCAC
>SPKZ01014013.1_pt1 | contig 15843 bp, 11 predicted proteins | sample 2456571 | NCBI WGS metagenome assembly SPKZ01 (sample SAMN11192286, study PRJNA482655) | marine metagenome | biome: ENVO:00000447; feature: ENVO:00000244|ENVO:00000211|ENVO:00000569|ENVO:00002023; material: ENVO:00002151; isolation source: ocean water from marine abyssalpelagic zone ...
ACCCGAAGGGCTTTATCAACTCGTCAGTTGCTTCTTTTTGTTTCTTTTTCTGACAATTAAGAAAAAGAAAAAAGCGCAAAGGTACTTTGTATGAGCTCTAACATTTACTATTGTTTCACAAGAATGAAATGTAATCTAATAACTAAATTTTACGTGTAGACTAAAATAAGAGCAAAGCTCATTTTAAGAGCTCTTTAAAACAATATCTACTATTGTTTTCCCAACATTCTGATTTAAACTAAAGTAAATATTTAATACAATACAAAAAATTAACTATTAGAAAAAGTGAGTATTATGATAATTACAAGACAAATTATATTTTTGGCAAAAAGAGACTGTATAGAAGAGCTAAAAGCATTACTTAAAGCAACAGTAAAACCTTCAAAAGAAGAAGATGGATGTTTAATGTATGATGTTTTTCAAACAAAAAACAATCCTGTTGAATTTATTCAAATTGATTCATGGGAAAATAAAGAAGCATTAGATAAACACTACGAGTCTGAGCACTATTCTTTTTTTATAAATAATTTCAAACAATACAACGCTCATGTTGAACCTTTTGAATTAGAAGTTTTATAATAAAAACTTTTAATACAGTAAAATATCCCTAAGGAACAAACATGAATAATAAAACAAAAAAAATATTAGAATTTATCTTAACTCTGCCAATTGTACTGCTTTTTGCAGTTGCTTATGCCACCCTAACGGCTGCTTTTATAAGCCTGTTTATTCAGTTTTTCTTCGATTTTACCATTCCTTTTATAACTACTATCTTTATACTTTCTATTCTATGGTTTATCAGCTTGATAATCATCAAGTACTTTCACAACAAAAATAAGTATTATTAAAATAAAATTTAAACAATCATAGCTATATGAAATAATTTTTGATTAGAATAAGCTACAATACGAGAAAAATATTACAGGAAAAAAATGAATAATAATATATTAAAAAAAGAACTGGGAAACTATGCATTTATTATCACAGGATGTATCTTTTTAGCTTTAGGCGTAGTCTGGTTTTTTGTTCCGAATGATTTATTAACAGGAGGAACAGCTGGTTTATCTCTTTTATTACATTATGTAAGTCCGTATTCAATTGGTACATTAATGATTGCTGTTAATCTTCCTCTTTTACTTATAGGATATAAGTATTTAGGAAAAATGTTTGCTTTTAGAACTATTGTTACTATTGTTTTAATATCCATTTTTATTGATCTTTTTGTAGAAGTATTAGAACTTGAAGCAGTCATTTTAGACAAATCCCTTGCAAGTATTTTTGGAGGCGCTTTTATTGGTTTGGGGTTGGCTTTAGTCATTAAAGGAAACTCTTCTGCTGGGGGTTCTACTATTATTGCAAAAATTGTTTCTTCTAAGAGTGAGATCAAACCTTCTACGGTAATATTATGTATCGATTTTATTATTATTACTTCTGCTTTGTTTATATTTGAGGATAAAACAAGTATTTTATGGAGTATTATCAGTATTTATGTCACAACAAAAGTTATTGATTTTATTTTAACGGGAAGTCTTAATAAAAAAGTAGTACATCTGGTAACCAATAAAGTTGATTTGTTTACAAAACTAATTAAAGAAGAATTAGGGCCTGAAGGAACAGTAATTTCGGGTCAAGGTTTTTCAAATAATGAAGAAAAAAAGATTATTCTTCTTGTAGTAGAAGTAACAAAATTACAAAGCTTGAGAGAAATGATTATTGAACATGATAAAGATGCTTTTATGATTATTTCAGAAGCAAATGAAATGTTAGGACGAGGACATTAATAAAAGAAGGATTCAATCCTTTCTTTTATCAATACTAAATTTAATTTTTAATCCAATATTCTCTCTTTAAACATAAGTTCTATTCTCTTCTTTTTTTTAAGGGATTATTTTCTTTTACATTTATTTTTATTTTTTGATTCATAAATAAACTCCTGTATTCAGAAGGAGAGACAGTAAAGAACTCTTTAAAATTCTTTGAAAGTAAACTATGATCTGCTATGCCACACTGAATACAAACATCATTAATATTACTTTCTTTACATTTGAGAAGTTTAGTTTTAAAACGATTCATAATTATTGCATTTTTATACTCTTTTGGAGAAATACCAACTTCACTTCTAAAAATATTACGTAATGTTCTATCTGTAATTTTGAATTTCTCTGCAATCTCAGGTATATACAAATCACTTTTTAAATTTCTCTTCATGAATGTGGATATTTCATTATACTGCAGGCTATAAGTATTTTTTTTATTTTTTATTTCTGTTTCTGATATTATTCCTTCAATACAATCTAATATATTTTCAAGACAATAATCAAAGGTAGAAGGATTAAAAGAACCTTGAAAAATATTTTCATTACAATAAGATTGTAATGCATTCATATGTTTACAATTATTTGACTTATATATACCAGATAACAAAGGTCCAAGTCTTTTTTCTATTATTAATTTAGGGATATTAATTGACATCACTTCATATTCGCCATAAGAGATTCGTTCAAACTCTTTGTTTGGTGCAACTATAACCAATGTTTCTTTGTCAATTTCTATTCCATTATTTTGTTGTTTATGAAAAGAATTAACAAAAAAGAAAGTATAGTAATTTGGTACTACTGCAAATATCTTAGAAGAAAGAGTAGATTTAACATATTGTATTATTATTTCATTATTTGAAACAGATATTAATTCGTTCAAGAATACACCTTTTTTTAATTGCATATACTTAATGTCGATTTTTTTAATATGTTCTAAATATTCTTCAATATTGTTACATGTATGTTTAATCATCTTTAATCATGTTTTTCCTTACTACAATAAATAGTTAAAAATCTTAAGAATAACTATTCATAATCCCAATTTATTTTAAAAAAAATTCTTATATTATTTTATTAATAAATTATTTTTATTAAAAATAAAGAACAGTATACGATTATATCACTGTTTTAAACTCTATATTTAAAAGAATTATATAATTTTCCGTTTTTTTATAGCTATTGTTTTTTTATATATGTAATATTTATACATAAGTTAGTTATTAATGATTAGTATTATCTCATATGTAATTAATTGAATTTAATAGGGGCTTAAAATGAATAACTTTTCTATAAAAAATAAATTAATATTTCTTCTGATTTTACCAATAGTGGGTTTAATATTTTTAGCCAGTAATATCAGTTATGACAGATACAATGCGTATAAACAATACAATGGACTTTTTAATGGCATTCAATTAGCTAGCAAAATTACTTCTCTTGTTCATGAACTACAAAAAGAAAGAGGTATGACAGCTGGATTTATTGGAAGTGAAGGCATTACGTTTAAAAAGCAACTACCAATACAAAGAGAGCTTACAGATTCTAAAAAAGAAGCGTTTTATACTTATTTAGAAACACTAGATAAAAAATTATTAAACAATGCTTTTGGCAAACAAGTAAAAAAGTCTATTACCTTATTAAAAAACTTATCAGAAAAAAGATCACAAGTATCATCGCTCAGTATTAATTCCAATAATGCCCTTAAATATTATACAAATATGAACAATGCATTTTTAAAAACAATCGTATATCTGGGTAAATTTTCTAATAATGCATCGTTTTCACAGCAAATCAGTGCTTATTCGCACTTTTTATATGCTAAAGAAAAAACAGGAATCGAACGGGCACTGGCAACTTCAACATTTAAAAATGATAAATATTTTCCAGGTGTTAGAACTAAATTGAACAGTCTAATTGCCCAACAAAATACCTACTTAGAACAATTTACTCAATTAGCAAATGAAGAAAATAAAACATTTTATATTAAAACTGTATCTGGAAAGAGTATAGAAGAAGTAAATAGAATGAGAGCCATTGCTTTAGAAGCAAAAGACAAGGGTGGCTTTGGTATTGATGCTTCTTATTGGTTTGATTCAATTAGTAAAAAGATAAATAAATTGAAAGAAGTTGAGAACTATATAAGTTCAAATATTAAAGTAAATAATCAAGAACTACAAAATATAGTTATCATAGCCCAGTCATTATCTGCGTTGCTTCATGAAACACAAAAAGAAAGAGGGGCAACAGCAGCTTATCTTGGAAGTAAAGGAAATAAATTTAAAACAAAATTACCAATGCAAAGAGAAGCTACCAATCAAAAAAGGTTTACACTTGAAAAACTGGTTAAAAATTTAAATAAAGACCTCTACCCTCTTTATATACAAAAAGATCTTAACGCTTCAATCTTAAAACTAAAAAATACTTTAGCCCTAAGAAATAACATTGACAAACTAAGTATCAGTACAGAAAAAGCAATTAGTTCATATACCTCAATGAACGCACAGTTTTTGCATACTATTGCAAATATCGCGAAACTGCCTAAAAACTCAATTGAAGCAACCCAACTCATCTCTTTTTATAATTTTTTGATGAACAAAGAAAGAGCGGGAATTGAACGAGCTGTTATGACAAATGTATTTTCTGTAAATAAATTTTCTGGAAACTTAAAAAATAGATTTTTAAATCTTGTTACAGAACAAAATACTTTTATTCAATCATTTTTGGCCTCTGCTAATGAACAAACAAAAGATTTTTACAACAAAACCTTAAAAGGTAAAGATATTGATGAAGTAAATAGAATGAGAAAAATTGCATTTGAGGCAAATACAATTGGTGGTTTTGGCATAGATTCTGATTATTGGTTTAAAATGATTAGTAATAAAATTAACTTACTTAAAAAAGTCGATGATTATTTGGCAAATAATCTCATCAAAAATTCCGAAGAATTATCAATAGAAGCTGAAAATGAAATGCTTTTTTATCTTGTTTTATCTTTTATTATTCTAATTGTTACATTGATTTTTGCTCAACTAGTAGTCAATAATCTTTTATATGGAATACGTACACTAGAAGTAGGAGTCAATGACTTTTTTAGATTCTTAAATAAAGAAACAAAAGAGGTTGTTCTAATAGATTTAAAAAGAAAAGATCTTATTGGGAGTATGGCAGAAAAGATTAATGAAAATATTACAAATACAAAAGAGATTATTCTTGATGATATGAAATTTATGGAAAAAGTAAAAGATATTGTGTCGCAAATTAAAGATGGTAATTTATCTAAACGGCTTAATTATCATCCAAAAAGTTCTAATTTAAAAGATTTAAAAACAGAAATAAATGAAATGTTAAATGTTATGAATAATACCATTGGATCAGATATTAACGAAATAACTGAGGTATTAAATAAGTATTCAAAGCTGGATTTTAGGACAAAAATCAATAATGCCCAAGGTAAAGTTGAAAATAACATTTTAGATGTTGGAAATATTATAACGAACATGCTAATTGAGAACAAAAAAAACGGGCTTACTATCAATGAATCAGCCAAAGTACTATTAGAAAATGTAAATATTTTAAATACATCCTCCAATGAAGCAGCTGCATCTCTTGAAGAAACGGCAGCATCTTTAGAAGAAATAACCAGTAGCATTGTTCATAATACTGAAACTGTTATAAAAATGTCTTCTTATGCAAAAGAAGTTACAAGCTCTGTTAATGCAGGCCAAGAGCTTGCAAAAGAGACAACACGTTCTATGGATGAGATAAATACTCAAGTATTAGCTATTAGTGAAGCTATTGCCGTTATTGATCAAATTGCTTTTCAAACAAATATTCTTTCTCTTAATGCTGCTGTTGAAGCCGCAACTGCTGGAGAAGCAGGCAAAGGGTTTGCCGTTGTTGCACAAGAAGTACGAAACCTTGCTTCTCGTAGTGCAGAAGCAGCAAATGAAATAAAGGCCCTCGTAGAAAATGCGACTATTAAAGCAGACGGGGGTAAAAAAACTGCTGATAAAATGATTCAAGGATACAGCTCTCTAAATAGTAATATATCTAGAACTATTGAACTAATAAATGATGTATCAACGGCTTCATTAGAGCAACAAAAAGGAATAGAACAAATAAATGATGCTATTGGTTTACTTGACCAACAAACACAAAAAAATGCAGCAGTGGCTAATCAAACCAAAGAAATAGCAGATGAAACAATACATATTGCAAATAAAATTGTTCAAGATGCCAATGAAAAAGAATTTGAAGGAAAAGACAGTATTAAAGCAGAAAAAACCAATATAAGAACATTTGCACAAGAGATATCAAAGATGCCAATTAAAAATAAAAAACATTCAAAAAGCGAAATACTCACGATTGATGAACAGAAAAATACAAACCATAAAGAAGTACAAACACTTAGTGCTAATAAAAAAAGCTATGAAAATGAAGAATTAAGTGAATGGGAAAGTTTCTAGTCTTTTTTATTCATGTTAGTAGTTTATTATGTAAAGAGGAAACCCAATAATGTCATATGACAGTAATTTTATTTTAGAAAATGTTATCAATTTCGAGATTTTATTTGAAGATGCCTATAATCCCATACTTGTAATTCAAGATGACTATTTTGTTGATTGTAATAAAGCTGCTTTGAAAATGTTAGATATGGCTAATAAAAAAGACCTTTTTCACATTCATCCTTCTCAAATCTCGCCAGAGTATCAACCCTGTGGCATGACATCTAAGGAGAAAGCAAACCAAATAATACATAAGTGTTATAAAGATGGACACAGTCGTTTTGAATGGTTACATCAAACACTTCAAGGTAAAAAGTTTTGGACCGAAGTCTCATTAAAAACAATTAATATTAAAGAAGAGAAACTACTGTATGTAACATTTAGAGAGATTAGTAAAAAGAAAGAAAAACAAAAAGAACTAGAAACATATAATCAAGAATTAATAAAAAATAATAAGAATTTAAAAAAAATTCAAACTCAATTAGATAAAACAAATAAAAAAAGTACTGATTTATTAAAAACACTTACTTTGCTTGATAGATATAAAAAAGCACTTGATGAAACATCCATAGTAACAAAAACAGATTTAGAAGGAAATCTCACTTATGTAAATGATAAGTTTTGTACTACATCTGGCTATACAAGAGAAGAGTTACTTGGTAAAAAACACAATATTGTAAGACATCCCGATAATAAGAAAGATTTTTTTGCCCATCTATGGACTACAATAAAAAATAAAAAAACATTTAAGGGCATAATTAAAAATACTAAAAAGGATGGAAGTACTTATTATGTTGATTCTACAATTATGCCTATTTTGGACAATAATGATAATATCATTGAATATATTGGAATTCGAAATGATGTTACTTCTTTATATGAAAAAGATAAAATTATATACGAACAATTTATTGATGATTTAACTCGCTTGCCAAATAGGCAAAAACTTATTAAAGATATAAACAAAAATATTTTTCCTAAAATGGCAATAATTAATATTGATAGTTTTAAAGATATAAACGAGTCCTATGGTTTAGACATTGGAGATGAAGTTTTGAAAAATTTTTCAAGAGAACTTCTTTTATTTAAAAGTATAAATTTAAACATATACAGAATTGGAGCTGATGAATTTGCTCTTTTAAGTCATGGTAATTATTCTTTTAAAGAACTGCATAAAACATGCATCAATTTTTTAAAACATATTCATCACAGTAAATTTATTATTGATAATAATGTATTTAATTTATCTTGTAGTATTGGCATCTCAGACCATAATAAAAAACTATTCACTCATAGTGAAATGGCACTGTCTTATGCAAAAAAAAATGATGTAGAGTTATTCATCTTTGATAAAGAAATTGATGATTTTAAAAATCTAAAAAAGAATATAGAATTAACACAAGAAATTAAATATGCTATAAACAATGATAATATATTGCTTTATGGGCAAAAAATCATTAACAATATTACGCAAGAAGTAAAATACGAAACACTTATGAGAATGAAACAAAAAGACGGTAGAATTCTTTCTCCTTTTGATTTTTTAAAACAAGCAAAAAAAGCAAAACTTTACCCAATGATGACAAAAATTATGATTAATAAAGCCTGTGAATATTTTAAAGATAAAACAAGTAAGTTCTCCATTAATTTAACACTACAAGACATAACAAATAAAGATACCATTGAATTTTTAATAAATAAATTAAAACAAACAAATACCTCAAATAGAGTTTTAATAGAAATTGTTGAATCAGAAGGAATTGAAAACTTTGAAGAAGTCTCAAGATTTATTAACAAAGTGAAAAAAATAGGATGTAAAGTAGCGATTGACGATTTTGGCACTGGTTATTCTAACTTTGAATACATTACTAGACTAAATATTGATATTCTAAAAATAGATGGTTCCTTAATTAAAAATATTCATAAAAACAAAAAATTACTCATTACAGTTCGTAGTATTGTAAGTTTTGCAAAAGCATTAAATATAGACGTTGTTGCAGAATTTGTTCACTGTCAAGAAGTGTATCAAATCATTAAAGAGATTGGTATTACATATTCACAAGGTTACTTATTTCATAAACCAGAAGCATTAAACTAAGAAATAATTATAATTTCATCTTAGAATTTAATTTAGAAAAAAACCTTGTTCTAGATGAGGGATTCTTCTATAAGCTCTTTTTTTAGATTCTGTGCATTGTTTAATCCCATATTCTCTCTTTAAACATAAGTTCTATTCTCTTCTTTTTTTCATAAAATACATCTTGCATTATTTTAACAAAACAATAAAACTATTCTAAAATCTAAGTTTGGACAAATATATAGTCTCAATTATTTTCTATACCTCAGCTTAAAATAAAAACTAAATTGATTATTTTATTCTTTTAATATATTTAAAACCTATAATTACGTGCAAACAATAAAGGATTATATATTAAAACAAAAGTATTAGTTATATTACTTTTTGTTTGTTCTAATTAGCGAGTAACAGATACAGGAAGAGAAACAATCAATGGTTTTATATCATCATTGCTTGAGAAACCCCTGAACTTAGAAATTAAATAAAAAGGTAGGTATCTTTCTTTTTTTCATTAGCATGTGTTTCTTTTCTAAATGTCAGAGACACATGCTCTTACTTCAAAGAAGTACAGAGTTTTGTTTTTTCAAAATCCTTTCTGTTTTATATACTGCATTTATGCATCTTTGTCTAAAGAAGTTGTTCAAGATGATAAGCGAACTATCATCTCTCCTAAAAAAATCTAAAAGGAATATTTTGCGATTTTCCTTTTTTAGACTTAGTTTTACTGTGTGTTTTAAAGAGAATTGTTTATTAATTGAAGTTTTTTTATGCGGCTTAGTTTTTTAATACAATATTCACGTTTGGAAGCAACACTTCTATTTTCTGCTTTTTCTTCATATAAGAGTTTTACAGGGCGTCTTGCTTTAGTATATTTGGCACCTTTATCTTTATAATTATGCTCATCCAAACGTTTAGAAATATCTTTTGTTATACCTGTATATAGGGTTCCATCATTACACTCAAGAATATAAACAAAATACGACATTATGTTCCTTCTATTTATTCTTATTATATCGAATCAAAGTTTTCCTTCTTTCTTTTAAGAGTATTCAAAAGAAGTGATTTTCCTATTAAAAACTGTCTGTTAGTATTTTATTTTCAGATTCTGCATTAAATACCGTTTCAAAAGTAGGTAAAAAAAGAGGAGAAGGTTCAGCATTTGTTAAATCTTTACTTGCAGTATCCATAGTTTTTATTACTTCACTTTCTTTGAAGTCTGTATCTTCTAGGAATATATTTTCATTTTCAAGCGTAAACAAGTCTTTGAAGTCAATATCAAACTCTGGGGTTTGAACTAAATGATAATTCTTATAAGAGATTTCATTTAATTTTTCTATTATTTCATCTATATTAATGTTTTCATAATCACCACTATTCTCAGTGCTATTATTACTGTTATTTCCTTCATCATCATTTTCATTTTCATTCTCTTCTTTTTGCTCATTATCTTCTAGAATGGGTTGTTTTATAATACTCTCTTCATCTCCGCCATTTTCTTCTTTAGACGTTGCAGTAACTTCGATTTTTTTAAGCTCTTCTTCACTTAACGGTTTTGTTGATACTATCGTTATTGCTTCATCAATGTATTTTGAGTTTTCATCTATTTGTAGAACATAATAACCATCAATTAATTCTAATTCATTTCCGTTTTCATCAAAAAGTTTTACTCCTTCTGGTAACGTTGAAGCGTCAATTTTTATTGAGTCAATACTCTCACTATCTATATCAGTGACTTTCGCAGTAATTTTCAATTCATATGAATAAGTATTGTATTCCTCAAAAAGTGTTTCATCTCCTATTACTGTTCCATCTGAGAATTTAATGGCTTCAAAACCTTCTAGGCTATTTTGAATATCATCTACATTATTAATATAATCATCATAGGTATAATTGTTTAATACAATACTGTCTTTACCACAGCCCCCAATAATATCAGCATTTATTTTGCCATTGACGACTAGGGAGTCATTTCCTTTTCCTAGGTTTAATGTTTTGTTGACATCTCCATTGATAAGTACATGGTCATCTCCACTGCCCATATCTATACGCCCATTGGAGTCACCTTTTATTTCTAAAAAATCATCTCCTTTTCCTAAATCTACAGAATTATTAACATTTCCTTCTATTAAAACATTGTCATTTCCATTGCCAAGATCAAGCTTACCATTACTGTCTCCACCTATGTGTAAAGAATCATTTCCCTCATTAAGAGTAATAGAAGAATTACTGTTTCCATTAATCTTAATACTGTCATCTCCTTTTCCTGCCGTAATTTTTTTATTGGCATCGTTATTGATTTCTAAAATATTATTTCCATGGCCTAAGTCAATCTTATCATTGGCATTATTTCCAATATAAATGACATCATCCCCATTTCCTGCGGTGATTTTTTTATTGGCATCATTTCCAATATCTAGTTTATTGTCTCCATTTCCTAAACTAATCTTTTGATTTGCATTATTTGTAATAATTATCTGATCATCAGCCCAAGAACATTTGATAGCTCTGTTTGAGTCCCCCCAATAAAAATGTGTAGGTTTTTTAATAAAATGATCTTCAAGTCCTTCAATGCCCTGCCATGTTATTGGTATTTCTTTAGGATTTTTATCAATAATTAAATCTAAAAGAGGAGCTTGTGCTTCTTTATCTGGAATGGGTTCTGGCTCAGGTTCTGGTTCAGGCTCAGGCTCTGGTTCTGGTTCAGGCTCTGGTTCTGGCTCAGGTTCTGGCTCAGGTTCAGGCTCTGGTTCAGGTTTTAAAACAGGAGAGAGTTTTTCTTCATCAAAAATACCATTTTTTGAATCTTCTTTTTCTGTCTCTATTTTAAGCGCTATTATTTCTTCCTCTACTTGTATTCTTGGATTTAAGATATTTTCATCAATCGCATTCTCTTCTAAAAATATATAGTCCAAAAAAGATGTATTAAAATCATAGGCTGTTGCTTTTGAAGATTCTAATAAATCAAGATAATGAATATAACTGCTGACCTCATAATCTAAAAAAGACAGACTAAAAGCATAACTTCCCTCTGCATTTGAAACATCGTCATTTTCTTGCAGGAGAAGAAGTGCATTTTTTATTTTTATAAACTTGGTTTCTTTATTGTAAATAATGATATCTGTTTCATTTAGGACTTTAAAATCCAGTTCTTTTACGAAAGAATTGATTTCAATGTGCGAAAATTCAGATGCATCCAGAATCAAAGATTCTTTGAATACTATAGTCTTTGTATCATTATTTTCTTGTGTTAGTAAAATTTCCATATCCAACCTTTAAAGCGATATTATGAAAATTATGTGTGGCTTTGGTGTTGGAATAAACGTTTTACTTGATATAATAAATAAAAAGATAATTTTGATGCATAAATTAAAACACTGTAGTATATTATATGTCGAAGACGATCCAATTACACAAGAGAATATTTCTTCTTATTTAAAAAGGCAATGTAAAACACTGTATTTAGCCAGCAATGGAAAAGAAGGTTATGACAGTTTTGTTAAAAATACTCCAGATATCGTAATAACAGATATTCAAATGCCAAAACTAAATGGTCTTGAAATGGCAAAAAAGATACGAAAAATATCTATAAAAACACAAATTATTATTACCTCTGCTTATTCACAAGAAGAGTATTTATTAAAAGACATCAATTTACATCTGATTCAATATATAATAAAACCTCTAAGTATTATAAAAATAAAAGAAGCTTTACTTAGCTGTGAAAGTTATTTAGAAGAAAAACCCAAGGATAAAGTGTACTTATCTAAGGATCTTGTTTATAATACCCAAGAAAAAGAATTAAGTAAAATAAATCAAATCATTTCATTATCTAAAAAAGAAAGGGCTTTGTTAGAGCTTTTTATAAAAAACCATCCCTCTTCCCTCTCATATGAAAGCATTGAAAATGATGTATACGATTCCTGCTCTTCCAAAAATGCTATTAAATTATTAATAAAATCACTCAGAGAAAAAACCTCCAAAAATATAATCTCAAATGTTTCTGGTTTTGGTTATAAAATACATTTGGATAAAAATGAATAATATTTTAATTGGTTTTTATATAGGCTCTCTTTTTATGGTTATTTTATACAATTTTCAGTGGTATATTAGCAATAAAAAAATCGCTTATTTATATTACAGTTTTCTACAATTTTTTATGATTTTATTTATTTTACAAAAATATCAAATTATATTTTTAAATACTGCTTGTCTTATAATAACTGCCATACTGGCTATTGTATTTGCTCTTTTATTTTCAAAAGAATTTTTGGAATTAAAAACCTATTATAAAAACATATATACTTTTGTTAATATTATTATTTTTGTTATTGTAGGTATTACCATCATTTCTTTGTATTTTGAAAATTATGAAATATTCAGACAGGCTTATTCTATTTTATTTTTTCCTTTCATTCCTATCTCATATTTGATTTATAAAAAAGGCTTTAAACCTGCACTGTATTATGTTTTGGCATGGAGTGTTTTTGTTCTCAGTATTTTTGTAACAGATATAATCAAAATATTCAATATTATACATTTAGATAATTTTCCTTTTTTGTATATAGGAAACTTTTTGCAAGCCCTAATATTATCTTTTGCACTCTCGTATAAAACAAAAATTCTAATCAAAGAACAAAAACAGCAAGAACAAATATTAATTCATCAAAGCAGACTTGCATCAATGGGGGAAATGCTTAGTAATATTTCCCATCAGTACAGACAACCTTTAAATAGAATTGCTTCTTTTATTATGAATATGCAGCTCCATATTATGGATCATTATAAAAAAGAAGATTTTTTATTAGGCAAATTAGATGAAGCACAATTTCAACTGGAATATTTATCCCATACTATTGACGATTTTTCAAACTTTTATACAAAAGATAAAGAAAAACAAACCTTTTTGATTTCCACCGTCATTTCTCATTCCAATAAAATTATCAGTTCTTCTTTAGACTCATCGTATATCACGTTAAACATCAAAATACAGCAAGACTATACACTGTATTCTTATCCCAAAGAACTGGCCCAAGTACTTTTGAATATTCTTCAAAATGCAAAAGAAGCTTTAGTTGAAAATAAGATCAAAAATCCAACAATAGATATTCTATTGAAGAAAAATATTTTAAGTATCAAAGACAATGCAAAAGGAATAGATTTAAAGATTATAGATAAAATTTTTGATTCTTATGTCACAAGTAAAACAAAAAATAATGGAAATGGAATTGGTTTGTATATGAGTAAAATGATTTTAAATAAAAATTTCGCTGCCAATATTACTGCTAAAAACTCTAAAAATGGGGCCATTTTTATTATTACTTTTAATTAATATTAAAGTATTTGCTCTCTTAACAAATACTTTTTTATTTAAGAAAAATTGATACCTTGAGATAAAATCGTTTCATTTCCATAATTTATACTTGAACTTAATCTTCTCATATAGTTTTTCCAGGCATCACTTCCACTTTCTCTTCCTCCCCCTGTGTCTTTTTCTCCTCCAAAAGCTGCACCTATTTCTGCACCTGAGGTTCCCACATTTACATTAGCAAGCCCACAATCAGAACCAAAGATAGATGTAAAAAGTTCTGCTTCTTTTAAATCGTTTGTAAAAATAGAAGAAGATAAACCTTGATTTACTTCATTGTTCATTTCTATGGCTTCTTTTATGTTTTCAAAGTCCATTAAATATAAAATGGGTGCAAAGGTTTCATTTTGAACAATTAAGGCTTTGTGATTTATTTTAACCAAAGCTGGTTTTACATAATAAGAGTTTGTTTCTTCTTTTTTGAAGATTCGCTCACCTCCATATAGAATTTCACCTTTTTGTTGTTCGATTAAATGTAGGGCTTCTTGCATATTTTCATAGGATTTTTTATTAATTAATGGTCCCATAATGTTTTTTGCTTCAAAAGGATTTCCAATCTTTAAACTTTTATAAGCAGCTATTAGTTTTTCTTGGAAGACTTTTTTAATGCTTTTATGCACAAAGAGTCGTCGTAAAGAAGTACATCGTTGTCCTGCTGTTCCAATAGCAGAAAACACTACTGCTTTTAATGCCAGGTCTAAATCAGCACTCTTACATACGATTAGAGCATTGTTTCCACCCAGTTCAAAGAGGGATTTGCCCAGACGTTTTGCTATTATGGGTGCTATTTTTTTACCCATGGCTACTGAACCTGTTGCTGAGATTAACGAAGATTTTTTATTCTTTAGAATATTTTTGGAGGCTTTTCTTGAGGCTATGATTACAGCAAATATATCTTGGGGATAGTCTTTGAATTTTTTTAAGGCTTTTTGCACCAGTAAAAAACACGCAAGTGCACACAAGGGAGCTTGATTTGAGGGTTTCCACAAAATAGTATTACCACATACTAAAGCAAGCATTGCATTCCAAGCCCAAACTGCCATGGGAAAATTAAAAGCGGAAATAATACTTATGGTTCCTAAGGGATACCATTGTTCTATGATTTTATGTTTATATCGCTCAGAAGTAATACTTAAACCGTATAACTGTCTAGATAGTCCAATGGCGAAATCACAGATATCAATAAATTCTTGCACTTCCCCCAACGCTTCTTCATATATTTTCCCTGATTCTAACGTGATTAAATACGCCAGGTCTTTTTTATTTTTTATGGCTTGCGTTTTTATTTCACTTATTAATAACGCTCTTTTAGGAGCAGGTACTTTTCTCCATTGTTTAAAACTCTTATGCAATCTATCTAGGGTTTCATCTACATGATAGGCTTTTAGTTCTCTAAAGGAAGCTGTTTTTTCATTGTTAATAGGTGAGAAAACAGGTTTTTTAGTTCCTTTTGAATAGATATAATCCTTAGCTATTAAAACAGAAGGATAATATCCATCTTTTTTGATCTTAGTCAAACCTAAGTTTTTAAGAATATCCTTATTCATAATTAATCCTTTTCTAAAAATTCTTGGGCAAATCTATTGGATACAAAATCTTCTAAAGAAATATCTTCTTGTTTAATAAAAGACGCTTTTTTAAGTTTATTATTCACATAAAGATCTAAAACTGTACATAAAGAGAGGGCTGTTGTGATTTGAAGGGCACTTAGTTTATGAGAATAAAATGTTTCATTATAAATCTTTCTTACATCTGTTTTTTGTTGTAGAAGGGAATTTTTTTTACCAATTACGGTACAAAATATCAAAACCAGATCTTCTTTTGTAGTAGGAATGGCATATTCTAAGATATCTTTTAAGATTTTTCTTCTTTTATTTTTACCTAAGTATAAATCATTGATTAAAAAATCCATTAAAGCTTTATGACCTTTATAACGTATGGTTTTATAATTTAATTCTTTTACTTTATTTTCTAAGGTCTCACATAAGGTTCCAAGACCTCCTGAGGTATTAAACGCTTCATACTCAAGCCCATTTAAGGAAAACTTTTCCAGACCTTCTAGGGCTTGTGTAGAGACTA
>SPKZ01018468.1_pt1 | contig 15842 bp, 14 predicted proteins | sample 2456571 | NCBI WGS metagenome assembly SPKZ01 (sample SAMN11192286, study PRJNA482655) | marine metagenome | biome: ENVO:00000447; feature: ENVO:00000244|ENVO:00000211|ENVO:00000569|ENVO:00002023; material: ENVO:00002151; isolation source: ocean water from marine abyssalpelagic zone ...
CAGTGCCGGCCAAAGATACCCAGATGTAAAAAAGGCAATTAACAATGCGGTTAGTAAAGGGCAATTAATAGTTAATTACACTGGGCATGGTGGCGAACTGGGCTGGGCTCATGAAAGGGTATTGGAAGTAAGTGATATTAACAACTGGACCAATATAAACAGCTTACCTCTTTTTGTTACTGCAACTTGCGAATTTAGTAGATGGGATGATCCAGGACGTGTATCGGCAGGAGAACATGTGCTACTTAATTCGGATGGTGGTGGCATTGCCTTAATGACTACTACGAGGTTGGTGTATGCTTCTCAAAACTTTACTTTAAGCAAGTATTTATATGCGGAAATGTTTGAGAAGGAAAACAATGAATACCAAAGAATTGGAGATATTTTCCGACTGGCTAAATTCGAAAATGGATCGCCATCAAACAATAGCAGAAATTTCTGTTTACTGGGCGACCCTGCAGTTACGTTGACTTACCCAAAAGACGATATTGTTACTACCGACATTAAAGTGAATGGGAGCAGTTCTGCAACTCAAGATACCTTAACCGCTTTAAGCGAAATTGAAATTATTGGCGAAATCCGAAATCAAAATGGAGTCAAAAAATCATCTTATAATGGCACTTTGTATACTACTGTTTTCGACAAATCTGTTACGCTAAGTACACTTGGAAATGATGGCGGAAGTAAAAAATATTTTAGTGTTCAAAAAAGCATATTGTTTAAGGGGAAAGCAAGTGTGAAAAACGGTGAGTTTAGTTTCAAGTTTGTTATTCCAAAAGACATAGGATATCAGTTTGGAACCGGTAAAATTAGCTACTATGCCGCAGATGGTGTAACCGATGCAAATGGTAGTAAAGCAGATTTTATTATCGGAGGAACTAACTTAAACGCTGTGCTTGATGAGAATGGCCCTGAAATTGAGCTTTATTTAAATGATGAAAATTTCGCAATTGGAGGCACCACAGACGAAAACCCTTATATAGTTGCCAATATTTCGGATAATGATGGTATCAACACTGTAGGGAACGGAATTGGACATGATATTACCGCAATTATTGACGAGAAGAGTGAGAACCCAATTATTCTCAACGATTTTTACGAATCAGACTTAGATAGCTATAAATCGGGAAGTGTAAAATACCAATTAACTGATCTTGATGAAGGCAAGCACACTTTAACCATAAAGGTTTGGGACGTTCAAAATAATTCGAGTTCTGCCACAACAGAGTTTGTTGTAGCTAACTCCGAAGAAATGGAGATTTCGCATGTACTTAACTACCCCAATCCTTTTACTACAAATACTTCCTTTTTCTTTGAGCACAATCAACCACAAAATCAGTTAGAAGTACAAATTCAAATTTTCTCATTAGCTGGTAATTTGGTTCGAACCATCAATCAATATGTAACTACTTCAGGTTATAGATCTGAAGGAATTTCATGGGATGGACTCAACGAATATGGTGAGAAGTTGGGAAGAGGTGTGTACATGTATCGATTAAAAGTGGATGACGGAGATGGATTAACGGCAGATAAATATGAACGTCTGGTGATTTTATAGTGAAAGTCATCAATATTTAAAAGCTTCTTAACCACTAGATACATCACTAACAGCCAGTCAATTACCATCATGAAAAACGACTAACTCTTTTGTTAATAAGTTCAAATATTAGACTGGAACCATAGGATGATTACTTCGTAACTTGAGCCTTAGCAAAACTAAGGCTATGAGTTTAGTAAATGAATTAAAGGAAAGACACGGATATTCGAATCATTCTATCAATGAGGATAAGTACCTATCGAAACCATTAGACAGAAACGGAACTCAATTTATAATGAAAGTGGTAAGCGAAAATGAATTGTATTCGCCTCAAGTATCCTTTTTAAGTAAAGAACAAGAAATAAGCTTATTAGAAGAAGTTGAAACTTTGACAGATGACATCGAAGAGATTCAAGACTATTACTTGAAAGCCATAAAATTCGTGAAGGAAAGAGGTTAACAACCTTTATAAAGCTTTACTTAAACAGCAATATTTTTCTTGCAACAGTAGTTTCTGGTGTTTCCACCACAATTACATAAATCCCATTTTCTTTATTGGTAAGGTTTAACTCGAAATATTTCCCATTAAGCCCAGTCGTTTTGTAAACCGTATTGCCTTCAATTTCATTAACCCTTATCGAAATTATCTCCCTACCCTGCTGAGAAACAACATTTAAAATCCCTGTTGTCGGATTGGGATAAACCACTATTCCATCGTTTACATTGTGCTTATTGATTCCCACAGGCGGAAGTAGCTCTAAATCAATCCCACCCCAACTATTTGAATCTATTTCCAATTCGTGCGCATTTAAAAATCCAGTGTTGCTATAGTAATAAGTATCTCCATATCCTGGTGCCACACCAAATAATTTATAATTGCCTAGGCATATATTGGCCAATATAAAATGACCATTTACAATACTCACGGTAGAGTCGATGTAGCTAATACTATCCTGCGAATCCATTAAATACACTGTTCCGGTAGATATCAAGTTCCCATCGCCAATTAAAGTGCCCTCTATCCAATTATCACATTCGCCCGGACAGCCAATTGTAACCAGCTGAATGGCCGAACAACCACCATTATCTGTAACAGTCACAATGTAAACTCCCAATTCTAAATCCGAAATATCCTCATTTGTGCCGCCATCATTCCAAAGGTATTCAGGTACACCTGCTGACTCAAAGGTGCCGCCAGTATACGTTAAGTCAATGCTGCCATCCTTATTATTACATATCGTTTCATCAAAATGTGCTTCCGACAAAATAAACTCCAAGGGATCTGGTATAATTGTATCCTTAACTACCACACAATTGTTTTCATCCGTTAGGGTAACTGTGTACAAACCAGCACAAATATTTTGAGGTGCAATTAAGTTTACGTTTGTATTGCCCGAATCTACTAACGAAGTTGACCATTCAACATTATAAGTTACAATGGTATTACTCGCAAAAATGGAAAGCGTACCGTCGCATGCGTCATTACAAGTAGGGCCTGCTGTGCCCCAAAAGTATATTGTAGATGCGTTTTCATCCTTCAAATTATGAGTACTCATTGTTACACATCCAGTTGAGTCTGTTATTGTAACGGTATAAATACCCGCAGAAAGATTGGATAGTAATGCGGCCGAATCTAAAACCACAGTGTCGCCCCAGAGATATGTAAACGGTGGTGCTCCCCCTACAATTGTTATTGAATCGATATATAAGTTGCCATCATTTTCTCCACAGGTAGGCTGTATTTTCAATACCGATTTTTCAATACTATAATCGAGGAGGTCAAAATCGGTTGTAGCCGCTACTCCAAACACATCCGACACTGTAATGGTATATTTACCAGCGCACAAACCAGTTACTATCGACGAATTTACAAGGGGGTCTAAAGTATCGCCATTAGAACAAATTATCTGAATTACATTGGTACTCCAAGCAATTCCAAGCTCGCCATTACAAGGTTCGCTGCACGTTGGGTATTTAAAATAATTAATTTGAACAATTGGAATGGGTGTTACTAAATAAACCGAATCTGCAAAAGACGCTACACAACCTCCAGAATCGGTAATGGCAACTTTGTGATATTCTCCCCCGCAAATCCCTGTAACCAATGAGTTTGTGCTTCCACTAGACCAACTATATGTATATGTACCTCCATAGCCACCTGTAGGCGTTGATTCGATTGAAGCAATACAATTTCCATCATCGTTGTCCGTAACCAAATTACCAACAATTGCTGGAGCCAGTATAGTAACTTCAACCTTAATGGTATCAAATGAAAATACAGAATCTGTAACTGTTACGCCATATATACCCGGCACTAAAGATGAAACGGTTCGAGAACTAGTATCAACACTTTGAAAAACGGTTCCATCCGACCAAACCACTTGATACGGCGCAATTCCCCCGCTAACCTTAAATTCTACCGAACCCTGCTTGCTTCCTTCGCAAGTTCCATTAATAGAAATAATGTCTATTGTTTGACCAAAAGAATTAACTGCAGCAAACATCGCCAGCACTAATAAAATTACATGTTGAAGCCTGATCATCATACCATTATTTAAATGTCACTACTAACAACTTACCCTAATTTTTGTTTATCAAATATTCTATTCCAAAACCCACACCCAAAAAGTATCTCCTCGCTATTGGATAGCTATTTTCTTGTTCAAACGGTTTAAATGAGTGCCGATATGATATTGCCAATTTTAGCGCTATCCTTTCATCCATGTGTACCAAAAACATAGTTGTGGCCCCCAGCGACATCACATGTTTTTTGGTAATTCCGTTAAAAATATCTTGGGCACTTTCTATTTCTGAATTATTTTGAACAGGCGAACCAATTAAAAATGAATTTGTCCATACGGTAGAAATAGACCACGATATAACCGGATTATGTACCATATGGTAAGTTAACGACAATGGAATTTCGAAATATTTAAAGGTGTTGAGGTGATTGTAAGGCTGATTAAACGTGTCGGTCAACGAAATAATAGCACTGTCCAATACATATTCAATAATTGTGTCGGCGCCATAAATCTTAAACTTTTCATCCAGAATAGTAATGTTATACGCAATGTATGTAGAATCCTCTTCACGAGAAGTTTTAAGTGAATCACTGTGTTTCGCAAACTGCACGCCCAAACCGAGCCGCCAACGGCCTTGCTCTATGGCAATGCCTGAGCCATATTCTTCCAGTTGATTTAATTTCTGATTAAATTCTAATCCATCCTTAAAATCAATGCCAATTTTACCGACAGGGAACCTGGTACAGGTATTCAGAATCTCGAAGATGTATTTTATTTTTTCTTTTCGTTTTACCGTATCAGCTGGAGGTGCATAAATGGGATCAAAAATCGTGTCTAGCCCAATTGCAAAAAGGCTATCGAGATTAATCGTATCTGGATCTGCCCTTAATCCTATAATATGAGGTAATCCATCATCCTCAGGCTTCTTCTTTTTGATTCCTTTTGAGTTTCTACCATCATTATAAACAAACACAGAACGCCTTTCTCCTTGCACCTCTTTTTCTTTTATAGGCGCTACGTTAGTTTTCTTATTTACAACCTTAGGTTTCTTTGAAGACACTATAGAAGGCAAATCGGGCTTGTAGATACTTGCACTACCCTTGGCCTTATAAATGATCACGTTGTCTCCCAATTCTTGAAAATCGATGTTATAATTAAGAAAAAGCGTGGTTAAAATATCCTTAATGCTTCTATTATAAACTTTAATGGTCGCTTTTTCTGAGGCAGGGATAAGCTTTGGATTGTATGAGAAAAACACATTGCTTTCTTTTTGAATCTTGCTCAGAATCTCAGAAATGGGCGCATTGTTAACATATACGCTTACTCTCACATTAAGACTAGATTGCGCAATGACTGCAGACGAAATAAAAAACAGGGTCATTAAAACCCCAATTTTTATTATTCTAATATCTGGTTTAAAGATTCTGAAATTCAACGTTATAATATTAACTCTAAATAAAGTTAGGCAATGAAACTTTAGAATTAATTAAACGGGGTATTTATTTTTGGCAGCCTTCTCCCGAGATAACTTGTCCTGCTTCGGTAGATTCAACTTTCGCATTGAAAGTAAGGCTAATCAACTCTACGATGTAGTCGATGTCGTTACTTGTAAACGTTGTAGAAAATGGGCATTGCAGCATTTCGTCGCTTACAATAAGGTTCGAATTCCACTCTTTATTCAGCCTATCAACCACTGTTCCTAAAGCTTCTTCTTGGAAATGTAAATTCCCATCGTACCAGAATAAAAAGTTCAAATTATCATTAAGTGCTTTACTAGATGCCAAATCTCCTTTCATTACAGAACCCTTACAACCTTCCGTTATGTAGTTTTTCGTAGCAAAGTCAGCAACATTATCGTCCATCAAATATACAAGCACACTACCTTCTGTAACAGTAACCACGATAGAATCGGTATTGTATCCGTTCACATTAAATTTAGTACCCATTACTTGAACCCTAGTATTGCCTACCTCTATAATAAAAGGTTTATTGGGATCGCTTTCCACTTCAAAATAGCCTTCGCCCTTTAGTTTAACCAGTCTAACGTTGTCGTCAAAAGATTCGGGATATGAAAGTGTAGAGTTTTTATTCAGCGAAATACTAGTACCATCAGCTAATTGTTGTTCAACTTGAGCATCGGTGGCTTGTGCAATTACCGATGGAATTTCTTGTTTAAGACCTGTAACGTACCATAACCCGGCAGCAACTAACAATACAGCAGCAACTTTAACGATGTTTGTCCACATTGGAATAATAGGAACAACTTTCTCGATATCGCTTGTTTTCCTTTGTTTTAGGAATTCTTCGAATTTTTGATCGATGTTAATTCTTTCTTGCCCCTCTTTAGCTTCAGTAAGTTCTACAATAGCTTTCATCTGTAGATAATAACCCTTAACCTCCTCGTCACTATCAATTAGTGCCTTGATTTCTAGGATCTCTTCTACAGAAGCCTCTTCCACGAGATACTTCTCTATTTTTTCCTTGTATGTTATGTCGTTATTCTTCATCGCAACTATTATATGCCATTAAAGCTATTTCACCCTAGGATTTTAAATAAAATTTCTAGGAATACTAAAATGAACACGTTAACATAGCCTTTAAGACTTGAATATACCTTCTTTAAGGCAATACTCATGTGATATTCCACAGTTTTTTGATTGATTTCTAGCTTTTCTGCTATTTCCCTATACGTGAACCCATCAAATCTGTTCATTCTAAATATATCTTGTTGTTGTTTACTCAACTCACTTAATGCTTTATTAAGCATTTCGAGGAGTTCCGTACTCGCCAACCCATCTGGGCTAACAAAACTATCCTGAGACATCATATAACGATCCTCACGCTGCTTTAATCTCCCTTCCGAGCGAATATGCATCAAACAGTTATTATACACTGTTTTATTCAAATAGTAATAAATATTTTCGTTTTCGTCCAGTTTATCTCGATTCTCCCAAATTTTCAAGATGGTTTTCTGAACCATGTCCTCAGCAACATCATTATCTCTAATAATTTTTTGTGCTGTAAAACATAGGGCGTGGAAATAGTTTTTGTAAACGAAGTAATATGCCTCGTCGTGGCCTTCTTTTAGAAGTCTGGTTATATTTTCTTTCGTTATTTCCACGAGATGTAGCAGATGCTAAAATAATCATCCTATGGCAATTATATAGTCCAAATAACAATTATGATCGATGTAAACCTTAATAAGCTCAAGAACTTAGGCAGTTGGCCTAAGTTCAGGCAATTGAGACTAGTTAGATAAACTAATACCTATTTTAATCCCTAATGAAAGAAACGGAACTTTTTCTTTTTCTTCGAAAAAAGCGATACTACTAACATTTCCCGTAGTAACTTCTCCAAACTGATCAATAGTTCTTGCTCTTATTCCCATTCCAACATAAGGCTCGATAAACGCGTTGTCTTCGAAGTAATATAAATATCCAAAAGACAATTTAAAATCGTGGTTAACCCTAGATAACTTATCATCTAAATCAGAAATCGTAGCATAATCTCCATTCAAATAAGTTGTATAGCCATTTAAGATCGCATTGTATTGCTGGAATCTATAATCAATTCCAAAATAAGGACCTTCTGATTGCCAAGAACTACCAGACGCATAATATCTAAGACCCAAATGAAAACTCATTCCTATGTCGTTAGTGATATTACTTTTTTCAATAGTAATGTCCTCATCTATATTTAAGTTATAACCGCCAAACCAACTTGAGTTTATATCAAGGTAATCTTTATGCGTAAAACCAACTCCTACTTCTACAGCCGCCTTCTCAGACAGGTTTGCTTCTACGTAAATAGGAATATTTCCTCTGAAAAATAACAAAGGATTTAATTTCACAGAAAACGATTCAAATGCGCTGCCAGAACCTCTCGACTTACCTTGGTCATCCTCATCAATTAGTTCAACCTGAACAACTGCCCTGTTTTGTGCTATAGCGAATTGGCTAGAAACTGCTAAAAAAATCGCTAGTATTAGATATTCTTTCTTCATAATTATATTACGTTATTTTTCCTGTACAAGTTTAATAAACGTCTCATTTGTAATCAATTTGAACTGTGCTTCTCTAATTGCACCTTCCATAACTACTTTCATTTTTTCAGAAACCACTAATCCCTTAGTAGAGGTTATTTTTACAAAATAACTGCCTTCTGTTTCTTCAAAGAACGTAACTTCATTCGTATTCTTGTCCAAAAGTGCCCATCGCATTTTTATGTAGCCCATCATAAACTTTGGCGACTTGTATACATGTCGAATTTGTTTAGACTTAACGACCTCTATTGACAGGCGATATCTTGAGTTTTGAATTTCATCTTTTGCACCAGGAAAAAGCGCAATACTGTTCCCTATGTAATAATTATTTTTTACAAAATTCTTATTTACAATTTCCCAAATGTCGCTTTGGTCCATGTTGGTAACAATGTCCGAAATTAAAAGCGTATCGGGAATAAGAAGCGTTTTTTGAGGAATAGAAGCATCTTTGGGTTTTTTAACCAAATCAATCTTCATTTTGCCAATCACAGTTTCAGGCTCAATATCAACCCTTTGAGTATAATAACCTCTTTTGAAAAAGTTCAAACTACTATTAAGTTCAAAATCGATTTTTACACCTTTGGGATTTCTCCCCACCAATCTATCATCTAACACCACGTAGACATCCTCATCCTGCGCATATTGAAGTTCTACATATTCTTTCTGTGCCATGGCACAGAAAGAAATGCAGAAGCTCAACGCTATTCCAACTATCTTCTTCATTTTATGATTTATTTAGAGGGACTAAAATAAGGTCTCTATGTTTAAAGTAATTCTCTTTAATTTTCGTTGGTAGTAAGCTACACCAATTTTACCTGGAGAATTTCTTAGAACTTTGAAAGTAGTTACTTTACCTTCTTCTAAGTTAATTTTACCTTCTTGCTTCAAGTTAACTTTTGTTTGAGCATAACTTCCAGACATAGTATATGTAAACACTTGAGGCTTTCTAGCTTCAGAGTTGTTTTTACAAACCATGATTCTTTCGCCATTTTTTCCTGTTGTACAGAAATCATAATCGAACCATCCTAGTTTAGCCATTTCCTTAGCTAAAGTTACACCTCTGTATTTGTGGTAAGGAGGATACAATGTAATTCTATTGTACTCTTCTTTCTTAATACATTTCATCTCGCCTAACTCGCCTTTGTTGTTAAACTTGAACAACATAAAGTCCATTACTTCGAAAGTTGATTTCGGTGGAGCTTTACCATCACTTGTTCTAGACATATCTCCAACCCATTTACCAGTGAGTAAATCTCTGATTTTCTGTGCAGGATATGGAGAAATGTTCGGCTTCTTTCTGAACATCTCAGATACGATAACGAAATCATTTCCATCGATAATTAAATCTTCTACAAAGATTTTATCTTTTCCTAAGGAGATACCTTCACTACTTGTTTTAAGAAACTCTTGAATTTGTTCCTTATTGCTAACTTTAGTGTAAAGCTCTTTTTTACCAGCAGCATTCAACTTAAGCATGTAAATACCAGTATTGTTACCTGTCTTGTACTTTTCACCATCAACATAAGCACCACCTGCTAAAATAGAACCATCTTCTGAAATCCTAATTTGGTTGTACATTATTGTACTTGTACCATCGTATCCATCATACTGGAATAAGTTTTTTCCTGTGTTAGCATCATATCCTAAAATAGATGGCTTAAGTTTTTTCCAACCCATTCCGTGCTCTTTCCACGTAACTAGTTTTCCTTCACTATTAACTAAGTCTGCAATTTGTTGAGCTCCTTTTGGAACAACTTCTTCTATTCTCCAAACTTCAGCCAATTGATTGTCAATTTTAGACAATGAATAACCATGTTTTCCTTTTTCCCAAATTGGTTGAACTACGTAAAATCCTGCTCCATTTTCAGCTGGATAAACAACACTTGAAGCATTTTTTTTCTTCTCAACAGGTGTTTCTCTTGTTTTAACGATCTTTCCGTTAAGGTCCAATATATTAAATACAATTTTCTTATTCTTTCTATCATCAAAAGAAATTAGAAAAAACTTACCGTTAAATACAGTATTGTTAATTTGAGCCGATTTGTGTAATGCAATTTGAGCATTTACAACTTTAGTTACTCCTTTATCTACAATGGCAAATTCGAATTGCCTCATCCCTTTTTCGCCTTTATCAACCTCGTAATAAGTATAATATCCACTTATCGTTTCACCCTTGCCGTCTCTAATCGACTTGACACCTTTGAATTTCCGACCCTTAACCCCATCTATTTGAATAGTTTGAGCCATAGAGCTAACTGCAATACATATTGCAAATGCACTAAGTAATATTCTTTTCATTTGTTTAGTTTTATTCTGTTTAACTTGGTTGGTCGACAAATATACTGCAAAACACTTTATATGCCTATAATTATCACGTAATCTCCTGCTTACAACCAGTTATTCAAAATGTTAATTAATAATAATATCCCTTCTTCCTGAAAATTTAAATCGTCTAAAAATAAAACTACATCCAATTCATTCATAACCAATTAAGTGTTTCTGCACTTTTAAAGCTAAAGATATAAACTCATTAATTCGATTTAAAAATGGGCTCTATTCAATTATGATACCAAAAAAATAATATTGTCAATTAATACAAAAATTACATTCAAAAAACATCTCAAACAGCCTGTAAATAATGGATTTACTAGCTGACCTTCCTTAAATATAGTTTTACTATATCCAACTTTTTTACTCATCTGCATTGTAACACCTCAACACACATTTTACTTACTTTTAACCCTTTAAATTAATCTTTGCTACACAAGCAAGACTGTCTTCAAAATGGTATTATTTAAGTTTTCTCTCATTGCAATAATGATGTGTATCTATAATGGAATACACGCTCAATCATTTGGGAAATCAGAAGACATTCAATGGGCTTGTGAGGTAGGAGAAAGCAGTTTACCTCATTTTAAAGATGACTATTCGCCGAAAGGATTAATTGGCAAACCCGAAAATCTGTTTTTGAGACCATATGTATTCGAGAACACATACATTCTTTGCTATAAAGAAACTGACGACATAGAAGAGCGAACAGAAACCTTTGTTACCGTTAAGTTTTGTACTCCTCAAAAAGTAAATAGGTTGGTGGTTTTTGAGAACCATACACCGGGTGCCATTACCAAATTAATACTACTGGATGCTGATGGAAAGGAATATTTGGTCTACGGGGAATCACCAAAGGCTGTTATGGATGCCAGCAGATTATTGCAAGTTGAATTTCCACTAACGACGTATGATGTTTTGGGGTTAGAATGTATTCCGACGCTTATAATTTTGACGAAAAATGGAACACGGTTGACGGAATTGGAATTATCAATTCTAAAAACCCAGTACAAATTCCCGAGCGTGGTAAAAACATGGGATCAAGAGTTAATAGTCAATACAATGATTATGCTCCTCTAGTAACATCTGACGGTAAAACGCTCTATTATACCAGGGTGAGGTATCAACTAGATTCAGGCATGGCTCCAGAACCTTCAAACGAAGACGTCTGGGTGTCGACCATTGATAAAAATGGAGTTTGGTCGGATAGTAAAATAGCGGGTCCTCCTTGGAATATGGATGGCTACAGCTTAGCAACAGCTATAACTGCCGATGGAAATAGTGTACTACTATCTGGCCTTTACAGTTCCGACAGCAAATTTGGCGGAATTGGATTGGCAATATGCCACAAAACTGATCAGGGCTGGTCTGTTCCCGAGGAAATTATAGTAGAAAATTTTGCAAACCAAGCCCAATGGTAGGATTGCTTTCTATCCACGGATCAACAAGTTCTTCTTTTTGCAATTCACACACCTGAAAACGTTGGATCACTTGACCATTTTGCAAGTTTCAGAATTAAAAAAAATCATTACGGTGCACCCATCCATATGGGCAATGTAATTAATACTAGTACTGGAGATTATTCACCCTTTTTAGCTGCCGACTCAAAAACGTTGTATTTCTCATCTGACGGACATGGAGGGTTTGGCAACAATGATATTTTGTATCGAGGCGTTTGGATAGCACTTGGACTAACTGGACCAAGCCTAAAAACATGGGAAGTATGGTTAACACGAACGATTTCGACTCAAACTTTGGGATTTCCGCTAAGGGAGATTACGGCTATTTAGTGCGCTATACCCACTCTTATGGCGAGGGTGATATCTTCCAAATTCCGCTGGATAAAGAATTACAACCAGACCCAGTAGTGCTTATTTTGGGTAAGGTGTATAATGCAATTACCAAAGAACCGATGAGTGCTGAGATTATTTATGAATTTCTACCTGATGGCACAACAGCCGAACAAACCCGTGCTGCTGGTGGAGCTGGCGATTACAAAATTGTACTTCCATATGGCTCTAAGTATGGTTTTTCAGCAAAAGCAAAAGGGTTTTATCCTCAAAGCAACAATATTGATTTAATCGCCAAGAAAGAATATGCCGAAATAACGAGAGATCTTTATTTAGTGCCTATAGAGAAAGGAGCTATAGTTAAACTGAATAACATCTTTTTTAACCAAGGAAGCGCCAATGTAATACCAAGTTCCATCCCAGAACTAGAAAGAATGGTTGAGATGCTAATTGAAAATCCTGCTGTTAAAATTGAAATTGCTTGTTATACCGACAATGTTGGTTCCACTGCCTCTAACCTTTCGCTATCCAAAGACAGAGCTTCTGCGATTGTAGCATATTTAGTTTCGAAAAAAGTACTTGAGGATAATTTAACAACTAAAGGTTATGGAGAAACTAAACCCATCGATACCAATGCAATGGCAGCGGGCAGAGCCAACAACAATAAGATCGTAATGAAAATTACAGAGAAATAAGTCTACTTTTATTCCTGAACCGATTCGGATATATCACCTTGTTTATTCACCATTTTACCATAAACAGTGGCGGCAATTCCTCCAGTAATAAACATCAAGATTCCGTAGATAGCAGGGCCATAAATTAATTCGGGGTAATTGGCTAACACCCCCATTAGCCCAACCGCCATCGCTAATGTCGCATTTTGAATTCCAGATTCAATTGAAATCGAAATTCTTTGTCGAAGATTTAGATTAAACACCTTGCCCGTAAAAAAGCCCAGAAGCATACAAAGTACATTCAAACTAATTACCCCAGGCCCAACAATAGGAAGCGCAATTACCACTTTACTCCAATTGGTTGCTATTGCACCAACGATAATAATTGCCATAAATACAGCTGATACAATCTTTACCGGATTTTTCATTCTGATTGAAAATGCTTCTTTTTTACTTTTAATAAACATTCCTAACGCTACAGGTACGATAACAATGCTTACCATTTTTATAAATGCTGGCAAAAACGGCAATGATAAATCTCCTTCGGATGCCATAAAGTGAGCCAAACTTAAATTGACAATTATAGGAATGGTAAATACGGTTATCATGCTAGAAAACGCTGTAAGTGTAACCGACAAGCCAATATCGCCTTTTGCAATGTTGCTAATAAGGTTGGATGTTGCACCGCCCGGACAAGCTGCTATAAGCATTAATCCAACCGCATAAACGCCTTCCAAGCCAAGCGCGTATACTAAACCGAAACCCAACAATGGCAAAAGAATCAATTGATTTACAAGACCTATTAAAACGGGTTTAGGATTCTCTTTCATTCTTAAGAAATCGCTTATTCTCAACGACAGCCCCATACCAACCATAATAATTGCAATGGCCGTACTCAAGCCGTAATCTATAATTTCTTTGTTTTCCATGGTTCTAAATTAACTTTTTGAATTGTAATTACTTAACATTGGTAAGATCAAATCTATAAAGTAATCTTACTTTAAAATAAGCGCCTTCGCCACTAATTTTATCTATTACTTCTCTGTCGTCTCCAAATTTCAAAAAGCTCATCGCCCAATCCATCTGATCTGCTTTGGCATAAGTTTTATAATTGGTGCCCAGCAAATAACCAGCGCCCAACTGCAAAACCAAAGCTTTGGTAAAGTAAATATCTGTAAACAAGGCCAACTCATTTTTAGAACGCTGAACATAGCCATCGCTACCGTCTTTTAATCTCATCGCATAAGAGGCAATCTGCCCGTCAAAAGAAACACCTAATCCAACTTTCTCATGAGCCTTATATAATACAGTCATAGTTCGAGGCAAAACTCCAAAGATCTGCAGCTTATCGTTAGGCTTACAATCCAGTCCTATCAACGGAACAAGAAACAATCCAAACCTTTCATAATTGTAATACAGCCCAAATTTATATTTAAACTTCTCCGATTTTTTATAGCTAAAAGTTGAAATCAAACCATATTGAAAATGACCTTTATCAATGTCATTAAAATCCGTGTTTAACCTATTCAATAAAATGAAATCGGCAGAAAGCTTTTCGGAAAACACTTTGTGTAATCCCAAAGGCAGAGTAACATTGTAAAAATGGAATTCTGTCTCAGCAGAATCAACATGAAAAAGATTGTAATTGGCACCAACAATTACCGCATCGCCGTTCTTAAATAGAATGGGAACCTTAAGATTAAGGCTAGAAAAGCTAGTGGTGTTCGTTTTGCATTTAGAAGACGGATTGTAGGTATAGCCCAAGTCTACTATATCTAAATAATCTTGTGCCGATGCTTGAACGGCAAACAAAACTAAAATCACTTTAAATATCCCTTTGACCACTTTAATCATTTCTTGGTGTTTTTGATTAGGTCAAATCTATAGCGATCGATTACTCAAAGGAAATCGAATTTTACTAATGACATATTTTTGTTTTGCATTTTCTGCAAATAACATATTAGGCCGTTGTGGATTCATCTTTGGTTTCCAAATAAATCTTTCTGCCTCCTTCCAATTCCTCTATAATTTGCTCTCTTACAACCGATAAATTCGTTAAACGTTTTACGTCAGTCATAAACAATTTCATGAATCTCAAATTACTTTTTAGTCGGTAAAATTGTCGGGCGTAATGCAAAGCGTGCATCCCAGCAGGGTAAGCCAAACAGAAAAACCCTAAGGCTGCCAGTTTTCCAAAAAACAAAGAGACACCTACAGCCCAACCCAAATAAATTACCAAGAAGATTATCATGCTACTCGCCAATTGAAGCGATCCTTTAAAATCATCACTATTAACCAGTTTTATTGCCATAATACCAGTTAGTTTGTAAGGCGGGTAATTAATTATGTAGCCAACCAAAAACACGGGAAACATAAAAGGAAGATAGAGAGAAGTAAGGAATAAATTGAATCCCTCCTGCCCTCTCATTTGCTTGTCTCTAATATTCAACCGATTTAAATCGCCCAAATATTTCTCGATTTTGTCTTTCAATTTAGAAAGTATTTCTGGGTCGTGTGTGTTAAAATAAGACACTGCCTCAACTATTTCTTTCGACATTTTAAAGTTCTGTACCGACTGTTCCGAATCGTCATCAGAGTTTTCTCGCAACTTGCTCCTATATATTTTTTCGATGTTAACTATAAGCTCGTCTAGATCTTCATTCTGAATTACGACAGTATTGTTTTCTAGCTCTTGCTTTATTTTTTCTGTTAATGCCTTAACAGCCTCCCGATCGTTATTTAAGTATTGCTCCTTGTAATCGGCCATCTTTATAGGTTCGCCAATATTCAAAAGCAAGTCGTTGTAAAACGTATGCGGATCAGAATAATTTACCCCGATTGGTACAATGGTACAGCCTAAATTAAAATCGCTTTGAGCCTCAGCACCTAATGTTATTCGTGCTGCGCCTGTTTTAATTGGTCTTAATCGCCTTTCAGTTTTACTGGTTC
>SPKZ01022567.1_pt1 | contig 15837 bp, 12 predicted proteins | sample 2456571 | NCBI WGS metagenome assembly SPKZ01 (sample SAMN11192286, study PRJNA482655) | marine metagenome | biome: ENVO:00000447; feature: ENVO:00000244|ENVO:00000211|ENVO:00000569|ENVO:00002023; material: ENVO:00002151; isolation source: ocean water from marine abyssalpelagic zone ...
CTCGAGCACCATCTCGACACCTTCGGGCACGTCAACAACGCGATGTACCTCCAGTTGTTCGAAACCGCCCGGTGGCAGTGGATCACTGACGGCGGCGACGGCTTCGACACCGTACGCAAGACCCAGCAAGGCCCAACCGTGCTCGAGTGCACGGTTAAATTTCAACGGGAATTGACCAACCGCCATTCCGTTGTCATCCATACGCGCTTGGACGACTACACCGGCAAGATCGGTCGCGTTAATCAAGACATAGTTCGCTCCGACGGTGAAGTCTGTTGCCAGGCTCGGTTCACCCTAGCGCTGTTTGACTTGAAGGCACGACGCCTAATCGCTCCTACTGACGCATGGTTGGCCAGCATTGGCGCAGAGCCTACGAATCGATCCTAAAATCGCGCAGCCCCGGCTTTACCTAGGCCAGCCTTCGTGGATCCGCACCAGGTGCTCAGACACCGGCACAAACAACAAAAACGCCTCCACTGTCTTGCCGGCTCGGCGTCTCTACATGCACTGACGGATCAAGCCGGAAAAAAGAATTGCGCTAACGATGGACTCGTCGCTGCTTTACGCTGGCTCCGGCGACCGTTCGGCTCAGCTCGTGTACAGTCCGACCATGCGGCAGCTCATCGGGGTGTTTGTTTTGCTAGGGGCTTGCTGTGGCATCGCTTGTGGCGACGACGACAACGGGTACTACGGCGGGGGGCCCTGCCGGGACAACTACGATTGTCCGCCGGGCACTACCTGCGAACATAAGAACCAAGGCGGATACTGCGAATACAGCTGCCGCGACAATCGAGATTGCGGGCCGGGAACCAGCTGCGTGGATGCCCACGGCGGGACTTGCCACGTGTTGTGTCAGAACAACAACGATTGTCCGGGCGGATTCGATTGCAAGAAGAAGAAAAGCCACGGTTCCGGTGGCGATTCCTTCGTCTGTGAGCCGTAGAGGCTAACAGCAGAGTGCTACGCAGCTGGGGGGGGAGCAGCAGCCATCACCCCGGGAATGGAACCCCACGTCTCACTGCGGCGCGAAGGTCTTTATCATCTGCACGAAAGCCGGCTCCGCACTCGCGACCGTCTCCGCCGGACCTAATAGCTTGAAAAACACGGACCCCTTCGGTCCCTCGGCAATCGCACCCAGCATTCGTTGGTCCGACACCGGCGCCGTTGCCGGACCCATGGGTCGACCACCGCCGTAGGCACCGGACACGTCCAGCCGCGTGACCTTGATGTCTCCGACGACGAGCTCGTCAATTTTGGCGACCTTCTTGCTGTCGCTTCCGTCCGCTTGTTTGATTTGCCCGATCCACCGATCGAGGTTCTTTTGAACCGAGCCGCCACTGCCAGCGCCAAAGTAAAACACCGTCATCTCAGCTGGCCCAGCAGCGCCCGCTACGCCATATTCCGCGGCACGCATTTGGCCATTGGGGCGGCGGGCTACCAGGGGAGCAGTCGCAGTCCAGGTCATACCGCCAGCACTCGCCGAACCGACCGCGGGAACGGGCAACGCAGGTGCGACGCCAGAAATGGCAGTCGGTGGCTGGGTGACCTTGGGCTTGACTGACACCCCAGGCGGCAATGCCTCAACGCTCCCGCCAACTCCGATACCGCTTTCCGGCACCCGTTCGCAGCCGATATTCAACATCCAGAGGACACAGCAAACACTCAGGTACGGCAATCGCATTCCCGATTTCTAATGCAAGCCGCGGCCGTTGCCCAGCGCTATCAACGAAGCGCCATACTCTCTTACGCTGCAGCGGGCCGACCGCCTACGACGCTACAGCATTGTTACATCGAAGTAGAAGGAGCCCTCGGATACCTCCTCGATGGTCGTTTGCACGGTTTCGCCGTAATGCTTGGCTATGCCCTCCATTCCGCCGAGCATATACTCGCCAAGGCGAAGGCGTATCGGGGCACACAAAGCGGAAGCTGTCTGCGGTGAAATTCTCCACGTGACCACGCCAACTGTTGAGTTTTGCCAACCGTTCAGGCAAAGCTCTAATCAAACCACGAGTATATCAACTACGCCGGCGAGCATAACCCTCCCCAGCGTGGATCCCGCCACAGTAGGAAACTCCAGCTGACCTAATTGCCGCAGCGCCTCCCGACTTCCCACCTCGGGATTCAATGCCCGGGCAGCAGCCACCCCGCCGACGCAATAATCGCGTTGAGGATAATCGACGAAGGGAGCGTATCGCCCTGCCCGGGGCGGCTGTCGGCGGGGATCGAAAAGCGCGTCTATCCGGAGATCTGCTCGGAAGATCGATGTATTGGCGATCGCGAGTTACTGGGCCAACGCGAGCATTGACGCGCACGATCGCGGCGACGTCACATAAGCGAAAGGCCCGGGTCACATCTGAGCCTTTCAAGTCCATCGGCGAGATCAACGTAGGATGGAGATCGCCCATCGACTTCTGGAAGGCCAAGAAAGTGACGGTGGGCGGCACCCAAGCCGTCTAAACACTGATCCAGATAGCGGAGGGCCACATCGAGTTCTAACGGCCGACCGATACTCTCTCCAAGAGCCGCGCGTTCCATCAGTTCCATCACGATGAACGGCGAACCGTGAGCTGCCAGATCGTCGTCCTGTACCTCCACGATAGTCGGGTGCTTCAACGCATAGGTGGCATGGGCTTCCCGGCGAAATCGCTTTATCTGTTCGATGGAAACCGCCGAGCCCCGATGCAACATCTTGATGGCGCAGGTGCGCCATTGTGATCCGTCGCTCTGTACACGGCTGCCATGCCGCTCACGCCAATCAACTCATCGAGCGTGTACCCATCGCCGAGCCGGCTGCCGACCCGCGACTCCGCTGCGTCAAACAGAACTTCAGCTAAACGGCAATTGCACCTGCTGTTCGGACAACAGATAGCGCAAACCTCCAGTCAGCATGCTGGGCCCAGTCACCCGACGAGCTCTAGGCGCGTGCGATGGCATCACGCACAGAAGCTTCTACGTCGGCGGCACGGTCCGCATCCAGCGCGAACACCGTCACTTCGAAGCCCCCCTCGGCTCGCGCACGCAGCACCGGCTCGCGCACTGCACTGGCGAAGTGAGATCTCAGCGCAGCATGCCGAATGACGGTCTTCGCTTGGGCACCGGGCATGCCATTGGGTACGGCCAGCTGAAATACATGCAGCGCCACCCCTTCGCTGACGGCTGTACGGAGCAGAGACTCCCTCGCCACCAAGCCATAGGGAATCACGGCTTCGTCGCCTTTCATCGTTTCCACTGCCATCACACGCAGCCCCATACGAACTACGCGGCCCTGAATGTCGCCGATTTGCACCACGTCGCCAGGCTGACAGACCCGTTCGGCTCGCAGGAACGCGCCCGCCACGAAATCGCGAATAGCGAACCATGACGCACCCACCCCGGCGATCAGTACGAGGCCAAATCCGAAGGCCGCCGCTATCGGGTGATCTTGCAGTGCGAAGCCCGTCGCCAACAGAACATAGCCGAGGGTAACCGCGCCACCCGCCAGCGGCGCCGCGCGCACCACCAACTCACGACGCACCCTGCCGATGGGTAGAAATCGAGCCAGCCGTCCTAAGCCAGCTAACAACACCACCAATACAACGCCGCCGCTGAACCAAAACACCAACGCCAACGGCGAGGCTTCGGCGGGAAAATTCATGACATCAGGGCTCATAACAAGCCATTCCGCTCAAGCCTGCCTGTGACCAGCTGCCGAGTATAATGATTGAGCTCAAGGACGCCCCGTCGCCCCTCCACCACGAGGCCCATGCGGAGCAAACCCGCCAAGTCGCTGTCCATCACGTCCTTGGGGACGCCGGACACATGAACCAATCGTTGGCGGGTCATGCGCCTGTGCAGCGCTAGCTGGACCAGCACTGCCTTGTACTCTGTCCTCAATTCGTCGAGCTCTTCGCCGGTGCGCCCCTGGGGAACCCGGATATCGATATCGTTCGTGCGGGCCCGATCCACATGGGTGAGCCACGACGTGAGCGCTCCGCCAACAGAACCTCCGGAATAGCTAAAGTGGTGGGAGAACAGACGCGCCAACTGCAGTTGGGTCAACTCCCCCTCGGACTTGCCATTCACGTTGTAGCTCACGCCCGTAGAACCGTGCCGCAGGCTGACCATTTGCCCCAACTCTTCGGCGGGCATGGCGTCGCAGTGCAACACCGTGAGGGCGGAGTCAGAGAGAGCGCGGAATCGGTCTATCAGTCGCAATGCGTGACTATTGATAGATAACAGGAAGAGATGGCGGCCTCCGTACGTCTCAATCAACTGCAGGGTGCGGTCGATCACCGCCAGTCCTTCCGCACTGCGGTCGAACCACAGTTCCAGTTCATCGATCACAACCGTGGCACCCTCGGGCAGGCCTTCAAAGATGTCTTTGGCCGAGCCCCGCAATTCTGTCGCTTTCTCCAGCGCGGCATGGAATGCGGCGGGCTCTCGCGCTCCACCCAACGGCGGGCGGACCCAATACACCGGATGCTTGTCCAACAGTTTCGCCGTCAGGTGCTGACACAATGCCGTCTTGCCCGAGCCCAAATCCCCCGTGATCAACACCGCGCCACTGGCCCCGCGTTGGTGGCTCTTCAGCGCGCTCCGGGCCCGCGAAACTTGACGCTGTCGGCCGACCCAAAAAGTTTCGTTCAGTGATTGACCGAGAAACAACTGGCGGTAGTAGAGCGGCAGGGAACGCAGGACATCCGGTTCAGGGGAACTCGACTCCACGAGAATGCGCACACGATCAACCAGCGTTCCGGGCGCTTCAGAGCGCGCCCGGAAACTGCGCGCCCGCACCAACCCCGCACTGGCGCGATACAAGGTCGAAACCATGAATCGCCGAACCTCGGCGACTCCCCGAAGCAAGAAGCCCTGGGCCTCGGATACCGCCTTCTTGCTGTGGTGCAACCGAATGTATTGTTCCAAATCATCCGAAGACCGCGTCAGCGCGTAGGGATTGGTGGCTTCGATAACCGCCGCCAATCCTGTACTGACCGAGACATCTAGGTTCGGAACGACCGCTTCAAGCCCGTCCAACTCAGCACGCAATCGCTCGATACCGTTCTCCACGGAGGGCAGCATATGCCTGGAAAAATCTCCCGGATCGGCTTCCCCGAGGGAATCGAACTCACCCAACTGGAAACTCACAAGACGCACCACGTCCTGAGCGATGGTGATGGCACGACGCTCCAGTTCAGGTAGCGATTCGAGCTCGTCCTGGACCGTCACGACAATCTCAGTGTCCACCAGAAACTGAGCCAATCGACGCATCGACAACTCCACCAGTTCGGCGGCATCCAGCTGCCCTTCCTCGAGCTGTTCAATGGATGCGTCGCTCAGCGTCTCCACCAGTTCGGGCAAGTCCAAAGTAGCTTCCGTCGCTTCGGCCGTAAGCGCGTCAATGGCGGACTTGTGGTCGAAACGGTCCTTGAACTCCAAGCTAAATTTCGGGCGTTCAATGCTCGCGTCGTCTCCCTCGTGGTTCTCTAGCGCAGCCGAGAATTGTTCCAGGGTCTTCAAGACCTCGCAATAGTCACTGAGCGTCCCGTTGCGGATCTGAAGCCCCAGAGCCGCCCGCTCCCGCTCCACCACTGTGCTCAATCGGTGTTGGAAGCCGGTCACAATCACTGCCAGGCGCGCACGTTCTAGCAGCTGCTCTTGGTTGTCAAAGAAAACCGTTGGCACTTCGCTGAAGGCGGCCAACTCGTCTGTGACGTCGTCGGGCAGTGGGCGAAGCTTTTTGACCCGCCTGGCAACGTCAAAGTTTGCCAGATCGTCGGCGTAGCGCTGGAGCAGATTGTGAGTCCGACCCAATAGTTGCCGCCGTTGCTGAGCCACTCGGTCCCGACACTTGTCTATCAACGCTTCGAAGGCTCGCTTGGCGTCTTCCCGCTGCTGCTTGAGGCCCTCCTCCAAACGCGCGTCGTCCTCCACGTCATCCGCAGCCCTGGCCAAACTCTGTGTAGACGAGCTCAACACCTTGCCTAGATGCACGGCCATCTGATGGGCATCACCGACCAACTGAGTGAGTGCCGTATTGAGCAGCCGCGTCTTGGCTAGCTCAAAGTAGAACTGTCGCAGGTGGAGTTCGGGCACTGCGTAGGTGATGGGTCCACGGCCCAAGGAGAACCAACGCCTTCGACGCTTATAACTGGCGACCGAGGGGCTATCGGTCTTTCCTGCGGTGAAGTCAGCGCGGTCGCGTTCCACCTTGCTTGGCGGTTTGGTATCCTCGACGCTCAATCGGCTGTCGCTAAGAAAACCCTCAATATGCCCCTCGAGGGTTGCCTGCTGATCTACGAGATCGGTCTTGCTAAACTCCTCAATCAACTGCTGGGCTTCTAACAGGAAGCTGCTCCGCACACGGTTGACCAAATGCTGTCGCCGGCGGGGATTACTTCCGACCATACCCTTCTCCAAGGTAGCCAACTGACGCTCCAACGCGGCTTTGATTCGCCTAACCAGCTCGATGTTCGCCGAATATAGACGCGCGATGCAATGCTCGTCGAAGGCGCTGATAGCATCCTGGTAGCTACTACTCAGCGCCACGACCATGCGATCGAGGCCCGGCACCCCCCGCAACGCGACCGGTTGAAGCTTGAGGCTTTCGTCCTCCCCCGGCGCACCGGGCAGCAAGGAATCCGTAGCCGCCCGCCCCGTCAGAAGCAGCCGGTCGAAGCCCGTGGCCGCGCGAAACAGCAATAGTTGGGGAACGTCTCCCATCAAGCGGCTCATCCGCGTGAGGAACGGCTCCTCCGATTCGTCACTTTCATCGGGTAAAAAGACAATAGCCAACTTGGCATCGCCGGACTCCCGTCTCACCCAATCCTCAATGGGCCTCGGTTCCAAGGAATTGTTCAATACCTTGATGGTCGCTTCCAGGCGACTCCTTGCGATGTGTCGCCTGGCGGTCGAGCGCAATACTTCGTTGTGAGCGGCCTCTTCGCTCAACATCAAGAAACGAACCTCTGCTGTTTCGAACTCGGTCGATGTCGTCAAAAAACTCGCCAAGGCGATGCTGGCCTCGAGGTTACCGGCACCGTTGCGCCACCACACGTCGATACGCGAGTCGGACGCCGGCTCTTTATCGCTACAGGCGAAGATAGCCTGGTTGTAATCCAGCTCACTGAGGGTGCCTAACAGCGCAGCTAGCCGTTCGGGGTTCGAACCATAGCTATCCCACTCCAGCAAGACGGTATTCGGCTCGACACCCGTCAGCCCGTGAAAACGACACACCCCCTCGATAGTCTCAAAGGGATCGCCCATAGGAACTGTCCGCCGAAACACACCGAGGGGCACCTCGGGCAAGTCTTTGGGCTGTTTCTTCCGCTTGCGGCTGCCGACACCCGGGGCCGGCATGGATATCTGCCGCTGGCCGCCGTCCCGCATTTCTAGATGCGTCAACATTCCAGTGCGCCCCAATAGCGACGCACCGAACACCGAGAACTCTGAGCGGTCGCTCATTCCGGCGCCACCGAATGCGAGAATATTCGGTCGCCAGTTCCGCTGCTGTCGCGCCATCTGGCTGAGCCGGAACAACCCCGTGCGCACCAGTCCAGACCAGATCCCTTCCCAGGCATCGCCGGTCTCCAACTGCAACTGCCGGCGCGATAGGTACAAGAAGATGAGTCCCAAGATTAGAATCGACGCGGCCATGGCCACCAGATCCAACTGGATCATGATGACAATGCAGGTAACCGCGCCCACCACGCTCAGCTTGGGAAAGCTGAAGGCGGGTCGAAAATCCGGGCTTACCCAACTTTCGATGGCGCAACAGATGTTGAGAAAACCGTACAGGGTCAGGAACACCATCGAAACGACACCGGCGATGTCGTCAAGCGAGCCGATAAGAACACCGGCCTCTCCGATCAGAAACGCCATCAACAGGGCGTTTCTTGGCTCCTTCGTCTTGCCGTATCCTTTGGCGAAGAATCGCGGCGATATGCCGTCTGCGGCAGTCGCCTGAAGGATGCGCGGGGCTCCAAGAATGCTGCCCAGTGCCGACGAGAGGGTGGCGCCCCAGATCCCCGCCACAACCAGCGCGGGGACGGCGGCGTTCTCCACCATCACGTCCTGATTGTTGATCAGCTGGTCCGCTGGCAGTCGGAGTGCGAGAAATATGGCGAGCGCCACGTAGACCACGGCCCCCACTGCGATCGCCATCATGGTGCCCTTGGGGATGGAACCCTTGGGGTTCTCAAGATCTCCCGACATGTTGACCCCGGCCGTAAAGCCCGTCACTGCCGGGAAGAAGATCCCAAACAAGACGGCCAAACCAGCGCCATCGGTCGTATCCGGCAACGCCAGGTGCGGCTGGGTCACCGGCTCCGGCTGCGAACCTAGAAATATGGACCCCAGTGACGCGGCTATAGCCGCCAAGATCACGTACTGGGTCTTGATGGCGAAAGCGGTGCTGATAAAGGTGAGCGCCGTCAGCAGGACGATGGTGACAGTCCCGCAAATTCGAATGGAATTGATGTCCGTCGACATTCCCCAATAGGCGAGAAAACTCTCGGAGAAACCGATGAGGTACAGGCTGATACTGAACGACAAGCCAACGAAGAGCCCGAGTCCGATAGCGCCGCCGATGGGAAGTCCCAGACTCCGCGAAACGATGTAGTAGGGCCCGCCGGCCCCGACATTCTTGTCGGTTGCGATGGACGAGATACTCAGGCCCGTGGATATCGAGATGACGTGAGCTACGGCGATAATGCCCAGCGCGCCCCACAGGCCAGCGCTGCCTACGACCCGCGGCAAGCGCAGGTACATGATCACACCCAGTATCGTGAGGATCGACGGCGTGAAGACGCCGCCAAAGGTGCCAAACTTTCCTTCCTTGGACGCCATCCGGATGCTCCGATACTGCCACGATTGCTAGCGGCCCCGTAGATCTGTGGCAAACGCCCACCGCTATTATTCCGAGAATCGGGAACTCTAGCGATACCAACACAATCCCACCGTTGCGCTTAGCGAAGTCCGCCGGAAAGTTCTGCTACTGCTGTTGTTAAGGCTGGGCACTCGGTGCAGGCTCGGTACACTCGCGGCCAATGCGCAGCCGAAAGCTTGGGACACTGACCGCTCTTTGCGTGATCGGTCTGAGCGCAAAAGGTCACGCCGCAGGGCAAGAACTGCCAGCTCTGGGAAGCCAGGCCATCGGGCGCGGCTCCGCGTTCACAGCAAAAGCCGACAACCCCAGCGCCTTCTACTTCCTTCAATGCAGCGGGACTCTCGAAGGCGAAGGGCGTGGAGGCACTGGTATCCGTCAGCGTCACCAGAATGCATCTCCAGTTTGATCGCGGGGGTAGCGGTGGGTTCCTGTGCCCTCCCAGCGCCCGGGACAGCTGTGACCCCAACGAGCGTTATACCTATCGCCACTTGGATCCAGCGGTGGATCCGAATACCGGGCTTCCTTACAAAACCGTTGACGTCACTCAGTATGGGCCACTACCGATGGTGGTGTTGGTGTGGGGTCAGCCAGCTAACATCGACGGACTCAGTCTCGCGTTTGGGGTGCTACCGCCCTCCTCGGTGGGCATTGCACCGTTTCGCCCGACCGGCTCGCAACGCTACACCATCCGCAGCGCCAAGGCCGTCAGTCTCCAAGTGCGCGTCGGCGCCGCCTACGAATTGGCTCCAGGGCTCCGAATCGGCTTCACCGTGCTCAACGCGATGACTCAGGTCACATCCCAGCGAGCGGCCCGAAGTGCGCTCAACCCCGAAGAGGTGGAGAACAACGAAAGTTTGGACGGCGATCACAATTTCGAGGTCTCTGTCATCGACTATTTTTCGCCTGCCGGCACCATCGGCGTGCTCTACGCCCCGTGGCGCCAGCTGGAGCTGGGCATCAACGTGCGGACTCCGGTGGTCGTGATCGCGGATGGCGATCTAAGCCTCGCAGCCGCCGACGACGCGCCAAATACCAGCCTCTCGGGCGCCGAGCTCACGTTTCGCCAAAAAAGCCCCTGGGCACTTCGAACGGGCGTTCGCTACGTCCGACCGCGATTCGATATTGAACTCGACTACGTGCTCGAAAATTGGGGGGACACCGGTACCTGTTTGGTGGATCCCGCAACCCAGATCGAAAAATTCGGGCGCACCCGCTGCGGCGACGGACTCGAAGTCGACGTTTTGCCCCTCGGAGCCAAGGGCGGAGTGATCGGTCTGGCTCGCGACCGCGCTACCGGCGAACCCATGGCGGGCGTGCAAGTGATCGCCACTGACGTGCTGACCAACGCGAAGATTCGGTGCCTCAGCGAGGACGAGCTAAGCTTCAACTCTTCCTCCACGGGTTCCAGCGGCATGTTTATCGTCGTAGACCTCAGAGCGGCCAGCGATTCACTCACAGCCGACATCGGCAACGGCGAAATTGCCGATGTGGACGGCACCGCTGGCAGCACCAACGACGCTCTGTTCGTCATGGTCCTCAACGTACCCGCCTGCTGACGCCCCTCCCCAATAGCGCCGGGACTAGCCCGGAAGCAGCCATGATCTGCCCCAGCTTTGTACTGATTCACGGCGGGTCCATGAACGCCCGTTACTGGGACAAGCTCGTTCCTCTTCTTGAGTTCCCGGTACTCGCCATCGATTTACCGGGTCGATGAAAACACCCCGCCGACGTCAACGACTTGAAGATTCAGGATGGGGTTGATTCCGTCATCTCCGACATCCAGGAGGCGGGACTCACGAATATCGTTCTGGTCGGCAATTCCATGGCGGGTCTCACCATGCCAGGGGTGGCCGCCGGACTCGCGGACAGCATCGCTCATTTGGTGTTTTCGTCATGCACAGTGCCCGCCGACGACCAGCAGGCACTGTGCGTCCTGAGGCCAGACATCCAGAAGATTCTGCGGTCCATCGAAGCCTTAGTTACGTCCGGCCAGCTCCGACTCCCGGTCACCGACGATCCCAACGAGGGGCTCACCCCAGCCGCTGAGCTCATCGGTGACGATGCCGGCGCGGCACTCCGGAATTTCACTGAAGATCCGATCCGACGGCAATCACCGGATACCCGGAGCGTGCTCTACGAGCACTTTTCGTTTGCGGGATTCCCCCCTGATACGCCGCGCACCTACATCAAGAATCTCCAGGACAGAATGGTGCCGCCGGCGCTCCAAGACGAAATCATAGTCAACTTGGGGGGCGCACGAGTCGTCGAACGGGACACACCCCACTGTCCCGCCCTCAGCCACCCGAATGAGCTCGCTACCGTGCTCAACGGCATTATGGCGGAACTACAGGGCAGCGACCGGTAGTTCCGCCGCGCTGTGCTCGCGCTCCGCAGCCGAGTGCTGTACACCCACGGCGATGAAGCCCCTGGCTGTGCGATGTCGTTCTCTGATCAAGCGATACGGCGACAATATCGCAGTCAACGCAATCGACCTAGATGTTGAACAGGGGCAGTGTTTCGGATTACTCGGTCCCAACGGCGCTGGCAAAACAACCACCGTCGAGATGCTCGAGGGCCTGCACCCGGTAGACGGCGGCAGTCTCGAATTATTCGGACACAGTTGGGGCGACGGCCACGACCACAACATGCGGCAACGCTACGGCGCCCAACTGCAGGCCACCGAACTCGCCGACAAGCTAAAAGTGCGAGAGGTTCTGCGATTATTCCGCTCCTTCTACGACCAAGGTCACTCTGTCCCCGAACTGATCGAGATGGTCGACCTCGGCGAGTTCCAGGAACAATATTTTCACACGCTCTCAGGAGGTCAAAAACAACGCGTCGCCATCGCTTGCGCCCTCGCTGGTGCCCCGGAGCTTCTATTTCTGGACGAGCCGACTACCGGACTCGATCCCCGCGCACGGCAAAGATTGTGGGCAATCATCGAAAACTTTCGCGAGTCGGGAGGTACGGTGATGTTGACGACTCACTACATGGAAGAAGCGGCGAAGCTCTGCGACCGCATCGCGATCATGGACCACGGAAAAATCATTGACGAGGGCACCCCGCGGTCCCTCGTCGACAGCCTCGGGCTCGTGCAATTCGTGGAGTTCGAAACCCAGCAGACCATCGACCTGCCCCGCTTGACCGCCCTAGCAGAAGTAGAAAGCGTCGAGCAGCGCGGACTGACGTACCGGCTTCGTATCGGGCGGGATCTAAACGCACTTCGGGTTGTACTCGTCGATCTCGATCAGCAGCGGGTCGTGCCCGTTGGGCTGAGCACCCACCAAGCCACCCTCGATGACGTATTCATGGAACGCACAGGCCGCGCTTTGCTAGGCCCAACGCAGACGGGCCAGGGCGCCCAAGCATCGGTTCCGCGCGCTACGGAGCTGGCGCCATGAGCGTTTCCCCTCCCGGCGACATCTCCGCGCCTGAACGCTACTCCCCCCTCGCCGAGTTGATAAAAACGCGCCTGCGGGAATTTTTCCGAGAGCCGGGTATGGTGTTTTGGGTGTTCGCTTTGCCCGTACTGATGGCGGTCGGGCTTGGCCTCGCCTTTCACACCAGAGAGCCCGAGCTACCGCGCATCGCTATCGTCAATCAGGGCCCCATGGGGCTTAGCCAAGCGCTAACCACCGCAACCAATCTCAACGCCACCCTCACCAACGAAGCAGAGGCGCGCCGTGGCCTACGCCGCGCCAAATTCGACCTGGTTGTTGATCTGGGGGGGGCCCTACCTGTGCTCACTCGCGATCCCGCCCAGGCACGCTCCGCTTTGGCACAAATACGCACCGAAGACGCACTTCAACGCGCTGCCGGGCGCCAGGACACGCTCCAGTTCAAAGTAAAAAGCGTGCTCGCCCCCGGCAATCGCTACATGGACTTTCTGCTGCCGGGACTGATCGGTCTCAACGTCATGGGCAGCAGCCTGTGGTCTGTCGGCTTCAATTTGGTTGTCGCCCGGAAGCGCAAACTACTTCGCCGCTACGCCGTGACGCCGATGCTTCGTTGGCAGTTCCTGACGTCTTACTTCTGTGCGCGGTCTGTCTTTCTAATCGCAGAAATGAGCGTATTGCTCGTTGTCGGCGCTCTCTTCTTCGGTACGATTCTGCAGGGCAGCCTCCTCGCTTTTGCCTTACTGGCCGCCGCAGGCGCCGCGAGTTTCGCGAGCATCAGTTTGTTTGTTGGTTCCCGTCTGGACAACACTGAAGTCGCCAACGGCTGGGTCAGTGCCGTCCAGCTCCCCATGTGGATTCTGTCGGGAGTCTTCTTTAGCTACGAACGCTTCCCCGAGTGGCTGCACGGGCCAATTCAGTTGCTACCACTCACTGCCTTGAACGATGCCCTGCGCGCCATCTTCAACGAAGGTGCGGGCCTACTCGCCGTGGGGCCACAACTGGCGGTCCTCCTTGCGTGGGGTGCGGCCGGCTTCATCTTTGCGCTCAAGCGTTTCCGCTGGGGTTGACTCGCCGCTAGCGCTGGCCGCGATTGAGCTAGATCCTTCGTGCAGATCCGGTCGGCTGAGTCCGCCGACGCCTTCGAGCCACCAACAGACCCATTCCTAGCACCCAAGCCCCCCCGCCGGTGTCTGACTGTCGACCGACCGTTCGACAACCACAACCGGCGAGCTCCTGCGGGGTGTCACTCGGCGCGGCGACCGTCACCGCCGCACCCGCTCCCAACGCACCCCCATCCACAACGGAGACCGATTCGTTCCCACCCGTCACTCCACCGGTGCCACCACTACCGTTACCCCCCACACTAACGCTCCCACCGCTGCTCCCGCCACCCGATCCGACGGCACCACCATCCGCCGCCCCGGAATCGTCGGGAACCGAACCCGAACCCGGCTCGCCGCAGTCTCTCAAACATTCAGCCGTACAATTCACTAGTCCGTCGTCGACCTCACCGTTGCAATCGTTGTCCAGGCCGTCGCACACCTCAGCACGGCCTGGATAGCGCCGCGCGTGGCTGTCATCGCAATCGGTATTGTTGTCTACGAGGTTGACGGGCGCCCCACAAGCCACGACGGGCTCAGCCTGGCGGTCTCCGAATCCGTCCCCGTCGATGTCCCCATAGTAAGGTGCGTCAACGCAACTGGCACACTTGTCGCCACTCCATCCGAGATCGCAGTCGCAGCCCCCCGCCTCGTTACAGACGCCGCGATTCCCACAAGTAACGGCGGCATCGCAGTAGATACAGTCCGGGTAGCCGTAGTGGTCCTCCGCGCACACGCTGCAGTCGCTTCCAGAGTAACTCGGCGCGCAGTCGCAGCTACCCACCGAGCGACAAGCACCGTGAGCGTTACAGCTGCTTACGACCTCGCAGAAGACACAATCCGGATAGCCGTAGTGATCCTCCGCGCACACGCTGCAGTTGTCACCGGCGTAGGCCTCGCCACAGTCGCAACCGGCAATCGCGTTGCAGCGGCCCTTTCCGTTGCAGGTTGTGCTGGCGTTGCAGAAGTCGCAGTTGGGGTAGTCGTAGTAGTTCGTCGCACAAGAATCACACTGTTGTCCTTCGAATCTCGGCGCGCACTGGCAGTCACCACTAGCTAGACAGCTCCCGTGGTCGTTGCAGCTGGTTGACGCTTGGCAATACTTACAGATCGGGTAGTCGAAGTGGTCCGCGTCGCAAGCCGAACAATCGTCGCCAGTAAATCCGCTATCGCACTCGCAAGCAGCAGCGGAATCGCAGCTGCCGTGATCGCTACACGACACCACGCGATCACAGTACCCACAGTTGGGGTAGCCATAGTAATTCGTGTCGCAAGCGTCACACTGGTCGCCATCGAAACCCAAGTTGCAGGTGCAAGCGCCCGTGACGGTGCAGCTGCCTTGGTTGGAGCAGCTCGCGCTCGCATCACAGTACACACAGCTGGGATAACCGTAGTACTCGACATCACAACTGTCGCAGCTGTCACCGACGAAGCCCTCATCGCAGTCACAGATCGAGTCCGCCTTGCAGAAGCCATTGTCACGACAGGACAACGAATCCACACAGATGGAGATGTCGACGACCGCCCTCGCGCAAAGGGTCGGAAAGTTCATGTCGCAGATTTCGTAGCTAAATGAGTCAGTTCCCGAAGAGCCGTTACCGTCGTGAACGTACTCCAAGACGAGCGTATCTCCCTGGGTGTACAATTGCTGGTTGATCGTCCCATGGGTTGGGTACACGGGAATCGATAAAGACTCGGTCGTGGAGGCGCCGAGGCTGTCGTTCGTGGTGATATCGATAAAGACAGTGTCCCCATCGTTGATGGTGACGTCGTCGGCGTCGGCGGTCGGTACGGGGGTAGCGCGGTCGTAGCCAAGATCCCGTAGGGCCTGGAGCTCGAATGCTTGGAACTCTCGCCGCATCACTCCTGCCTCGATGCTGTGTTGCATCACAGACTCTGGATGCACCGCGCCGTCCCAATGCCCAATGCTACTGCCCGCGTCGAAACTGGCCGGCGCGTAGATAGACGGTGCGGAGCCATATTCGGCCGTCGCCAGGCTGCCCTGAAAGTCCAACTCGCCGCTCTCTAGATCATCCGGCACACCCGCAAAGCGACCGTCGGCGGAGAACAATTGAGTGGCGCCGCGGAACAAGAACGAATCGAAAACCGTGCGCGTGAGCACATTGCTCTGAGGGCCGTCGCCATTACTGTCTGCGGTCGAGAGTATTCCGAGCCCGTGCGTGATTTCGTGAAGCAGAACGCTGTAGAGATCATATTGTGCGCCGTTTGGGGCGGCTTCGCCGGTGTTCCAGTTGTAGCCAAAGTTGACGTTCACGGTGATGTCGCCCACCGTCGGATTCACGTCGATGCCTTCGACGAGATGTCGAAAGGCATGCCCGCGTTGGTAACCATCCCCAAGCTGGATGTACGGTGAAGCCGACGCCAATATCCCGGACGAGTTGGAATTGAGGGACTCCTCGACATCGATGGTCAAATCGCCCGGAGCGTTGAGTTGCGCCTCGAGATAGGTCATCAC
>SPKZ01000262.1_pt1 | contig 15834 bp, 11 predicted proteins | sample 2456571 | NCBI WGS metagenome assembly SPKZ01 (sample SAMN11192286, study PRJNA482655) | marine metagenome | biome: ENVO:00000447; feature: ENVO:00000244|ENVO:00000211|ENVO:00000569|ENVO:00002023; material: ENVO:00002151; isolation source: ocean water from marine abyssalpelagic zone ...
CGTGTACCTCGGGCCGAATCCCAAATCGACACATGCGTACGTCATCGACCAGAGCAAGGCTCCGGACTTCGTTGCGTTCGATGAACAGAAAATCATGCTGGGATTTAACTCGGCCAAGGAAGCGACCGTCGCGTACCTGATTCACTACAACAGCCCCAAGTTCATGCGCTCGATCAAGGCCATCCCGATGGAGGAGTTCATCGGCAAGGTGCTGACGACGACCCAGGAGAGCCCGCTCGTGAAGTCCGGCGGGCACAAGTACCAGAGCCGGAAGCGTAAGCCGGACGGCTCGTACGAGTACACCTACTCAGCTAGTGAGCACCGCTCGCGGTTCATGGCCGCCAAGACTCCCGGCGCTAAGCTCGATGCTAGCCAAGCGTGGCACAGTGAGCACCCAGACAATTGGCGCGTGAACCACCGAGGCAGTCGGAAGCCGCAATTCGACCTGGTCCGGGAAGACCTGAACGACCCGAATAGTGAGCACCACGCATCGTCTAAAGCCTGGATCGAAGACGCCCACAAACGCATCAAGGGATCTAAAAAGCGAGCTGCAGCCGCGGAGAAACAAGAGGCAGCGGACGCCGCCTACGAGGCGCAGGGAATATCCATTGACCCTAGCGACCCGCCCAAGCTGTCCGACCTACGTGGCAAAAAAGTGTGGCTCTACCACGGCACCAGTTCCAAGCTGTTGGACCGCAAGTCTGGTCTGTCCCCCGCGTCCGAGCACGGCAAGCGTTCAAACGTAGGTGCTTCGGCAATGTCCGAGGCTTCACCCGAGCACGTCTACCTGACCGCCAAACCGTCGGGCACGGCGTCCGCCGATTTCTACGCGCAGAACGCAGCAGGCAAGCACGGAGGAGAGCCGACTGTCGTTCGTGTCCTAGTGGACGGCGACGACCTACAACACGACCCCGACGACCAGGACATTCAGAGCGGTAGTTTCCAGTTTGTGACTGACTTCGTAGGGCCCTCTCAGATGAGGGAAGTCGACGGGGTTAAGAAGGCGATGCGCTACAAGAAGAGTGAGCCCCAACGCTTCACGCTGAGCAAAAAGAGCAACACCATGAAGTTCACACTACGCAAAGCCGAAGCATCCGCGGGCGGCCGCAAGTACATCAAGCGCGTTGCTACGGGTGACGCGAAGCGACCGTGGCGCTACTACTACACCGAGAGCGCAGTGGCCCGGGACGTAGCAGCGGGAGAGCACATCAAGCTCGGCAAGCACCTGGTCGAAATCCTATCCATTGGGAAGGGCGGGACCATCACGCTCAAGCTCGACGGCAAGACCACCCGAGTCTCGCCGAACCAGTGGTCCGAGATGGTACACAGCCACTACGGCGACCGGTACCTAGGCTGGGCGGAGAAGCGAGCGCGCCAATCGGTCAACGCGGTCATGCGCCACGTTCCCGCGAAGCTGCTCCAAGACCTGACGGGCACCGACGCCGAGCGGCTAGCCCAGCTCGAAAAGCGGGCGCCCGAAGTCTACGCGAAGCTGGAGAAGTCGTTCAAGCGCGCAGGGGTCAACCCGTTCCGCGCGAAGCAATTGCTGTCCACCATCCTACAGCGTCGCGGCTGGAAGCCCGAAGCTCGGGCCGCGGTCATCGGGCTAGTGCTCACGAAGCGGGACGCAGGCTACCGGCAGATCATCGAGGGGGCCGAGAACCTAGCCGGTGGCAAGAAGGTCACCGTCGGCCACGTGGGAGCGATGACCGAGATTCAGTCCCCCGCGCATGGGACGACCAAGCAGCTCATCGACAAGACAGCCTCGGCCGCCGAGTCGGAGCTAGCTGACCTGAGCCAAGCCCTCGCCCGCGCGAAAGGGGGAGACCCGCGCCACCTAGCTGCGGTGCTCGCCACGGCGCTGGGTTCGAGCAACATGAGCAAGCTCGGGCTCATCTCCCAGGCCTACCCTAGCCTACAGGACCAGGCCATCAAGCCGGTCCGTGAGGCTCTGCTGGAGGTCCCCTCAGCAGCACCGAAGCCAGCGCCGACCCGTGAGGGCGCTCAGACGTCCGTCTACGTCGCTGGGTCCAACGGCTCGCCCGTGGCCATCAAAGCGCAGTACAAGCTCATTGAGGCCTCGGAAGCCGTAGCCTCGCACGATCCGATGTCGTTCAACCCTCGGAAGGACTACCCAGAGGGGGTTCAGGAGCGCGCGTATCACCGAGACCGGGCCGAGCAGGGCAAGGTGCAGCGCAACGCCCAGCACATGGACCCCGCGTTCATCGTCAACACGAACCCCGATGCGGTCAACGGGCCGCCCGTCATGGATTCCAACGGAGTCGTGCTCGGAGGCAACTCGCGGACGATGAGCATCCAGCGTGCCTATTTGGAACACCCCGAGCGCGCCGAGCAGATGCGAGCCTACCTGGCGAAGAATGCGCACACGGTCGGCCTGCAGGCCTCGGACGTGGAGGCCATGAAGAATCCCATGCTGGTGCGGGTCATGGAGCCGAAGCCCGTAGAGGAGCAAAAGCTGTTGGTCCGCCAGATGAACGAGTCGTTCACCCAGGGGATGGACCCCCGCACGATGCAAGTCGCGATGGGGCGCAAGCTGAGCGACGATGCGCTCGAAGCGTTGGGTGCCACTATGGACCCCGACGAGACCTTGAACACGTTCCTGGCATCGACCCGTTCTGAGTCATTCGTGAACGCCCTCATGCGGGCCGGCGTCATCGACCAGCGGAACGCCAACCAGTACATGATCAAGGGGACCAAGACCCTGAACGAGGACGGGCGGACGCTCGTGTCGCGAATTCTCGTCGGGCGGATGGTGGGAGATGCCGATCTGCTGAGCGGCACCGGGACCAAGATGATCGACAACATCGCGCGGAGTGTCCCGCTGATGGCTCAAGCGAAGAAGCACGGCGAGGGCTACGACATCTCGGCCGACCTGCGATTGGCCCTGAGCGCGTACAACGACTTGCACCATCGAGCCCAGCAGGGACACCGAGGCGCGCTGCTTCCCGACATGAGCGCGCGCGAGTTCGACCAGCTGTTTGCTCAGGGCGAGATGTTCGGCGGCGGGAGCGGCGACCCCGTGACCAAGAGCCCCCGGGCGCTAGCGCTGCTCGAAGTGCTCATCCGCAAGAACGGGCCCGCGAAGATGGCCAAGGTGTTCAAAGAGTACGCGGTCCAGGCAGGCCACAACCCGGAAGGTCAGTCGACGATGTTCGGCGCTCCCGAGTCGCCGGCAGACATCTTCACGCGCGTAGTGGCCCAGAGCACGGGCAAGGCCAACGACGCACAGCCGTCCCTCATGCTCTCAATGGATAAGTTCGAGAGCTTGAGCAAGGGCGGCCCATACATCGGTCCACACGGAGGCAAGTGGGCAGACGCCAAGCACACCGTACCGTGGGGCTACAAGGGCAAGCACGGCGGGAGCGAACACGTCCAGGCTCTAGCGAAACACCTGGCCGACCACCACGGCGCCAAGGTGTCGCTGATGCACAAGGACGGCGCCACGACCATCGCGGGCGTGGGTGTCTCGAAAGAGAATCGCGGCAAGGGCGTAGGCAACGCGGTTATGGCGGCGGTGGAGCGACACGCGGATGCGCACGGTCACCGGCTACTGCTGACCGCCGATCCTAGTTACGCCGGCAACAAGGGCGGGAGCAAAGCGCGCCTGACCAAGTGGTACAAGTCGCGTGGGTTCGTCGAGAACAAGGGCCGCAACAAGGACTACTCAACGCAAGAGGGCATGATTCGCGAGCCCGTATCGACTGGGCCCGAAGCCAAAGAGCACGGGGCGCATTTCAAAACAGGCCAGGCCGTAGAGTTTCCGGCTACGCACCGCAAGCAGAAGACGCCGGACATGGGCGAGGCGTACGGCCAGCACATCGAGCCTGCGGGGCGCTACGTGGTAGCGGGGCACCACGGCAAAGAAGGCAAGACCGTCGAGCCTGGTAACCATAAAGTTGAGACGAGCCACCACACGATCAAGTTCAAGAACCCGCTCGTAGTTGAGTCGGGCAGTGCAGGCGATACCTGGAAGCACAAGCTGTCGGCTGAGCACGGCGGCAAGAAGGGCAAGGCGCTGAGTCGAGCCCTGGCTAAGAAGGGCCACGATGGCATCGTGACCATACGCGACGGCGAGACAAATGAGATTGTAGATTTAACCCATCTCCACAAGAGCACCATGAACTACATCATCGACGACGACACGCTGCTACTCAAAGGCCCGACCCACAAGTACAAGAGCCGCAAGAAGGTCGGCGGAGTTTGGCACTACGAGTACGACGACGCGCCCTTCGCTGCGATGAGCGACAGCAAGATGCTGAAGGTCGCCAAGGACTTGTTGCACAAGTTCTTTTCCGCGTTGCTCGGGCCGAACGGTGAGTGGGAAGTCGTGCACGCCGACGAAGCTCTCAAGAAAAACAAGACCGGTCACTACATCGTCAAGCACTTGCCCATCATGGAGCACCTAGCGCAGGGCAAGGTTCGACAGCTCGCAGAGGCCGGCATCATGTTGGTGCCCAAGGGCTCAGTGAAGCCGAAGGTCTCCACGCAGATGGCAGAGACCGCGGCGAAGCGCGAAGACGCTGCCAAAGCCAAGAAGGTGCAGGCCGCTGCAGAGCGCGCGAAGGCTAAGGTGATGGCCGCCCGTGCGAAGTCGGACGATGCGAAAGCAAACCTAGCGAAGGTGCTGGCCCAACGGGCGGAGGACGCCAAGGAGCGGGAAGCTGAGACCGTAGAAGTAGAAACTCGACAGGCAGCTTCCACCGAAGAGACCGCCCAGCGTCGCGGGGAAGTCGCTGTGAGTGCAATGCAGGTAGCAGCACAGTTCGCGCAGGTCGGTAAGATCGGGCAGGACCCGATGCACCCGCCGACGGGTATTACCCCGCAGGAGCTTTACTCAGGCGTAGGCTGGTCCATCGCAACCGACCCGGCCAACAAGCGAATCGTCGTGAGCCGAACCGACCCCAAGCTAGGCGTCGCTGAGATCCGCATGTCGGGCTGGGAGACGGCAGGCGTCGCCATCGGTGGTTCTGACAGGTTCATGCCCCTAACCGAGTCGGGTATGCGTAGCGCGCTACGGCTCGCGCATAACTTGCACCAGTCGGCGCCGACCAGCGATGACGCCGTAGCCATGGACGTTAAGAACAGGGCTCTGGGGGCGGGGCAGCATACCCAGGCACCTTCCGAAGTCGATCAAGCTCAATCTATGGACAACTTGATAGCCCAGGCCGAAGCTGAGGAAGCTGGTCTATCAACTGGCGCACCCCCAGGCGGTTGGACTGACGCGGACAAGGTGCCCTCGTCGGGTCGCGCGATGCCGACTGCGGAAGATATTGCAGCCAAGGCCGACACGGCAAAGCTGGCGCACGTGGCCAAGTACAATGCGATCCGCAAGCTTGGACCGGGCGACACGTTCACGGTCAGCGGCAAAACGTACATAGTAGACTCGGTGGACGTGCGAGGGTTGCCAGGCGGTACCTCTGCAGAGGTATGGGCGAAGGGTAAGCGGGGTGGCACATACACGCTGTTCGTACCCGCGCTTCCCGGTCAGATGATGACGGCTATTTCGGGCTACCCGGGCCAAGCTAAAAACGTGCTGTCGTCTGCGCTGGAAGTGGAGGACAAGCCTGGAGTAGAACCCAAAGAAGTAGACCTCGCCGCGGAGCAGAAAAAGCTTCGGGATGCTATAGCGGAGCACCGCGCAGCTAAAGAGGCCCGCGTCGAAGACACCAAGGTGGCTCACGGCAAAGTGTACGACCACCTTCGGCGTCTGACCGCAGGCGACGAGATCAAGGTGGGCGGGCGCACTCTGGAAGTCGCTAAGGTCCGCGCGATGGTCGTGCCCCGGGGCAGCGGAGGTTTCCGCGAGGTAGTGGAGATTTCAGGTACCACCCCGCGCGGTAGCAATGCGTGGGTCGTAATGTCCAAGAATCCGAATACTGCGGTCAGCTACCAATCGGGACGAACCAATACGCGGGTGGACTTTAAGGACCTGACGTTGCCCGAGAAGTCCGGGCCCGAAGTCGAGCTTACCGAGAACGCCACGTTCCGAGAGAGAGCTGCGCGGGACAAGAAAGCAGCCGAGCTAGAGCAGCTTGGCAAAGACATCATTGCCGGCGTCCACACGGAGCCTGCGCGCCCCGAGCCTAGTGGCACCAGCGGGCCTTCGGGCGAGCACCACAACCACGAGCCCAACCCGCCAGGGCAGCCCGCGGCCGACCCCAAGCCTGGCAAGTCTAAGGCACGACTCACAGCACCGGCAGACTCACCACGAGGCAAGGGCGAACGCCAAGCCAAGCGTATGTTTGAGGATGATACCTACGTCAACGCGCGCAAGAGTAGCAAGCGTAACTTCGGCGAAGACATTCTAGGCTCCGCTAGGCACAAAGCTCTCGCGTGGAAAAACTTACACGAGGCACTGAAGTCAGAAGACGCGGAAGCTTTGTTCACCAAGAAGTTCCTGGAGAAAGAAAAGCCCTTGAGCCTAGTGCCCCTGGTGGAGCGTGAGCCCCGAGCTTTTCTGGCGCACCTGTACTGCTACTTCAGCATGAAGAAGTTCCCAGCGAAGCCCAAAATACTCAAGCTGAAGCAGGTAATGCTGTACCGCCTACCCACCAGCACGAAGAAGGCGATGGGGCTCGGCGACCAGCCTGATCGTGAGTTCGACGCAATGTCCCCGACCGAGCAGGCGGAGAAAGATAAGATTTACAGTCGGATTCAGCACGAGCACTACTACGAGTCCTACATGATGGTCCGCGACAAGCTAGAGGCCGTGGCTGCCAAGAACCACACCGACGCTCTACAGGTCGCCCGGGAGGCGGCGGACTCCATGCGCGACGGTATGTTTGAGATGGAAAAGAAGTACGGCGAGGGCAGCAACGCGCGTGAGTACCTGCGCGCGATGATCAAGCCCTTGGGCGACAAGCGGAGCAAGACCAGCCCGCTACTCAAGGTTCTAGGCTTCTATAAAATGATCGACCCCGCGAGTGCGCGTGTGATCGCGGATGCCGCCAAAGACGGTTCTAAGGGGGAGGCACGCACCGCTGCGATCAGTACGCTAGTAAGCATTGGCGCAGAAGCCGCGAAAAAGGTCATGGAGGGCAAGTCCGTCAATGCTGCGTTCGATGTTGTCGAGACAGGCAAGAAACGCCTAACGCGCAAGGTCGCCTACGTAGCCAACACCGCGCGCAAGGGCCCGCCGTCGGAATTCCAGGACTACGACCAGGCCGGCGAGGCAATCAGGGACAAGTACCAGTACCGGGGCATGAACTGGGGAAAGTATGTCCCGGACGGCGAACGCGACGTGCACATGAAGAATCTGCTGGACGCGTCCCAAGACATGACAAGCCTGCTGGGCTTGCCGCCCCAGGCGATGTCGTTCAACGGCAAACTGGGTATAGCGATCGGCTCACGCGGTAGCCAAGCTGCGGCTGCCACCTACGAGGGCGGCGAGAAGGTAATCAACCTGACCCGTATTGACGGAGCTGGTTCGCTCGCACACGAGTGGGGACACGCTTTCGACCATCTGGTGGGCGAGTCGCTTACGGGCCCCATAGGCGGGCATCTCTCGTACCTAACGCACCAGATCGCGGCGGACAGCGTGCACCCGGTCAACATGGCTATTCAAGCGCTCCAGCATTCGGAGCCTATGCGCAAGTTCATGGACCGACTACCGACGGCGATGAAAGCCGCGGAGGCGGCAGGCATGGGCAAGATGGGCGGCACCGGCTACTGGCAGTCCAACCACGAGGTTTTTGCGCGCTGCTTTGAGCAGTACGTCCGGTACAAGCTGGAGGGCAAAGGCCAGAGCAACAGCTACCTGACGGGTCTGTCGGATGCCGTGGACCCTGAGATTCTGGCGCTGTGGCCCGACAAGGAAGAGACCGAAGCGATGACGCCGTTCTTCGATCACATATTCAAGACGTTCCGCGAGGGCGACCTACTGCACAAGGCGATGGGGCTCAGGCTCCGCCGACGCAAATCTCGGTTTACAATATCCATTGGGACCGCTCTAGGAAACTCATAGTTCGACGGCCTATGTGGTAGGCTGGCCGAACATGAAATGCCCTCACTGCACGCAGCCTATGGCTCGCCAAGCCGGCGACCGACTGAAGCTGCGCACGCGCATCACCGTGCTGCACAAGAGCGGCGACGTGGAGGTGAACTGCCAGCACTGCGGGGGCGGTGTGGTACTCGGTCAGCTCACGAAGGTAGCGCTGACGAAGTCGACGCACGCGGCACCGCGCTTCGTTGTCCCGCGCAGGACTTGACAGTTTAGCCGTATCAAAGTTCACTACGACACGAGGCCCACCAAAGTCTTGTCTGACCCTACGAAGGTCTGACAACGAGGGGCGCACCTGACCACAAGTCGGGCTGCGCCCCTTTTTGCATTTGTACCCTAGGAACCCCGCATGGCTGAACAACTCCAGAAGAACGACGACTTCGCATTCAGCTTTGAACTAGACCTCGTAGAGAAGTCTAGCGACGGGCGCGAGGGACGGTTCATCGCAGGGTTCGTCAGCACCAATCACCTAGACCGGCAGGGCGAAACACTCATTCAGGAGGGCTTGGATTTCTCGCCGTTCCTGACCAAAGGGTTTTTCAACGACAACCACGACAGCGCCACCGACGCGCTGGTGGGCTACCCGACGAAGGCCGAGCTTCGCACGCTACCGGGCGATGGGATGCACAAAGGCTGGTACGTGGAGGGCGAGCTGCTCAAGGGTAGCGCGCGAGCTGACGGCCTGTGGGACCTCGCCAAGTCCCTACATGGTACACAACGCAAGCTCGGTTTCTCGGTCCAGGGGAACATCACCCAGCGCGACCCCATCAATCCCAAGCGGATCATGAAGGCGATTGTCAGCGAGGTAGCTATCACGCGCTGCCCGGTGAACACCAAGACCGGTCTGAACCTCCTGGCGAAATCCCTTTCAGCCGGGCACGGAAACGCCATCGGCGGCGACAAGACGGCCGGCAGCATGGCCCCGCTCAGGATGGAATCACTCGAAGGAGTGGAGCCTGGAGCGAACGCGCCCGACAAGAAGAAGCGCAAGAAAAAGAAGATGTCCAAGAGCGTAGCGCTTCGTGTGCTGCGTTCAATCAAACCCAACCTCGACGAGAGCCTAGCTCGCGTAGTGGTGGATCACGCGGCTCGGCATTACGGGTCCTGAAGGAGACAACACAATGGCAGACCAAGTAACAGTCGAGTCGCTGGACAGCGCACTGGACGACCTAATCAAGGCCGCTGATGCTACGGAGGCGCTCTCAAAGGGTGACTCCAACAACATCGAGCACTCAGGCCGGAACGACGAGAACGGCAAGGGTGGCGGCGGACGCACCACAGCTACCGGCGGACTCGACAAGATGATGATCGCGAAGATGGCGGAAGCCGGAATCGGCGCGGGAGACATCGCCGCTTTTGAAGCGTTCATGACCGGCAAAGCTGCCGACGAGGACGAAGAAGAAGAGGACGAAGACGAGGGCAAGATGTTCGACGGGAACAACATTGGCGCAGGCGGAAACTCCGTCGGCGGCAACCACGGCGTCAAAAAGAGCATGGACACCTACTCGGAAGACCCGGGCGTAGGCGATGCCATCGACGTCTCCGCTTACCTCGAAGGCATGACTGCCAAGACTGCCGACCTGCTGGACGCAGTTCGAGCTGACTTGAGCAAAGGCTTCGGCGGACAAGCCAACGTCAACCGGGCCATGGCCCTCGCGACTCACGAAGTCGGCCAGCTCGTAAAGAGCCAAGCCGGCATCATCACGGAGATGGGTCGTCGCCTCAACATCGTGGAGGCACAGCCTGCCCCCGCGCGTGGCGCCGCAACTCTCCAGGGCGCACAAGCCATGCACAAGAGCGTGTCCGGCGAAGTGGGTCCCGAGACTCAGTCCCTCAGCAAGAGCGAGATGTGCTCGACCCTGAACTACATGAGCCTTGAGAAGGGCCAACGACAGATTGCCGGTCAGAGCACTTCTGAAGCCGTCTGTATGCTCGAAGGCGGCGCCGCGCTGTCCCACGAAGTAGAGCAGGCCGCCTACGCGTTCCTCGCAACCAACCCCGGCGAAGCCTCTCAGGCTAAGTCCTACAGCTGAGCCCCTGCGCAGCCAAACCCCACACACACAAGTAATCAAAGAAAATTAGGAGTATCGAACAATGTCACAAGGATCATTTGTTTCGGCGCAGGACTACAATGGCTTCGGTCAGTCCACGCCCGGCGAGGTAGCCGATCTGCAGAAAGCACTTTCTGCCGGTCACGACATCAACAACCCAGGCACCGCGCCCGGTGTTGGTTTCCCGCTACGCATGGAGAGCTTGGAAAGCTCAATGAAAAGCCTCGATGGGGCCCCTACGCTGTAAGGCGTAGGTGAGACTGGGTGAACGCTATGAACGCGGGTGCAATGGACCACGTAGCTCGGCAGGTAACTGTCGTGTCGCGCCGTTGTGCTAACGGGGAAACCCCTGCTGGGACTGAGAAGTCTAGCGAGGTAATCCCGTGCCAAGCCGTGGAGGACTTAGGTTCCACGGAAGGTGTAGAGACTAGGAAGCCGAGTTCCAACGGTAATGCTTCCCACGAGCGCCCAGCATCCTACCCGCGTATTGCGGAGGATGAAGATATAGTCCGACACCCCGACGAAAGTCCGGGAGCGAGCCTAAACAGCTCGGCAGAAACATTTGCACGTTCGAGATGGACGAGATCAAACTTTTCAAGACCATTTCCAAGGTCCCAGCAAGCAACACGGTTGAGGAGTTCAACCGTCTCATCAGTTACGGCGCCGGCGGCACTCGTCGGTTCAACCTCGGATTCATCTCCGAAGGTGACCTTCCTGAGGAAGAGAACAGCACGTACGAACGGGTCATTGGCCCCCTCGCAGCGTAGAGCTGCGGGTGAAGATTGGGTGAACGCTATTATGCGGGTGCGAGAGAACAACGAAGCAATGCAGGCAACTGCACAGCTACGCTCTTGTGCTAACGGGGAAACCCTCGCCGGCAATGCCGGACGGGCAATCCCGTGCCAAGCCACAGAGGACTTAGGTTCTGTGGAAGGTGTAGAGACTAGAGGACCGAGTTCCAACGGTAATGTCCTCCACGAGTGCCCAACACCCCACCTGCTTTGAAAAGCAGAGGGTGAAGATATAGTCCGACACTCCGGGTAACCGGAGAGCGAGTCTAAACAGCTCGGCAGAAACAGAGAGCACTGCGCTCATAAAATTCCTCGGCGTCACAGGTAGAGTTACCCACGTCGCCAACGTCGTAAAGTCATCCCAAGGCAACGTCATCGCCTTGGAAACTATGAACAAGACCATGGAGCTGCTGAAGAACTTGGAGAACGCTTTGTTCTTCGGAGACTCCAGCCTCATCCCTGAGCAGTTCGACGGCCTGCAGAAGCTCATCGGCGACGGCGCCCCTGACAACATCATCGACCTCCGAGGTGAGCCCCTCACTGAAGACAAGATGAACGACATGCTGTTGCAGATCCGAGACAACTTCGGAATGGCAACGGACGCCTATTTCTCGACCGGTGCATTCGCCGACCTGAGCAAGCAGGTCTACGACCGTCAGCGTTTCGCTTACGCTCCCTCCCCGGGCGTGCTCGGCGCAACCATCACGGCCTTCCAGGGTCAGCATGGACGCATCAACCTGCACGACCACGTGTTCATCCAAGAAGGTCCGTCAGTCGATGGTCTCTCGAATGGTCTCGGCAAAGCCGACCGCCGTCCGTTGGCCGCTACGCTTTCGGCCCCTGGAGTTTCGGGTGACCCCGACACTGAGTTTGCTGCCGGAGACGCCGGCACCTACTTCTACCAGGTCGTCGCGGGTAACCGATTCGGACTCTCGACTGCAACTGCCTCCGCAGGCATCGCGGTTTCGTCCGGCGACAAGGTCCAGTTCACCATCACTGATGGCGGACAGGGCGCCACCTTCTACGAAATCTACCGAACCGCCCCCGGCGGAGCGGTGAGCACTGCGAAGCTCATCAAGCGCGTCGCGCGCACTGGTGCTTCCACCGTGTTCACTGACTTGAACGGCGACTTGCCCGGGACCAGCTCCGGCTTCGTCCTGATGCAGAATCAGCGTTCATTCTCATGGTCTCAGCTTCTTCCTATGTCCAGGATTCCACTGGCAGCGGTTGACACATCCATAAGATGGAGTCAAGTTTTATATGGGGCGGTCAAAATGTACACCCCCCAGAAGAACATCGTCATCAAGAACATCGGCCGAGCGGCTGGGTCTCTCTAAATATAGAAACTGTAGGAAACTAACGCAAAAAGCCTAGTCGCACTCGATTAGGATCGGGGCGGGTGGCTAACCCCACTCGCCCCGATTGCGTTTTTAGGAAGGACAAAGGGCAATGTCAGAAGAGAAAATTAATATCCAGAACAAGGCGCTCCAAGGCACTACGCTGCGGCTCGGCGCGCATTCCTACACGGGGGACGAGGTAGGCATCTTTGCGTGCCGCCCCCGCGACGCGGAACGTGTGCTCAACACCCCGGGCTGGAGCAAGTCCGATAAGGCACCCAGCAAACGCACGGAAGCCGACCCCACGGCGAAGCTCCGGCGCATGAATCTACCCAAGCCGGCACCCCCGCCGGTTGCGGCCAAAGTCGATCCTGAGGTGGCGAACAAAGTGCTCGCTACTCCGAAGGAGGATCGCAAGCCTACTGACGAGCAGAGGGCAGCCCAGAAGGCTACCGCCGATACCCTGGCGAAAGCCAAGTCGGCTACCGCTTCAAACGTCGTGAAAGCCGCGAAAGCCAAAGACGACGCCGAGAAAGCTGCCGAGGCTGACAAGGCTGCTGACGCGTTGAAGGCCGTGGAGGAATCGGAGTCCGCCGACGAAGAAGAGGACATCGATTTCGACTCAATGGATAAGAAAGCGCTCGTCGCTCTCGCCGTCACGTACGACGTGAAGCTGAGCGCCAAACAGAAGAAACTAGCACTACCCAGTCTCCGCAAATTGCTGAGCGCAGAAATCTACGAGGAAGAAGATGGCAGCTAGCGCAGACGACCAACGGTACCAAGCCGCCGAGTTCCTAGGTACGTGTGAGCTGGTCAGCGTGACCGGCGCCGCGGGCAAGACAGGCGTACTGAAGCCCGGCCGCTACCGGGTGCAGTTCCTAGACGTGTCCGGCGCAGCCAAGGTGTGGTGCCGACAGGGCGCTCAGGCCTCGGTGGTGGCGGCAGCTGACGCGCCGAGCACCCCCTTCGATCTAGCTCTGGACCCCCGTCCGGAGTTCATCACCATCGTAAGGGCCGCTGGCTTGGGCAAGAACGACGGCAACCTCACGGACGGCCTGAGCTTCCTCACGGACGCAGGGACGTGCACAGCAGCCGTCACGCGCGTCTCGCGAGGGGTCTAGCCCGATGGGCGCAGCACAGCAGGGTACCGATGCCCAGGACTACTTTGCGGCGGTCCTGGGCAAAACTCGTTACCTTGCTGTGACTAGCGCCCCTGTTCAATTCAGCGACGCCGACGGGCCGCTGGTGCCGGGGCGCTACCTGCTCCACATCGCGGACACGCTACCGCTGAATGCGCCCCCGAAGGTGTGGGTCAACATGGGACCGTTCGTGAAGGGGGAGACACTGGCCGTGGCTGCCGAGACTCCTTACGGACCGCCATTCCAAGACGGGCGCGTGCTCGCGCTTGAGGTCAATGTTCGGCCCGGACTGAACGATCAAGTGTCGGCGATTACCGCAAGCGGCTCGGCGATTCTTTACCTCACGCGCATATCCAGAGGCGCGTAAAATGCCCGGTCAGAGTCGCGTACTCACGGGCGGCGGGAACGTCGGAGGCACCGGCACTACCGTCAAGCGGCGAACCGAAAACTTGAGTAGTCAAGTGGACGGTGTAACGTCAACGTTAGTCACTGCGGTCAAGTTCACGCACGACCCCAGTGGTGATTCAATCGCCGTCTACAAGAACCGTGGGCGACTAGTTTTTGGAGCTGGAGCTGATTATATTGTTTCTGAATCTGGTGGTGTGGGCACGGGTTACGACACGATTGAACTGGCGACAGTCCCAACAGATGCGCCACGAGCCGACAGGTTCGTAGTCCACTACCCCGAGGCATAGATAAATGGTAGCCACACTCGACAGACAAGATGACGCGATTGCGAGCACGATTGATTCCATCGTAGGGTTTTTGGACAACATCGAGCCTTCGCTAGCAGCGTGGGAGACAAACGCCACAGACCTCGCCTACGACCTGAACGCCCTGCGTTCGATGGGCCAGGACTTCCTGAACCGCGACGGACCCACGTTCCCAGTAGGCAACTGGTATGACGGGATCGTACAGCCGACTGCTCTTGAGAATGGAACCAAGAGGGGCCTAAATGCTACCGGAGCTGCGGTTCACCTGATCGAGCAGAAGCGCTGGCCTGTCTGCGTGTACAACCTGCACAGCATCGCAGGCGGCGCGGGCCAGGGCGTGAAGCTCGGCACGGGGGAGCTACCTGCGAACCTGATCGCCAATGTCGGCGGTACCGTCACCATCGGCACCATGGTCGCCGAGGCAACTACGTTCGGCACCTACTCGGCAGCGGACGTAGAGGCCGGCACCAACGCCATCTCTCCGCTCAACCTGGTCGACATCGTCGAGTCCGCCAACCGCGATCCCATCTTGGATACCTCAGGCCGGCGCATCTACGGCTTGCTTCAGACCGAGGACGGCACGGACGGTCACACGATGACTGACTCGGGCGCGACCGAAGTCCAAATCTCCTTCGTGGTCATCGCGTCCGGCGCGCTCCAATTGGCTGCCGCCACCGAGATGACCGGCAAGACGTTCGACTATTGCCACACCTTCCAGAAGCGTTTCGCTGACCTGACCGTCGGAGAATTGCGCGGGGGCGCCAACGTGGATGTGCATGCGCGTGACACTGAGAATCAAGAAGGAATCACAACGGAAGCCATATCGAGCAGTGACACCGCGCTGGCCGATACTCTAAACGCTACGCCCATTAATGCGGCTTGCTTCAAGCTATTCCTCAATGGCGTTTTTCAGGATGAGGGAACCGGTAGGGACTACACCAGGTCGGGAGGCACCATTACATGGCTAGCGTCGAGTGGTACGGCCGTTAATATGAAAACATCCGACACGCTAACGGCCACATACATCAGCTAATCAGATGTCGAAACCTAGGCTTGCGCAGATAGACCCGGAGGCCGCTACTAGCGGTCAAGTCCCGACTTATAATCCCTCGTCAGGGGAGTATGAGCCACAGACGCCAGCCGCGGCATCACTCTTCACCGACCGCACACTATCATCAAGCTTGACGGTTCCCGCCGATAAGACTTTCATTACGCATGATCTACTAATAGCCAATGGCTCAGAGCTTCTGATTCTCGATACAGGAGAGGCGCTTTACATATGAGCAAAACAACATACGTCAATCAAGCTTCAGACCCGTCGGCCCCAGCCGCTGGACGTGTAACGCTTTATACGAAGACGGACAAAAAGGCCTACATTATAGACGACGCGGGAACAGTGTCGGGACTGGGTAGCGGCGCGGTTGCGTCTGTGTTCACGCGCACCGGTGCCGTTGTGGCTGTGTCCGGGGACTATTCCGCCACATTGATCGACAATGATAGCGGAGTCGCTGGGGCCAGTGTGGCCGATGCGCTAGACACGCTCGATTCAGCCGGCGGTGATTTCACTGGACCGGCCGGCGCAGTGCCCGGGAACATAGTTGGATTTGGCAACAACACGGGCAAGCTAGGCGCCGATACGGGTGTCCTGGCGACTGATGTTAGCGGCCACATTTCGAGCGCTTCGAATCCACACTCAACGGACATCGGCAACCTAGGATCGGGCACCCTAGTCGAGTTGAATGCCGCGGTTACTGACGCGAACCTTGACGACTCCGGCGATTCA
>SPKZ01023288.1_pt1 | contig 15834 bp, 15 predicted proteins | sample 2456571 | NCBI WGS metagenome assembly SPKZ01 (sample SAMN11192286, study PRJNA482655) | marine metagenome | biome: ENVO:00000447; feature: ENVO:00000244|ENVO:00000211|ENVO:00000569|ENVO:00002023; material: ENVO:00002151; isolation source: ocean water from marine abyssalpelagic zone ...
CGGAAGCCGGCTGCGCGCCCGACCCGCGGGCGAGGTGCTTCGGCTGCTCGCACGCGCGTTCGACGGATGGAGCGGCGTGAACTCCAGCTGGCGCTCGGCTCTCGCGCGTGAGCTGCCCGCCGAAGTCGGAATGGGGGACTCGATGGTTCGCGCCGGGCTCGAGCGCGGACTGACCCCGTACACCGGCGCGGCGCTCCGCGATCTCGTCGCCCGCGAGTTGTCGACAGGCGACGCGGGCCGGAACGGGAACGCCTCGGGGGATCGAGCGCACGTCTCCGGCTTCGACACCACGGCCGTGTTGCTGGCCGGAAGCCTCCCGATGCCGACGCTCGTCGCGGTGATGGCACCCCTCGTCCTGGGGTCGCCCGTTCTCGTGAGGCCGGCGTCGCGCGATCGCGTCACGCCGAGGCGAGTTGCCGATTCCATCGCCGAGCTCGACCGCGGGCTCGGGGAATGTGTGGCCATCGTGGACTTCGCCCACGACGACGAGGCCAGCGCGAGGGCCTTCCTTGCGGCCGACTGCGTGGTGGCATCGGGGTCGGACGAAACCATCGCAGCGGTCGCTGCACGCGTGCGTCCCTGGCAGCGCTTCGTGGGCTACGGCCACCGCCTCTCGATCGCGGTGATCGGTGACGCCGCCACCCGGGACACCACGCTCGACCACACCGCCCGCGAACTCGCGGTGGACATCGCCCTGTGGGACCAGCTCGGCTGCCTGTCTCCCGTGGCCGTTTTCGTGACGACCGGCGACGAAGACGCAGCGGACCGCGTGGCGCTCGCCGTCGCCCGCGAGCTCGCCGCGACCGAGAAACACTGGCCGCGCGGAAAGATCGCCCGGGACACCGCCGCCGCGATCGCGATGGAGCGAAGCGAGGCCGAGATGCGCGCCGCCGCGGGGCGAAATGTTGCCGTGCACGCGAGCGACGACACCGCATGGAGCGTCGTGCGCGAGGCCGATGCGGAGCTCCGATCGGCGCCGCTCCACCGGTTCGTGCGGATTCACCCGGTCGCCGACGTCGATTCCCTCTGCCGAGCCCTCCATCCCCTGGGACGCCACCTCGCCGCCGTCGCACTCGCGGGGTTCGGAAGCGAGAACGCCCGCGTTGCGCGCGCGCTCACCGGGCTCGGTGCGTCGCGTGTGTGTGCGCCCGGCCGCATGCAGTCGCCGCCGCTCGCCTGGCGTCACGACAACCGCGGCGTCCTCGAACCCCTCGCCCGATTCGCCCAGATCGAACCGGTCGACAGCGAGATCTGAGGCGGCCTCTCGGATGCTCCCCCTCGGCTTTGCATCCTTCCTGTGTTTCGGCGTCGTGCTGGTCCTCGTCGGCGCGAACCAGGCGGGATTGGCGCGCGATCTCGGTCTCGACCTCGAGCAAACCGGTCTTCTCGGCTCGGCGCTCGCCATCGGGATCGGCATCGGAGTGGTCGGCGCGGGCCCGCTGTTCGATCGACTCCCGCGACGGCCGGTCTTCGTCGCCTCCACTCTGCTCGCCGCGGCGGCACTCGCGAGCGTCGACGCGTCGACGGGATTCGCGCGGCTGATGGCCCACGTCCTGATCGCCGGAATTGGCATCGGCGCGTACGACACCCTCATCAATGCCACAGTCGTCGAGCGCTACTCCGAGGATTCGGCGAAACCGATGGCTGCCATCCACGCCGCTGCGACCATTGGAGCCATGGCCGGCCCGCCGCTGGTAAGCTGGTTCTTCAGCGAAGACTGGTCGGCGAGCTTTCGCTGGACGGGCGTGAGTCACCTGGTCCTGGCCGCCGTGGCCGCCAGCGTGCGCTTCCCGGCGCCGCCTGCCCGGGACGCCGCGATGACCGAAGCGCGCGAGTCGGTGATATCGTGGGCGCTCCTCCCCTTCTCCGGAGTGGCCTTCGCGTACGTGGGCGTCGAGGCCGCGATGATCGTCTTCGCCATCCCCTACGCGGAACACGTGGGCCTGCCCGACGAACAGGGCCGCCTCGCGATCTCCGTCTTCTGGCTGGGGCTCCTCGCCGGACGCCTCGCCGTGCTCGGTCGAAGCGGAGCGCCCGCCGAACGCACCCTGCGGGTTGCCGGCGTCCTCTCCGCCGTCTTGATTCTGGGAGGCATCACGTTTGCGCCAGAGCGCGTCGAGCTCCTCTTCGGCCTCGTCGGCTTCTCTCTCGGCGCGGTCTACCCCGTCGTCATCGCCCTCGCCGGACAGCGCTTCCCACACGCCCGCGGCAGCGCAGCCGGCTTCGCGGCCGGCGCCGGCGCCCTCGGCGGCTTCGCCATCCCCTGGATCACCGGCGCCCTCGGCGACGCCATCGGAATCAGCATCGCCATCGCCAGCCTCGCCGTCTGGTCGCTCCTGATCGCCCTCTCCGCCGCCACCCCCCGCCCCGGACCCCACCGGGACGCAACCCGACAACCTGGCAAGGACGGGGGTCAGTCGGGGATGGCGTAGCCTTCGGGGAGGCTTCCGAGCATCAGGGTTTGGCGGCAGACGCGTCCGTCGATTCGCCAGCCGGCGGGAGTGCGGGTCCAGCGGTCGTCGTAGGTGCCGGCGTTCGTGATGACGAGCTGGTCACCGAGTTCGCCGCTGGCCATCGGAGCGTGGAAGTACGCACGGGACGTGGCGCGGTCGCCCTCAAACTCGATGGAGATGTTGGTGATGCAGTGAAGGTTCACGGGCCACGGCGCGAGGGCGCGGTCGAGCCACTCCATCACCGAGGCGACGGAACCCGCTTTTCCGCCCGTGCTCGTGTAGTCGACCGTCGCGTCTTCGGTGAAGACTTCGGACAGCGCCGACCACTCTCTTGTGTCGACGATCGTGGCGTAGCGACTCAGCACATCGCCGATGGCCAGCCGATCCGCGATGTTCCTCAGCAGAAGATCCTCGCTCATCGTCACGTTCTCCTCAGATGCGCATCGGCATGATACTCGCGACGATCAGCGCCACCCACGCCGCCTCGGCGACGGCGATCGTCGCCAGGTTTCCCGATGTGGCGTAGATCGTGAAAGCCAGCGATTCGAAGATCAGGAACGCGATCGCGAAGGCCGGGATCATGAGCGCGATCACACCGGAGAACACGCCCGCGGAGACACCAGCGATGAGCGCCGCGATGACGAGCACGCGCCCGGCCAACGCGAACCCACACGCGACGGCGGGACTGCCGCGCCGCAGCAGGATCTGGAACGCGAGCGAGAACGGGAGCAGGCCGAGCGCCGCCAGCACGAAACCGATGACTCGCTCCGGCGTCAGCGCCATGCTGTGCGCGATGATTCCCAACGGTTGCAGAAGCACGTAGGCGGCCACGGTCGAGAGCAGTGCACCCGACGCGAGCTTCGCGGGTCCGCGGAAAACCGCACCGAGATCGAGTTCGCCGCGCACTGCGAGCGCCGTCAGGACAGCGAGCCCTGTCAGCAGGAGTTGCACGATCACTACGTCGCCGAGATCGAAGGGCAGCAGCGCGGTAGGTGGGCCGTTTGCGACGAGCGGGGCCGTCGCAACCATCGCGATCGCGAGCGTGAGGAGACCGAAACCGCCGCCACTCGCCGGGCGCTTGGCAACCGGCTCGACGATTCGTCCGACGACGATTCCGAGTCCCGGCAACATCAGCAACAGGAGAAGCCCGGCGGTCACTCCGAGCGCCTGCCGCGGGTCCGCGAGTACGTCGAGTTCGCGATCCGGATGCGCGAAAACGACGTCCAGCCAGTCGATGATCGCCGCCGCGGCGCGAGCGGTCGCGACGATCATCGTGTGATCGGTATTCGCGACCTCGACCACCTTCACACCCGACGCGTGGGCGACGTCGCCGTACAAGCGATCGTGCACGATCGGGTCGACGCCGGCGAGCCGAGCCGCGATGGCGTCGGAGCGCCGCTTCGTCCGCTCCGAATCGGCCTCTGCGTAGATGAACAACGCGTTCGGTGGCGGATACGGCCCGAGCGTCGACCAGCCCCCGGAGATGAGCACGGCCGCGTCGAGGCCCGACTCGCGCGTCGCGTAGTCGAGAGCTGCGCCGGCGCCCATCGAGTGTCCCATCACGGCGATGCGCGAGCCGTCGACGAAGGGACTCGTCCGCAGGAAGTCGACCGCCGCAGCGAAGTCCGCGCCAAAGCGATCCGACCGTCCGAAGCCCCGGGGCATGGGATTGCGGTTCCGACCGTGACCGCGCGCGTCGAAGCTCAGTACCGCGTAGCCCGCGTGAGCGAGGCGTCGCGACAGAGTCGTGAGCACCGCCCGATCGGATGCGATGCCGTGCATCAGCGCTACCGCCGGGGGGCGCGCTTCGCGCGGCTTCGGGATGGCGAATGCACTGCGGTCGGGCCCTTCGCCGGGCAGCGTGAACGTCGCTGGAATCCCGCCATCGAGCTCGATATCGACGTGCGGCGGGCCGCCCCGCTCGTGTGCAGCCAAGCGCACCGCAACCCACAGAAAGATCACGGTCGCAATTCCGGAAACGACGAGGACGACCCGTTGCATGCCGCCATGAGAGCGCGCCTCGGAACGGAAAGTCAACGGATGAAGCGCGCGTGGTATCCTGCGCACGATTCACGATCCATTTCGAGCACCGCGCGAGAAGTCGAACGAGCATCGAACCGGGTGGTCCCGCCGGAACTCCACTTGCCCAACTCCCCCGAGCGCGTACTCATCACTGGCGCCAACGGCCACCTCGGAACCCGGTTGATCGCGCGACTCGCCGCGGCTGACGAGCCGGTGCCCGTGCGCGCGGTCGTGCGATCGGAACGCGCCGCCGCAACCCTGCGCGAGAAGACCCGAGGAGCGGCCGAACCCGTCGTGCTCGATCCGCGCGACGTGGAGGCACTCGCCTGCGCGGCCGACGGCTGCAGCGCCGCCGTGCACCTCGTCGGCATCCTCAAAGAGGGGGCGAACAGTCGCTTCGTCGACGCGCACGAGAACATCTCCGTGGCTCTCGCCGAAGCGAGCGCTCGCGCCGGGCTGCGGCGCATCGTCTACCTCAGCATTCTCGGCTCGCATCCGGGCTCACCGAACGCCTGCCTGGCGTCGAAGGGACGCGCCGAGCGGATCCTCCTCGAGTCGAAGACACCCGCACTCGTACTGCGCGTGCCGATGGTGATCGGTGAGGACGATTTCGCGTCCCGCGCGCTCAGCGGTCAGGCCAGAGCGCCGTTCGTTCTGCTCCCGCGTGGCGGGCGAAGTCTCGAGCAGCCCATCGACGCGAACGACGTCGTGTCGGCCATCCTCGCGGGCGTCCGCGCGCCGGCCGCAGCAGGCGGCCCCCTCGACGACGTGGCGCTCGACCTCGCCGGCCCGCGAAGTCTCCCGCGCAGGGAGATCCTCGCCCTCTGCGCCGCACTCTACGGGCGGAAGCCACCCAACGTGATCCCGGTGCCGCTCGCAATCGGTCGCACCGCGGCGTTCCTCTTCGAGAAGATCCTCGCGGATCCACCCGTGTCACGCGCCATGCTCGGCGTGCTCGACCACGACGACGACATCGACCCGACCGACACTTGCCGCCGGCTCGGTCTCGAACTCACCCCGCTCGACGCAACACTCCGCCGCTGCGTCGGCCCGGAGGCCCGGTCTTGAGCGAAGACACCGTTCCGCAGAGCAAACCCCGGACTCCGCGCCTCTGGCAGCGCGTCCTTCCGTGGGCGATCACGCTGGTCTGCTTCACGTACCTGTACGTGCAGATCGACCGCCAGGCCGCGCGCGAGGGACAGAGCGCCGTACCGTACCTGGTGAGCGTCTTCCGCGATGTCAGCTGGGCGAGCTGGCTCGCGCTGATGATCCCGTACTCCGCGTTCTTCTTCCTCGTCGATTCGATGGTGGTGTGGCGGATCGTCAACTGGTTCAACGCGAAGGTCCCCTACAAGGACATCCTGCCCATCCGGGGAAGCGCGTACATCATCTCGATCCTCAACGAGCAGGTGGGCAAGGGCGCGATGGCCCTCTACCTGAATCGACGCGATGGGGTCCCGGGATGGCAGGTCGGCTCGAGCATGCTCTTCATCATGTTCTGCGAGTTCTTCTACCTGCTCTTCTGGGCGACGATCGGCGTCTCCTTGCGCTGGGATCACCTGCCCGAGATCTTCCACTCCATTCCCGCCGTGGCGGCAGTAGCGGTCGTGTTCTTCGTCGTTTGGGTCCTGTTCTTCCGCGGCTCGATTGCGCCCGGCGCCGCGTTTCGCGATCGGCCGATCTTTCTGTCGTTTCGCAACGCAAAGCCCTGGCACTACTTCGCCATCATCGCGCTGCGCTCCCCCGCCCTGCTCGCAGCCGTGGTGATCTACACGGTGGCGCTGCGCCTGTTCGGAGTCGGGGCGGAGTTCCTCGACATGTTGGGCTACCTGCCAGTGATCTTCTTCGGCGCGTCGGTGCCCGGTCCCTTCCGCGCCGTCGCCATCGCGATGTGGGCGCAGCTGTTCCCCGAGAACGCGGGGCAAATGGCGGCCTTCGGACTCGTGCAGCACAACTTCTTCATCTTCTTCAATGCCGCGATCGGCCTGCTCTTCCTTCGCCGCGCAAACCGCGAGATCTTCGGCGGTGACGATGGACGCTAGGAACGCGACTCGAGATTCGCTCCGCGAGCGAAGGCGGGCGGGTGGGCGCCGTCCGCCGATACGCAGCCGAATCAGACTCGGCGGCGTGAAACCAGCCAGCGATCGATCATCGACGCAAGTGTGGTCGCGACGAGCAGCCAGCCGAATGCCCGGACGAGACCCGGCGCGGGCCAACCGAGCTGCAGCGCGTCGCGCACGATCGGCACCGCGACGGCCACGAAATAGGCAACACCGTTCACCCGACCGAGTGAACTCGCGCGTAGCGATCGCGAGACGCCAGCGCGCGAGTCGACAGCGTACTGGAGGAACGCAACGGCGATCAGCGGTGGGAGCAGCGCCGGCAGCACCTGCTCGATCGCGAGAGCTGCGCTCGCTACTGTGACGAACACCGCGTCCACCGCGTGATCGATCAGCCCTCCGATCGGTGAAGAGGTTCCGAAGCGTCGGGCGATGTAGCCGTCCGCCACGTCGGTGATCACAGCGACGAAGAAGATCACGGTGGCCGGTAGAGATGCGCCTGCGATGATCGCCGCGGCCAGCACGGGCGCGAGGAGCAGGCGCAACAGCGTCACTCCGTTCGCGGGGGTGCGCCAGGGACTGCGCGTTTCCATCGGCTCGAATGTACCCGTTTCGCGCAGCAACTCGAAGTCGGTCTCCGCGCGGTCCGTACGACGCGCTACTATGCGCCGCCGCGCGAACGAGCGACGACCGGAAGGAACCCCGCGATGCATCGGTCCTGGATGAAGCCATCCCTAACCGGCCCGAGCACCGCACTGCTCGCGGCGGCCCTGGGGTGCAGCGGTAGCGGCGGCGACGACGCGATCTCCGAAGCCGCTGCGCGCGGCAAGACCGTCTACCTGAACGTGTGCATCGCGTGCCACGCGGTCGACCCGACCCAGGACGGACCCCTCGGCCCGGCCATCGACGGCGCGACCCTTCCCCTCCTCGAGGCGAAGGTCCTCCGCGCCGAATACCCGCCCGGCTACGAGCCGAAGAGTGCCGGTATCACGATGCCCCGATACGACTACCTCGCCGAGCAGCTGCCCGACGTCGCCGCCTACCTCGCCGAACTCGACCGCTGAACGACGCCGCCGGCCCGCCGTACGAGACGACGAGCCGGCGCTGCGAATGTGTCGGGAACGTGGCGAGGCGTTGCTCCGCCTTCGGTACTCCGCTCCCGCTTCGGCCGAACTCTAGAGCAGGAACGACTGCGCGAGGAAGAGCAACAGCGTCAGGCCGAGCCCCGTGTGGATCGTGCCGGACACCGTGGTCAGGACCTTCTGGGTCGAGGCGCCGGGCCCGATCAGACCGTTTGCCTCGTTCGCGAGGATCAGCACGAACGCAACCAGCCAGTAGACGCCGAGGCTTCCACCGCCGGTATTGAGATCCGAGGTCAGACTCGGGAAGTGGGTTGCCGCGGCCATGAAGAAGAGCATCGGGATGGAGAACAGGGTGTTCGTTCGAGACGCCATACCCGCGCGTCCGCCCGCAGCAGCCGCCGCCGGATCGGCCTCGCCGCCGCCCGCCACGTTGTTCGCGTTGGCGATGACGGTCTGCTGGGCGGGCCAGATCACGAACCAGACATTGGCCCACATGAGCGTGCCGAGCAGGCCCCCCGTCAGGATGCGGGTCATGTAGCCACTGCCGAGCGGCACACCCTCGTGGAGCTTCAGCATGAGAATGAGCACACCGGAGATGAACGTGAACATCGCACCCCAGCGGAACCACCAGAGGGCGTTCGGGACGAGGCCGCGCGTTATGGCGCTCTTGGCACCGCCACCGAGCTCCGTTCCGAAGAACGGAGTCTGGATGAAATTGAAGTAGTACAGGACGCCGATCCAGACGATCCCGGCCAGGAAATGCGCGTACCTGAGAAGAAAGTGCAAGCCTTCCATACTGAAGAGTTCCATTGCGTCCTCCCATGATTTGCGAAATCGCAAAAGCCCGAAGGCGGGGTCATTCTACCGAGGTCACTTGTCCTTGCCGCCTCTTTTGCAACCTGGCCGAGGTTTTCTCGCAGCGCGGGGGTTCAGCTCGGCGGCGCTGACCCGCTCCGCCATTGGAGTACGCGTGTAGCGATTCGCTCCCACCCGTACTCGTCGAACAATTCCCGGGCCGTGTCTCGGTAGGCGCCGCGATAGGCGAGCTCGCGAAGGTCGGCGCGAATGGCGGGGACGTCGGCGCGGACGGTCGCAAGGTCGCGAGTCCGCAGTGCGCGATCGCGGTGGGTGTCGATCAACGCTGCGACCCGAGCGGCGCCGCGGAGCCGCTGGCGAGATTCCTCGGGCCACTGTCCGGCATCCGCGGGAATCTCCTCGATCCGCCCAAAGGACTCGAGCACGAACGCCGCGCCCTTCGGCCCCACGCCGGGCACCCCCGGTAGATTGTCGACGGCATCGCCGACGAGGCCGAGGAAATCGGGGATCTGGGCCGGGGCAACTCCGAACTTCGCGCGAACCCCGTCGGCGTCGAGGGTCCGCTCGCGGGCGAGGTCGTGGAACACCGCGCGTCCGTCTTCACGCACGATCTGGGCCAGGTCCTTGTCCGCGCTGACCACCACCACGCGAGCCCCCTTTGCGAGGAGCTGCTTCGCGAGCGTCGCGATCACGTCGTCCGCCTCGAAGTCCGGGCTCCCGAAGGCCGGCAACCCGAGAGCCACACAGGCGCGGCGACAGATCGCGAACTGCGGAGCCAGATCCGGTGGCGTCTCTTCGCGCTGCGCCTTGTAACCGGGCTCCACGGTATTGCGAAAGCTCTTGGCCCCCTCGTCGAACGCGACGCCCACGTGCGTGGGGCGAACGTCGGCCAGGTACTTGAGGAGTGTGCTCGCGAAGCCGTACGCGGCGCCCATCGGGGTGCCGTTGGGCGCTGTCAGCCCCGGCATCGAGTAGTAGGCGCGGAAGATGTAGACCGACGCGTCGATCAGGTGAACGGTCGGGCGGGATGCCATTTCAAGCGACCGAGGAATCGGCAACCGAGCGAAGCGCCGGCGCGATCAGCGCCCGCGGGACTCCAGCACGTACTCCACGATGCTGCCCGCGGCTTTCGGGAGGGTAATTTCGCGCGGCTCGCCGCCACGACGCGCCACGAATTCCACGATGCCCTTCTCGAGCCCCTTGGGGCCCACCGTCGCTCGGTAGGGGATGCCCACGAGCTCGGCGTCCTTGAACTTCACACCGGGGCGTTCGTCGCGATCGTCGAGGATGACGTCGATGCCGTCGCCGCGAAGCGCTTCGTAGAGCGCGGCACCGGCCTCGCTCGTGGCAACGTCCTTCGGGTTCAGCACGGTCACCACCACCTCGTAGGGCGCGATACCCACGGGCCACACGATGCCATTGTCGTCGTGGTTGCCCTCGACCACGGACGCCATCGCGCGCTCGATGCCGATGCCGTAGGAGCCCATGATGATCGGACGCGCCTTGCCGTTCTCGTCGAGTACCGACGCGCCGAGAGCTTCGCTGTAGCGCGTTCCGAGCTTGAAGATGTGGCCGACCTCGATCGTCTGGTCGACCTCGAGCGGCGTCTCGCACAGGGGACACGGCTCGCCGGCCTGCACTTCGCGAAGATCCAGCCACTGGTCGACCTTGATATCGCGCGCGACGTCTACGCCTCGCAGGTGGAAATCGTTCTCGTTCGCGCCGGTCACCATGTCGCGGCGACCCTCGAGGGCGGCGTCCGCGAGGACTCGTAGCTTCGGGTTCGAGAGGGCAACGGCACCGAGGCTTCCCGCCTTGGCGGAGAGCGCCGCCTCGATCTCGTCGTCGTTGGCGGGCCGCATATCCTGCACGCCGGTGCCATCCGCGAGCTTCTGCTCCACGAGGCCGTGATCGCCGCGCAACAGCACGAGGGCGGTCTCGCCGTCGAGGACGTAGACGAGCGTCTTGATCTGGCGCTCGGCGGGTGCGCCAGCGTCGAATCCGGCGATGTCTTCGATCGTGTGCATCCCGGGCGTAGCAAACTTCTCGGGCGCGTCCTGGCCCGGACCGTCCTCCACGGGCGCGAGATTCGACGTGATCTTCTCGAGGTTTCCCGCGTGCCCACAGGTGGTGCACGAGGCGATCCAATCCTCTCCCGCGCTGCTCTTCACCATGAACTCGATGGACTCGCTGCCCCCCATCGCGCCGGAGGACGCCTCGACGGCCAGGGTCTCGAGCCCGCACCGCGAGAAGATGCGGCGATACACCTCGAAGTGCTGGCCGAAAGCGAAGTCGAGCCCGTCGCTCTGGTAGTCGAGCGAGTACGAGTCTTTCATCGTGAACTCGCGCACGCGCAACACGCCCGATTTGGGGCGCGGCTCGTCGCGGAACTTCGTCTGGATCTGGTACCAGATCTGGGGGAGCTGTTTGTAGCTGCGCAGCTCCGACGCGAGCGTCGCGAAGACCTCCTCGTGCGTCATGCCGAGGCCGACGTCGCTGCCGCGACGGTCGGTGAAGCGGAACATCTCGTCGCCCATCGTCTCCCAGCGACCCGACTTCTGCCAGACGTCGGCCGGGTGGAGGGCGGGGAGTTTGAACTCCTGCCCACCGATGCCGTCCATCTCCTCGCGCACGATGTTCGTGATCTTCTGACACACGCGGTGCCCCAGCGGCAGCAGGCTGTACACACCGCTCATCAGCTGGCGGACGAAGCCGGCGCGAACGAGCAGCCTGTGGCTCACGGCCTCGGCGTCCGCCGGGTCGTCGCGCAAGGTCGGGATGAAAGACTTTGACCAGCGCACCGGAGCTCCTGGTGGGCAACGGGATTCGGCGAAGCGACTCCGATCGGACCGCTCACCCCCGTCGAGTTCCGCTGGACTCTAGCTCGCGCTCGTCACCAGGTCGCGTCAGGCGGCGAACGGCGTGCCGAGTTCCTCCATCGACGCCAGAAGAGCGGCGTCGAGCCGCGCCGCGAGGGTGCCCGTGGCCATGCCGCGTCCGTCGCCCACCGGTCGCCCGTCGAGCGAACGCACGGGCACCAGGCCCGCGCCGCTACCCGTGAGGAAGACCTCGTTCGCGGCGAACAAGTCGAAGCGGCCGAGGGTCTTCTCCCGGGCGGGCACGCCGAGACCCGGTGCGAGGTCGAGAATCGTGGCGCGGGTGATGCCCTCGAGCGCGCCGTCCGAGCCGGGAGGCGTGAGGAGCTCGCCGTCGCGCAGCGCAAAGACATTGGCGACGCTCGCCTCGGCCACGCTTCCAGCCGCGTTCAGGAGCAACGCGTCGTCGGCACCGTGTTGACGCGCCTCGAGCTTCGCGAGCGCATTGTTGAGGTAGTTGAGGCTCTTGACGCGCGAGTCGAGGACATCGGCGGGTGGGCGCCGCAAGCTGGACGTCACGAGGTCGAGGCCGCGCATGCGCACGGCATCGGGGAAGATCGCGAGGCGCGTGACCAGGCACAGCAGCCGGGGTCGGTGACACGTGGTGGGATCCACGCCCAGCGGCCCCTCGCCGCGCGTGGCGATCAGGCGTACGTAGGCCTCGGGCTCGCCGTAGCTGCTCGCGGTTTCGAGAACTGCGCGCCGCGGCCGCCGGGGAGCTCGAGACCGATGAGCCGCGCGCCGGTCTCGAAGCGGGCCAGGTGGTCGTCGAGCCGGAAGATGCGACGCGAGCGGATTCGGAGACCCTCGAAGATCCCATCGCCGTAGAGAAAGCCGTGGTCGGTGACCGAGATGCGGGCGTCGGCGATGTCCATGAGCTCGCCATCGATCCACGACCGGCCCGAGAGTGCCGAGGGCGCCTGGTCACGGCTGGCCCCAGGCGGCGTAGCGGTGGTCGAGCTCACGAGGAGTCACCCGCGAGGCCGAGGCCGCCGAGCCGCGCGGCCACGGCTTCGGCCGCGGCCCGCATTCGGTCGACCACACCGTTCGGACCCAGCTCGGCGTCGAGGGCGTCCAGACGCGGGGACGAGGCGGCGATGGCCACACAGCCCGCCAGGACTCCGGCGTGGAAGACCGGCGCGGCGACGACGGACAGCCCGGGGATCCACTCGCCGCGGTTCGCAGCGACGCCGGTCACGCGAGTCCGCTCGCCCTCCCGCTCGAGGTCGAGTGGATCGACCAGGGTCTGTCCCGTGAACGCCTCGCGGTCGAACGGCTCGAGGTCCTCGGGCGCAAAGGCGAGCTGAAGCTTCCCCACTGCTGTGGCGTGAACGGGCACGCTCGACCCGACCTGCGGCGAGGCGCGCAGGAATCCCGAGCCCTCGGCCTTGTCGAGCACCAGGAGCCGTCCGCCCCGCGCTCCCACGAGAAAGTGGGTTTCGCCGAGGTCGCGCGCTCCCGCTTCGAGCACCTGGCGGGCCGCGGCGACGATGGGCTCGCTGTCGAGGACTCCGAGCCCGAGGGCGAGCAACGCGATTCCCGGCCGGTAGCGGCCGCGGTCGTCGCGGTCGACGAGTCCGCGCTTTGCCAGGGCAGCGAGCAGGCGGTGGGCGCTCGACTTCGGGAGACCCAGCGCCCGGCCGAGATCGGTGACGCCCACGGGGCGCGGTGTGACGTGGAGGTGGAACAGGACATCGACGGCCTTCTCGACCGTGGTGGATGCCTCCACGGGATTCTCTCCTCCGTTTCCCAGCGAGTACACGTTCCGATTATCAGAACATATTTCCTATATTTGGAACAGTAGCTCAGAAACGGCGGTTCACAAGAAGACGCCCACGGGGCGCGCCTCAGTCTTCGAGAAGGGCGAGAACGCCCGTGTAGGTGAGCAACTCGGTCTCCGAGGCCACAGACGCGGCGCCGATGGGACCGATCTCGCAGGAGCCGAACATGCCCAACACCGGCGTGTCGCCGAGGGCGTTCTCCAGGTACGCGGCCTCGAGGCCCGGTACGCCGAAGAACCCCGCTCCCCGCGCGCAGCAGTTGAAGTAGAGCCCCAGGGCGGAGACTCCGTTCGACACGCCGGCGAGCATGGCCTTGAGGTCGTCGCGGGCGGCTTCCGGCTCGCGGGTGGCGAGCGCGATCTGGCGGCCGTTGCGGACGATTTCCGGGATCGCGAAGGCCCGGCGCTCGGTGTCGAAGCCGGCGACGTTGCGGACCAGGTAGCCGCCCGGCTGGAGGGGATCGGCTTCGCGCCGCGGCAGGGCAACGAGGAGGAAGGCGGCGGCCCGGCGCAGGTCTTCCGCCAGGGGAGCGCGGGCGACTTCTCGGTAGACATCGAGCGCGGGGCGACCGTCGAGCTCGAGCACCCAGTTGCCCTGCGTGCGAGTCGCGGTGAGGAGCTCGGTGACGGGACGGCACGCCTGGGTGACACCCACCTGGGCCGGCTTGGTCGCGCGGAGCACCACACCGGCGAGGGCCCCGCTCTCGACCCGTCGGCCGCACCACTGGAGGGGCTCGTCGGCGAACGGATCGCCCGCCCCTGCGCCGACCACGCAGGCGGGACCGAGCGCTTCGCGGATGCCGGCGAGCAGGGGCGACGGCTGGAGGACGCGGGGGTCGGGGAGCAGGATCACGAGGTCGCCGTCCCGCGGCGGCCCGTCGATGTGGGCCGCGATCTCTTCGCCGGTGCCGGTGTCGTCGCTCTGCAGACCGGAAATCAAGAAGGGTCTCGCCTCGATCCCCGTCTGGGCGAGCACCGCGATGGCGGGCTCGCCTTCGATCTCCTGACCGCCCCCCATGACGCCGTGCGCCGTAGCGCCCACGACGACGTCCGTGCCGAGCGCGGAGATCGCGACATCGAGGATCTCGCCGATTCCGAGGTCAGCGCCCGGGGTGGCGAAGAGGATCGCGGAATCGGCTCCACCCGACCGCTCGAGAGCCCTCTCGCAGGCCCTCTCGACCGCCGCCCGGCCGGACGCCGCCGGCGCTCCCGCCGCCCCACCCCCCGTCCGACCCCTCGACGAAACGAGGCTCTCGAGACCGACACCCGCTCGAATCATGGGGGGAGAGTATAGAAGCATCATGAGGCCCGGATTCGACAGCATGGCGCTTTCCAGCCGACCGGCTCTCAGCTAGCATGGGCTCGGCTGCCGATTTTCCCTCCTAGGCAACCATTCGCCTCCCAGCTGAAACGTTCCTTGTGGGCTCACAGCTCCGCCTGTGGGCCCAAGGGTCGATAGAACTGCCTTGAGGCCCGGATTGGCTGACTTCGTACTCGTTGATAACCGATCAGATCTCGACGCCTTGGCGCAGGATCTGCTCGGAGAGAAAATCCTCGCTTTCGATACGGAAGCAGACAGCTTCTACCACTACTTCGACAAGACGTGTCTCGTTCAGGTAGCAACCCGGCGCGAGATCTTCCTGATCGACCCGTTGTCCTGCGGTGGACCGTCCGAGCTGTCGCCACTCGGTCCGATCTTCGCTTCCCCCGACATCGTCAAGATCTTCCACGCCGCCGAGTACGACATCTTCGTCCTCAAACGCGACTGTGGCTTCCAGTTCGCCAACCTGTTCGACACGATGGTGAGCGCACAACTGCTCGGGTATCCGTCGGTGGGACTCGCGAGCCTGGCCGAGCGACACTTTGGTGTGAATCTCCCGAAGGAGCAGCAGCGATCCGACTGGTCGGTTCGCCCGCTGTCACCGCGCCAGCTCAGCTACGCCGCGGCCGACGTCCTCTACTTGATTCCAATGGTCGAAAAGCTTCGCAAGGAGCTGCGCACGGCGAAGCGAATGAAGTGGGCGCAGGAGGAGTTCGAAGCGCTGACCCTCCGCCAATGGCCCGAGCGCGAGTTCGACAAGCTGGGCTACCTGCGCATCAAGGGAGCGCGAAGCCTCGACCCGATGGAGCTGTCGATCCTGCGCGAGCTTTATCTCGTCCGCGACACAAGAGCGCGTGAGATCGATCGTCCGCCCTTCAAGGTGCTCGGCAACCGCACACTGCTCGAGATCACCCAGGCGAAGCCGAAGAAGCTCGCCGAGCTGGCCAAGATCAAGGGCATCACCGACCTCATCATGCGGCGCCTGGGACGCGAGATCATGGCGGCGGTCCGGACCGGTCGGAAGACCGAGCACGGTCCGATTCCGAAGCTCTCGACCGGCACCCGGCGGCGCATCGACCGCCAGGCGGAGCGCCACGTGGTCCGACTGAAACAGTGGCGGGCGGTGCGCGCGAAGAACCTCGCCATCGACCCGGGCGTTCTCTGCCCGAACTCGTCGCTGGAAGCCATCGCCTGGCGCGCGCCCTCGAAGGTGTCGGATCTCGAGGAGCTGCCCGAGCTCAAGCGCTGGTTCATCCGCGAGTTCGGCGCCGAGGTGACCGCGATCGGCCTCGAGGAGGGCGGAGCCGGCGCAGACTGAGCCGCGCGGGGGCTCGTCGAAGAGATCGTCGGCAGGCAGGGACGGGGAGCGAAGCGTGGGAACGGAGTCTCGAGCGCTGTGAATGCGGCTCTCGAGAAGACCTCGC
>SPKZ01000923.1_pt1 | contig 15832 bp, 15 predicted proteins | sample 2456571 | NCBI WGS metagenome assembly SPKZ01 (sample SAMN11192286, study PRJNA482655) | marine metagenome | biome: ENVO:00000447; feature: ENVO:00000244|ENVO:00000211|ENVO:00000569|ENVO:00002023; material: ENVO:00002151; isolation source: ocean water from marine abyssalpelagic zone ...
CAGAAGCTTTGTATCTTAATGATGGTGCAAGAGGGGCATAAAGTCTTAGCCTTGCGTAAAATTGGAGGCACATGTAATGAATCTATCTTCGCTGAGTTTAAAGCGACTGTCGAGCGTTTTGGTGTTACTGACCTATGGAAGTTCCGTAACTCCCAGTCTACGATGGATGCGGAGTACATACCGAACGGTAGCCGTATCATCTTCAAAGGTTTCGATGAGCCTGAGAAAATCAAGTCTATATCTGGGCTTACATGTATATGGCTCGAAGAGGCGACAGAGTTCACCCCTGCGGACATAAACCAGCTCGACTTACGCCTACGTCCACCTAAGCCTTTTATGGCTCAGATTTTCGTATCCTTCAACCCTATTAACGTGACTCACTGGTTGAATGGTCGTTTCTTCAAAGGCGGTCAAAAAGGCAAGACGAACATCACAATTACGACGTACAAAGACAATGAGTTCCTAGAGCAAGAATACCTTGATATCATCAGCGCGTTCAATGACCCTGAATCACCTACCTACGACCCTTACTACTATCAGGTCTACGGTAAAGGCGAATGGGGTATCATTGGCGACCTTGTTTACACTCACATCAAAGTTAAAGATAACTGGCCTTGGGAATGTCTCTTCGATAGAACGCCATACGATAATGCGCCTGAGTTCTCCGCTGTACCGTTCTGCCCACATGATAGGTTCTTTGGTCTTGACTTCGGGTTTAATGCGCCTACAGCCCTAGTGGAGTTCCTTGTATGGGGGGATGAGATATATATGCGTCAGCATGTGTACAAAAAGAAGCAAACCACAAGCGGGTTGATAGATTGGCTCGTAGAGAATAACATACCGCGTGATGTACCTATTTACGCTGACTCAGCAGACCCCGGACGTATTGAAGAGATTCACGCAGCTGGGTTCTTAATAGTGCCAGCCGACAAAGAACACGGTTCGGTAGAGGCAGGTATTCAGGTAGTGAAGTCTTTGGCTATATGGTCACATGAAGACAACATCGATGTAAATAACGAACTTGCGTCTTACGCATGGGAGACTGATAAAAATGGAGACACAATTGACACCCCCGGAAAAAAGAACGACCACAGTATGGATGCTATGCGCTATGCTATTTATACTCATCTTCGGGGTCGTGTAGCTGAAACAGATGACATTGACATTGATGAGTTTGAAGATTACGCAGACCCATCACTAAACCTAGAACAAGATTTACTTTACTAATAAGGGCTTGATATGAAATTGCCATGGCTAAATAGAGCAGCTAAAGAAGAAACCTTCACTCTTCAAGATATGGAGAAATTCTCTAACGCAGAGCTGATTGAAAACTTCAATGAAATGAAGACAGCTCTCATTGAGTCGCATGGTGGAGGTATGGATATCTTCGCATCTGATGACCTTGGGTACATCGCATTGACTGGCGACGGTCAAGATAATATACCTGATAAGTTCCGTCGTGAGATGGTGCAGCAGTCTCGTGTACTCGCTGTAACTGATGCAATTACAAAGCAGTCGATTCGTCTGTATACTGGCTTCGGTGTCGGTACCGGAATGAACATCACTATCAAAGGTGAAGACAAAGCGAACGCTGAAAAAGCATCAGTGAAGATTCAAGAGTTTATAAAGAACCCTGAGAATAAGAAGCTTCTTAGCGGTACAGGTCAAACCGATTTATCCGATAAGCTTTTGACGGATGGTGAAATCTTCTTTGTATTCTTCAAAGGCGCAAACGGCGAAGTGATTCTACGCACTGTGAACGCGATGCAGATTACCGACGTAGCGACAGACCTTGACGATGAAGAAACAACACGGTACTTCAAACGTGAAACAGCGGGTAGACGCGGACAGGGTAAAAGCCGAACTGTATTCTATCGTGACTGGAACAACACAAAAGGTAAACCGGGCGAATGGGGAGACGGTGAAACCCGCAAAGGTATGACAGGCGAAGAGATGTTCCATGTGAAGTTATCAGGGAACTCTCTACGGGGCTATCCTTTGGTCACAGCGCAGATTCGATGGAGTCGGGCATACCGAGCCTTCATGGTATCTCGTATCGCCATACAGCAAGCTCTAGCGCGTACTATCGAGCGGTTCAAAGTCAAAGGCGGTGCAAGAGCTATTGAAGCCGTAAAGAACAAGATACAAAGCACTCTCACTGGAGGCGGTAGAAACGAACGCAATCCGGGCAGTGCATACGGTTCAGCCGACGTACATAACAGAGGCGTAGAAGTCTCTACCGTGAAGCAAGAAACAGGCGCACAAGCTGCGAAGATTGACGGCGCAATGATAGTCTCAATCGCAGGTGCAGCGGTCGGTATATTCCCTCACTACTTTGGGCATGGAGAGTCATTTCGTTTGGCTACTGCTACAGCTATGGAAGGCCCGATGTTGAAAGTATTCGAGCAGTACCGTAGCAAGTGGAAAGAGGTCAATGAAGATATTTTCCGGTTCGTACTGACTCATAATAAAATCGACCATTCCGCATTGACGTTCGATATTAACTACCCTGAGATATTCCCTCAAGCTCTCACAGACAAGATTGAGGCTATTGCAAAAGCGGTTGAAGCGTTCCCCGGCCTATCAGAATCCGAAGCATTGGCTAAATTGGCTCTTGATGAGCTGGGCATATCCGACTCAGATGCAGTAGTAAATGAGGTCGATTTAACGATAGAAGCCCCGGAAACAAATACTAATGTGAGTCCAGAGGTGAAAGCCATACAAAAAGAGGCTCACATAATGAATAAGAAACTGGCGAAATTAACCAGAAATGAGGATATTTAGCTTGACTTTGGCTGAATCCCATAGTAAAATATCCCTTGTAACTGTGAGTGGTGTTTTCGGACAGCAGCTGATGAAGCCGTTTCAAGAAGACCTTGAGACGTATTTCAGTAGGCTTATTAATGATGCACCGCTCGAAGACTTAATCGCTGGCTACGGTGTTATTTATAATAGTACACATAGCAAGCTGCAAGAGTCCACACAGTTAGTGACATTTGAAAGCATGTTCACGGCAATCTTGAATGATTGGACAGCGCGTAACACTAGCGTACTTGATGACGTTCTTAGAGCTAATATGGAACGGATTCTCGAAGCTGGCTATCGACTACAAGCGGTAGAGTTTGCTGAGAGTTTGGGTATCCCCCATAACCTCGGTAATCCGATAGATGTAGCTGGACTCATTCGAGCTGAAACGGTGAGCAATGTAAGTGAGCGCGTGAGCATGATATCGAGCCAGATGGATGCCACGACGTTGAACGCTACGTTGAATACGATACATCTTGCATCTCTTGCAGACAAGACTCCACAGCAAATGCTACTTGATATAAAGAAGCTCTACAGAGAATCATTTGAAGAGCGAAGAGCATTAGTTACAGCACAGTTTGAAACGAATAACATGCTATCGCTTGGAGCGTTTAGTTTGGCCTCTGATGCTGGCTCTCAAGAGAAGCGATGGGATACGGTAGGTGATGCTAGGGTAGACCCGGTTGTATGCCTGTCAAACGAAGCACAGGGAACGATAAAGATACATGAGGCGTTCCAATCAGGCCACCCTCACCCGTCGGGACATATAAGATGTAGATGTACTGCAATATACTCAGAGCCTACACAGGCTTTGCTAGGCTTATTAGGATACTAAAGGAAACCAGATGCTGACACTAACGGAAATCATAGCTAAGATTGAAGACACTACGAACCTCACTAAAGAAGAGGTTGTATTTCTGTTTGAGTCTGATAGCTCTCTTGTACTCGATATCGATATGGATGTCCTGCGGGAGTCCGTAGCAGAACACGGTATCACTCGTGATGAGCAGCCTTTGTGGTTTCGTAACAAAGAATTCCGCGAAGCAGCAAATACGCACGTTGAAACTATTCATCAGCTACTTGAAAGCCGTCATTGCCCAGAAGAATTGAGAACGAAACTTACTACGGTTGAATGCTCAGTAGTTCAAGGCAAGACACGAGCATTGAAGCAAGCGCGTAAGCTAATCGAATCTTTGCGTAAGTGTCCAGCTGGATTAAGTCTGAACGGCGTGACTCTTGATGAGTCCTGTTTCGCACTCGTACCAGATAAGAACGACTCCGATACATGGCAGTGTCAGATTAAAGACGGCGAAGGTAAATTCGTAGAATCGAATACCATAAGCGGTGTTCTAGCTGCTTGCGGTGATGACAACTTTGAAGTAGTAAAGAACCGTTACGTTGTAGCGTGTGCTAACTCAGAATCAAAAGCTGGTGGGCGTATTCGCCTTACCGAATCTTTGAAACTCACAGAAGCATTGCACGGCAAAGTATCGAACGGCAGATTACAAATAACGCTCATTCAGCCGGGAGTTACAAAGGACGGCTTGAAGTTCTACCCGCGTGAAGTTATTGCAGCAGCTGTACATCTTTATGAAGGCGTTAAGATGTTCGCAGACCATCCCACATCTACTGATGAATGGGAGCGACCAGAGCGAAGCATTAACGACTGGGTAGCTACTGTGCAGAATGTTCGACTGGGTAGCGGTGGTGAAGTTTTAGCAGAAGCACTAATCATTGACCCTGTGTTCAAGGCGAAAGTCGAACTACTGGAATCACAGGGGCAGCTAGATACCCTTGAAGTAAGTCAGAATGCTCTAGGGCATGGTGAATTTGAAGTGATGGAGGATGGACGGGAAATGCAGGTAGTGAAAGCTATCGGGCATGTATCTTCTGTTGATTTCATTACTCAAGGTAACGCAGGTGGAATGGTAACGATGCTCGAAAGTTACAAAGAAGATATCGAGCTTATTAGTATGGATACTCTCAGGTTACGTAGACCTGATTTAATCGAATTACTGGAAAGTAAACATGTAGGACAACGAAAGGAATTCACAATGGATTTGGAAAAAGAAATCAAAGGTCTACGCACAGATATGACCGCTATGCAGGAATCGCACGAAACGGTAGTCGGGGATTTGACTACCAAGCTTGAAGAGGCGAACAGCACTATTGCTGGCCTCAAAACTGATGCAGGTAAAGTAGATGCTCAAGCAGCTATCGGCCTTGTCATCAAGGAATCCAAACTACCCGAAGAGGCACAGGCTACGCTCACTGAGAGCTACGCACATGTGACTGATTTCACTGACGACTCGAAAGCTGGCCTCACTAAGATGGTCGAGTCGATGGTCAAACTTACCGAAGGCGCAAGCGTAAAGAATCTCGGACGTACCGACAACGCTGACAATGAAGAAACAGAAGACGAAGGCAATACTAAGTTGCTGGAATCTTACATTGCTTCTGGTATTGCGCGAGGCATGTCTAAAGATGATGCAAAGGAATATGCCGACGACATGCTCAAGCTCTAAGCTCTACCCCTTATTAACTTAACGAAACAAACTCTTAGGAGAAATGAACAATGGCTTACACACTTTACGGCTACCAATTGGATAACTTGTCTTTAGGGCAAGCGTTCCAAGAGAACGGCGACCGCGTTGATGTACTTGAATCCGACTTGGTTGCACCTACCGCTCTTGCAGCAAAAGGCGACCCTTGCTCTTTCGGTGATGCTGGTACTGGCGTAGTAGTCAGTCCTACTGCTACAGCTTCAACAGACACGATGATTGTACAAACAGTAGGCGTATTCAAGCTTTCTGTAATCGGTCAAACAACAGTCAGTGCAGCAATTGCAGTTGGTGATGCTATCTACATCGACGGCACTGTTCTTAACGCTGATGCTGCTAACGGTATTCGCTTCGGTACTGCACTCGCAGCTGTCAGCTCTGGCGCAACGGCGAGCATCCCAGTACGACTCGGCGCATAACCTAACTTAACCCAGAAGTACTTGTTTATTTACTTAAACTGAAAGGCATTAAAAATGGAATTACAATTACAAGAAAGTCTGAATGGCGGAGCGGAGAACACATTCTTCGACGGTAGCCAGTCTATTCGCCACACTGCAAAAGCTGCCGACTGGAATGCGCGTATGGCTGATACTTTGGCCTTGGTTGAAAACCACGCACAGCATCGTACTATCGTATGGCAATCGAAGTTGCTTGAAGCAATGAGTACCGCTGATTTCCCTGCGTTGTATTCCGCTGTACTTGACCGTGAGATGCTTATGCGTTACAAGTCTCTACCGTCTGTATGGGGTACCATCCTCAAGGCCTCTCGTCTTGCGAACTTCAACACGGTTGACCGTTACATTCAATCCACTGGTGCAGCTTCTTTGCCACGAGTGCTTGAGTCCGGGCAGTACAAAAACCGCGACAAGTCCGCTGGACTCGTTCAGTACAAACCGTTCAAGTATGGTGCTTTGACGAGCTTCACATTTGAAGGCATGACGAACGACGACCTTGACTTCTTTAGCAACACAGCGCAAGACTTCGCTGACTCCGCAATGAACACTGAAAATCGTCAGTTGACTTCTTTGTTCTGGGATGCAGCTGGCGCGAAAGATGCCTTCTTTAATGATGGTGGTGGAACTGGTCAGCAAGGCGTTTCTGCTCTTGTTCTTAACCGCACTAACTTGGAAGTTGCCATTACGGAAATGATGGGTAAGACCGCTGGTTTCCTTACGGATGCTAACGAGCCTATGCTCAATACTCCGCGTTACTTGATGGTACCTCCAGCGTTGCAGCTTGTAGCCGAAGAGCTTCTTAGCCCTGCGGTGATGATTACGGGAACTGGTGCGCCTACTACGTCGGCAAACCTGATTGCTTCTCGTGGTATTCAGTTGGTTATTAACCCATGGATGCCTATCATCAACACTACGAACGGGCATACAGCTTGGGCGTTGTTCTCTGGCACAATTAAGCCGGGTGAAGTTGGACGTATCAACGGTCACGAGAAACCTGAAATCTTCATCAAATCAAGCGATGCTATGCACATTGGCGGTGGTCTTGCTGCTCCAAGTGTTGGTTCATTTGAGAACGATGAGATTTCGTATAAAATTCGTTACATTCAAGGTGAAACGACTCTCGACCCTCGGGGCGGATGGGCTTCTGACGGCGTGTAAATAACGCTCAGTAAGTCTAATCGGTTCAGTGTCCGATGGTGGCAGGGAGTTCTGGTCTTCTCCCTGTCACCTAGGATGTGCAAAATACATAAGGCATTACATGACTCAAAAAGTAAAAACTATTATAGCTCGAACTCTTGAAGGTGGCTCCAGTACTGGAGGTTGGTACTGGGTAATTACTACTGGATTAGATTTTCTGCGCGACGTTATCCCGCCTTCTTTCCCGGAGAGCGGTATCACCTTTATAGGCGCGTTGCTTGCTACTATCGCAGGTGGTGCGACTACAGCAACCGTACATTCAACTCTAAAAACTCATAAGAATAAGAAGGGATAACACCATGACTTTAGTTGTACCCAATCAAGGCGAACTTGTAATACTAGGCCGTCTTCTTAATAACACTACTGGCAACCTGAGAATCAAGTTGTTTACGAACTCATTTACAATCGTCGAGGGTACCGTGGTAGGCGACTTCACAGAAGCCACAGCAGCGGGTTATCCAGCTGGCGGACTTATCCTCACTCAAGGCTCGTGGACTGTAGCGAACGACGCAGGAACGTCTTCGGGTACATACACACAGCAAACGTTTACATTCACAGGTTCAGAGACTGTTGAAGGCTACTACATCACTGACCTTGCAGGAACTAACGTTCTTTGGGCAGAAGAGTTTGTAGCTCCCGCGAACATTCCAGCTGGAGGCGGAACACTCAGAATCACACCAGCAATCGAAGCTGCCTAATTCCTAAGAAGGGTTTATAAATATGTCAGTATTAGTGTTTCCACAGCGCAAAAATTTAGCGCGTACAACCCTCGCAGCAAGTATGGATGATAGTCAAGGCAGCGTAGTGGTATCGAATCTTGCTGATTTGAAAATAACGGACGGTAATAACTTCGTATGGGCAGCCATAGTAAGAGCAGCAAGTTACGGTACTTTAACCGAACCGGATAACACTGAGTTCGTTAAAATAACCGATGTAGTTTCAGGTACAAGCACAGTCTCTTTTGACCGTGGTGAATCTGACTCTACGGCTATCACTTTTTCGATAGGCGATTACATCGAGATACGTGACCCTAAAGACGTTATTGATTATTTACAAGTCCTAATGGATGAGGTTCATACCACAGCTGACGAGACAGCAGCAGCGATAAGTAACGGTTTAGAAACGCTGGTTGTGAAAGAAGTAATAGCAAGCGATTTGCCGTTGTTATTGACTGTTGCTGCTACCTTAGCTACATCGGTAGTTGAAGGCGGGATACTGACTGTAAACGGAGGTGATGCTGGTAAGTACGATATATCTGACGGTTCAGGCGTTATACTGGACGCATACAGCGACCCAAATAACCCTACGTATACTCCGGTAAGCTGGTCTGGTTTGACGGCTCTAACGGCTTCTCCTGTACCCGCATCATTCGTAGCTATTAACTCGTCAGGTTCTTTAGTATCACAAGCAGCACCATTCAGCAATTCACAAAGAAGAACATTAATAGTACTTGGGGCGGTAGGGTTTTTCGGCGGATTGATAATCGCACTGAGTAATGATTTCAGTGTTCGAGGTGAAGCATACCTTGAAAGCGATTTAGCCAGAGCTATAGGCCGAGTAAATATGTCGGGTAATACGTTTGGGGCTGCAAGCACAGACCTTACTATCCGTAAAGAAGCTGGAACTACTTTTGAAACGAACATCAACTACGCTGTAGATAAGACAGACCCGCACACAAAAACAAGCCCAAGCTCAGACCCTGCAACATGGTCGTACATACACTCGAACGGTGTACCCGGAGAGTCAACGCTAATACCCGGACAGACTGACATAGACCCTACCATGATGGATGATTTGAGCGGTAGCCTTGTATCGTCTGGGGGTAAGTGGACTAACCAGTACTTCTACTTCTTTCCAGATTCAGGTACTACTTTTTTGCAGTACGGGCAAGTGCAATACGATAGCCTAATAGAAGCTAAGAACGCAGCCCTCACAGCTGATTTCACAAGCATCGGCGTGAACTTAACAGCTACCGTAATTCGTACTGTGCTATCTGTGAAAGATGGTGTATCAGATTTATCGGATACATCAGAAGTAGCGTTCCACCAAACAGCACAATTCGGCTTAGGCTCATCTGGTGGTTCAGCTCCGGGTACTCTTCTACAGGATATGCAGGATACCTACAACAATTCTACTGAGCCTGAAATTCTTACAGACACGACGCGAGGCGCGGTAACATATCGACGTGGTAGCTTGTTAGACTCCGATATTGTATTTGAAATTCAGAACGGCGCAGGAACTACTACGTTCGACGTAGACGGTAACGGCGACGTAAATATGACTGACCTGTTCGCAGAGGATGGAACATTTACAGGCGACATAGAAGCCGTAGGCGGAACGTTCACAGGTAATGGGGAATTCTCAGGCGGTGAGGTTTCAGTACCCGTAGATAACGGTCGCTTCTATATGGAGCGTACAGCTGGAGCGGGTTCAGGTTCAGCAGAAGTGAAGCTATCAAATACTTCTGACTTGTTCTTAACTAATATCTCGAACTTCGGCGGAGCTAGTACGTTCATACAGACCCGAAACGGTACTCATTCTTGGGAGTTCGATTCAGAAGGTAACGCTCATTTCGGAGTCACACCTACCACAACTCCGAATGTTAATTCCGATAACTTAGTAGTTTCTGCTTCGTCTCATGTAGGTATGACTTTCAACACAGAGACAACAGCAGCTACATTGAACTTAGATTTTCAAGACGACGTAGTAGGACGGTTCGCTAGAATACGCTCACATGGAAGTACTCACGCGAACGCAGAGCAACTATGGTTTTACAGTGGCGGGGATATACTTGGCCTCATGCTTGATGGTGCTGATGCGGAAATTGTCGGCGATATTACATGCATAGATTTATTTGCCGATGATGGTACGTTCACAGGCGATGTATCTGTGACAGGTAATCTACAGTTCCCCACAAACGCCACAGGACTAGAACATACCTTAACAGGCATAACCCCCGCTAATCTTGATTTTGATTTCTCGAATGACTCATCAAGCAATTCCATAGTTAGATTATTCAGAAATACAACTACATCTACAGGAGGTAATAAAAGAGTAGTTCTTTATAATGGTACTTCTACTGAGACGTTACGCCTTGATGCTATAACAGGTAAAATAATATGTGGCGATGTATCAGCGGTAGGAGGCGAATTCTCAGGTGAAGTAGCTATAGAAAATACTCTACCTACATTTACATTCAACGAAACTGATGCAGCTCTTGATGAAAAAATATGGAAGTGGAGAGCAAGCGGGGGAGCTTTGCAGCTTCAATCGTATACCGATGCTGACGTTCTTAGTACAACGTTCATTAAAATAAATAGAGTCGGTGTCTCCACTAATGATATCGATTTATTCGGCAATACTGATATAACTGGAACGCTAGAAGTAACTGGGGATATCTCAGGGGCTGATATCTTCGCTACAGATGGGGATTTCTCAGGTGTTATTAACGTAGGTAATGCTACCCCTGTTCTGACTCCAAGCACTCAAGCAAACACGCTTGTAGCAGCAAACGCATCACACAGTGGTATCACGGTAAGCACGAATACACCAGCAGCGACAACGAACATTTTCTTTCAAGATTCAGTGTCAGGTTCTCTAGGTAGAATAACATGTCACGGTACAGGCCACGCGAACGCTAATCAGATGTGGATTTACGCTAACGGTGTAGTAGCGATGAAGCTTACAGCTAACCAAGACATAGCGATGACCGCTGACTTATTTATAGAAGGCGGGGCATTAGTCTTAGGAAAACTACAATCGGTTCAAGGTGTGATGACGATTCACGCTTCAAATGCAGGTGAAGGCGCACAAATAAATATGCAGGGAAGTACCACGGGTCAGAACTGGGTTATGGATGTAGACTCAAGTACCAATTATCGACTGTTCTCTAACACCGCAACCGACACAGCGTTACAGGTTTTCAATGCTGGAGCTGGCGTAACCGATATAAATATGCTCGATGGGGATTTAAACATATCAGTAGGTGACATCAATGTTACGCTAGGGGATATCACAACAGGCGGAGACATAACAGCTGATGGGCGTATAATCGCTGGTGGAAATACAGCCGATACAACGCTAACTAATTACGCTCTGGTATCCGCGCAAACAGGGGTATCAGGTCGCATGTACTTACGCGATTTAGCAGGAGGATTCACAACAGGAAACTCCGCTAAAGATGGTACTGCTTTTCTTTCGGATAGTGGCATATTTAGAATATTTGGGGCTAAGTCAGACGGCTCTGCAAGCACAGCTGTATTCATTGAACTAGACCAAGTAAACGCCGATATAGAGTTCGCAGTCGATATGACAATAGTAGGCGGTCTTCTCGTATCAAAGCAGACTCGCTACAGCGCACAGACGGCGATAACTACTGCATGGGATATCGAAGCTAACCCAAGCGTGAAGCAGACCATGAGCGCGAACAGAACAGTTACAATAAGCAACCAAGCTGTTAACTCAAACGGCGTATTTACTGTAACATTCGGAGGCACGTTATTTACATTAGGATTTGCAGCGACAGGCGGAAGCGTAACATTTCACGGTTCAGGTTCGCCGACGTATGCGATAAATACAGTATACGTTATTAGTGTTTATTTCTACAATGCTACTGACTGCTACATCTCAGTAATTGGCGAGGGCTTATAATATGCCTTTTGGAATGACTGGCGGAGCATATCATGGGGGAGGTGCAGCATCCTTTCGCGCATCAGCAGCAGCCCCTCCAGCAGCTCCTATACCGAACATAAGCGTAGCCGTTCCATCAAGCGCGGAAGCCGGACAAGTGCAGATAGATTGGCTTGTCAGCTACACAAATACACCCACATTACTTACCTTTACTGTTGATGATTTGGATACGACAGGTACGACAGCAAGCGGGTCGTGGACAATATCAAACGGTGGAGGGCTTCTACCTATCGTTAAGTTCTGGCACACAGCTGGAACAGGCGGAGTAGCTAAGTTCTTTATAAAAGCTGGAGCTGTACAAAACGCTGGCGTGGACAATGTGGAATCAAGTATATCCCCTACGGCTACAATTACAGCGACCGTACCGACCGTAAATATCGGTTCTCCGTCTCCTACAGGCGGTGAAGAGGGTTCAGCTGTTATTGATTGGCCTATCACGTATACTGGAACGGTTACGGCGTATAATTTAGTTGTAGCTGAGATAACACAGAATGGTATACCCGCTGGCACATGGTCTGTTATTAACGGAACAACCGCAACACCTACTGTTCGATTCACAAGTACAGGCGGGTACGGCGTTGTCGGCTTCGATGTACTAGCTGGAGCCTGTCAAAATACAGGGGTAAATAACGCAGCATCAGCAGCATCAACCTACGCAAGCATATCAGAAGATGAGGGTAAATAACATGGCTCCGGTATTAAGTTTAAGTATAGATAGCATCATGGCTTGCCCTAACATCTGCGATTTGTATACGCGGGAAATGTTCGTGACTCAATGGGCTGGGGAAACCTCTCATACGTTGGAGTGGTTTGTAAACCCGCCAGAGCATCTACGCCCGATTGTGCCAGACCGTGATAAGCTTTGGATGTTCGTAGCTCACATGTCACGCCGAAAGAGATTGAAGTTCGGCTTATTTATAATGCAGAAGGTGGAAAGTCTACATCCTAATGCTGTAGTATTTGACGCACTTGCGCTACTCAAAGAATTCCTAGAGGGTAACGCTACTGTAGATGCCGTTATCGCACGTAGAGAGGTCATTGAAGCATACCTACATGACCACTTAGACGATAGAACATCGAAGAAATACTTGATGATTGATGCTACCCGTCAGCTAATGAATAAGAAGGGTTCGATGAAATCAGTAATGAGGCTATGCAGACACCTTGAGAACTGGCATCCTAAAGCAACGTATCAGCGTTTTGTGTTATTAGCGGTAAAGATTCTTAAAGAAGAAATTTAACAACAGGCCATAAATAAGGAGCAGCACAAATGACAAGCGAAGAATTAGCAGCAGCAAAAGAAACAATCGATGCAACCGTATCAGAAATCATGAGCGACTTCACTCTTGAGGATTTGGATATCTTTGTACCACAGGTGAAGCACTGGTACAAGACCGCTCTTGCGCTAAAGGCCGACTCAGCGAAACAGGCAGCTAGTGCCGTGGATGCTAAAATGCCTGATGGTACTCCAGCTACCGATGAGTTCAAGGCGGAACTCGCAGGGCTTCAAGCGACTCCATACGTTGGCGTGAATGGCGTAGGCGGGATTTATAACACGTTCCCAAGCCTTACCCCTGTCACAACAGCTGCAAAGGTCAAGGCGGAGAATGATGCTAAAGAACTAGCAGAGGCAAACGCTAAAGCATTGGCTGATGCCCAAGCTCTTGTTGATGCAGCGAACGCACTATAAATGATTGGCAGCTCACTAATAGGCGAAAAAGCCATAGGCTCGGCGCGTCCGAACTCCGGTAAATTCGTATTTGAAATGGTAGGCTCTGGCTCTGCGGTATTTAGCGGGGCTGGAGTGCATACTTTCGAGTACTTATTTACAGGCGCGGGCGGTGTAGTTTTCAGCGGTACAGCTTTGATGGTACCGGAATTCGACTTTGTACCGGAAGGCGGGTTCGTTCTTAGCGGTGAAGCTAATCAGGAAATAGATTTTGTTATGCCAGCTGGAGGGGAAGTATCATTCTCCGGTAGTGCTGTACAAAAAGCTGAATACAACTTTACTGGTAGTGGTGGTATCGCTCTTACAGGAGAGAGCCAAATCGAAGGTTTGGAACTGAATTATTTAGCCGAGGGAAGTTTATCACTATCCGGTAGCGCAAATCAAGTCTTTTCTTTCGACTATGTTGCGTCAGGTGGAGTGCTATTCTCAGGCGATGCTTTGATGATTCCGACGTTCGACTATACTCCGTCAGGTGGTATCGTGTTAGGTGGTAGCGCAGATATAGTCATCATTGCTGGCTTCAAAGCATGGTGGGCAGAAGAAGCAAACAGATTTGAACATAATCAGGAGATTGAATAGATGTCGAGCTTATACAGAGGCGTAGCCATACCGAGTTTCACATTCGGGCTTATTAGTGTTGTCGATGCTTCACCGATAACGGTAGGAACGGTCAACGGCTACATATCCAAAGACGGCGGTGCGCAAGTCGAGCTTGTTAATAGCGCGGGTGGGCTAGGTATAAACCATCTCGGTAACGGGCAGTGGGTAGTGAACATCACAAAAGAAGAGACTGATGCTAGTCAAATCGGTCTTATATTTATCCATGCGTTTGCGGTACCTGCGAATACAAACGTACCGCTTATTAATGCTCCTACGCCGTTAAAGCAGACACTGACTCCGGGCGACCCATCTACCGAGATTGGTAAGGTGCGCATACTCATAGAAGATACAGGCGGTATCATATTTATTGATGCTGTAATTCAGTTTCTTCTCGATGAGAATGAGGGAGACATATACTACGCAGCAGCCGATGGGCTGGACGTAATGGCAGCTGGTGCATCACAGAATGCCCGTATGGTGCGTACAGGCTCCACGACTCAAGATTACCGTCGTACTCCGGTAGAACTCCGTAATCAGGCTGACAGGTGGCGTAGTCGTGGTGATGACTTCCCGCAGTTTGCAAGAGTCGAGCGAGACGTAAGTATATTCAGCGCATTTGAAATCTACTCGAACCGCATACAGCGTGAGGGCTAATACCTATGGGCTTCAATCCAGAGCATAATTTTCTTAATAAGTTCTTAATAGATGCGTGTGAGATACTTGTACTGTCAACGGATAGCGTTGATGAGATTACAGGTATTGAAAACAACGCCTATGTGAACGAGACGAATACAGGTAGTGATATTACCCTGATTCCTTGCCGTAAAGAACCCGCTGTATCTCACAACCGGGATACAGATAAGAAGTCAGCGCGTAATAAGCAAGACATCTTTGCAACGCATAACATCTGGTTTCGAGATGATATTGTAATCTCTGAGTTCGGTAACGTTATCTTCAACATCAACGGCGATAATAAGTACTACGATATCTTATTTATTGAGACGTACCCGGACATGATAGGGCGTAACACTCAAGAGGTAATCGTAGCGGAACGTCGAAACAATGGCTAAACCTAGAATCAGACGCGCAAGAAAAAGCGGGTTTGATATTAAGGCCGATATACATTTGAATCTAAGAAGTCCCGGAGCTGTAACAGCCGATGTGTTCGATGCGATACAGCCAGCTTTCGAGAAGAATGCCCAGAACATAATAAGAGATGCAGCCAGCATATCACTGGCGAAAGGCATCTACGATACGGGCTTAAACTTCTCGTCATTAGGCTGGGCTATATCCCCTCACGGCACTACATCATTTGAGCCTGTCCGAACGATTGGAACAGGACATCACAGCGCAAGTGAGATACAGGCAGCCGATGACCAGATATCAACTATCGTAGTAACAACGTCAGGGTACGGTGGATGGTTAGAGGTAGGTTCACAGGGCAGACAGGCCAGAACGTTCATAACTCCAGCAGCATTGAAAAATGTTCCCGAATTTGGTAGACTACTTACAGGTATCATAAAATGAGTGCAATAAATTCACATATCGTCAACACTAGTATACTGTTACGGGTATTCCTAACGGAGTCTGTTACAGCTAATACAGTTGCAACCACCACATCAATACTACCTACAATCTATGCGTCTGGTATCTCAATAGCGTATGGAATTTTTCGTGCGCCTATGGGTATGCGATTCTATTACATTGAAGACGAGCTTGTTTGTGGGTACTTTGACTTCACTACGAACGAGTTCAAACTGATAGGCGACCATAGAGGGTTGCACAATACCGCTGTA